>Ga0208542_1001114_pt1 | contig 11633 bp, 7 predicted proteins | sample DEB08_DNA_3_FD_185495 | JGI IMG/M metagenome (GOLD analysis project Ga0208542, IMG submission 185495) | Aqueous microbial communities from the Delaware River and Bay under freshwater to marine salinity gradient to study organic matter... | ecosystem: Environmental > Aquatic > Marine > Coastal ... | reverse complement strand
GACAGGTTCGTCCTCCGCGGCCGCAGTCTTGGCGATGACGTCGGCGGGGTCCACACCCTTGCCCCGGCGGCGACCCGCCTTGACCACGGCGGGCTTCGCGTCGTCCTCGGGCAGATGCAGCGAGACGTGGTGGCCTCGGCCACCGCAGGAGTCGCAGGTGGTCGAGAAGATCTCCAGCAGTCCCCCACCAATGCGCTTGCGCGTCATCTGGACCAGACCCAACGAGGTGACCTCGGCTACCTGGTGCTTGGTGCGGTCACGGCCGAGGCATTCGACCAGGCGGCGCAGCACCAGGTCGCGGTTGCTCTCGAGCACCATGTCGATGAAGTCGATGACGATGATGCCACCGATGTCGCGCAGACGAAGTTGTCGGACGATCTCCTCAGCTGCCTCGAGATTGTTCTTGGTCACGGTCTCTTCGAGATTGCCGCCTTGACCCACGAACTTGCCGGTATTGACGTCAACCACCGTCATCGCCTCGGTGCGGTCAATAACGAGCGAGCCTCCTGACGGCAACCACACCTTGCGGTCGAGCGCCTTTGTCAACTGCTCATCCACCCGATACTCGGCGAAGACGTCCTTCGGTCCGGTCCACGTCTCGACGCGCTCCTGCAGATCTGGAGCAACGGAGGCGACGTAGTCACGCACCGTCGACTGTGCTTCAGCACCCGAGACGACGAGCTTGGCGAAGTCCTCATTGAAGATGTCGCGGATCACCTTGACGGCGAGGTCCGGCTCCGAGCTCAGCAGTGCCGGTGGCGTCGCTGACTTGACCTTCTTCTCGATGTCCTCCCACTGCGCCTGCAAGCGAGTGATGTCGCGCGTGAGTTCTTCCTCGCTCGCCCCTTCGGCAGCAGTGCGAACAATGACGCCAGCGCCTTCGGGCATGACCTTCTTCAAGATGGCCTTGAGTCGAGAGCGTTCGGTATCGGGCAACTTGCGGCTGATGCCCGTCATCGAACCATCCGGTACGTAGACGAGGTAGCGACCGGGCAGGGAAACCTGGCTGGTGAGTCGGGCGCCCTTCTGGCCGACCGGGTCCTTCGTCACCTGGACGAGCACCGGGTCACCGGACTTCAGTGCCATTTCGATCCGGCGGGGTTGGCCATCCAGTCCCGCGGCATCCCAATTCACCTCACCGGCGTACAGGACAGCATTGCGTCCGCGACCGATATCGACGAACGCTGCCTCCATGGACGGCAGGACGTTTTGCACGCGACCGAGATAGACATTGCCCACCATCGACGATGAGGTCCCGCGATCGACGTAGTGTTCGACGAGAACGCCATCCTCAAGAACGGCGATCTGCGTGCGATCGCCGGCCTGACGCACGACCATGACCCGCTCAACCGACTCACGTCGGGCGAGGAACTCCGCCTCGGTGAGGATCGGCGCTCGGCGTCGACCGGCGTCGCGACCTTCACGGCGGCGCTGTCGCTTGGCCTCGAGACGGGCGGAACCCTTGAGCGCCGTGGCCTCCTCGGAGCGTGAACTCTTCGGCTCACGAACATGAACGATCGTGCGCTCGGGATCGTCCGGATCGGCCCCCGCGTCCTGACCGCGACGGCGGCGACGACGGCGACGGCGGGACGAACCCGAACCGCCATCCTCGGCTCCACCATCGTCGGGAGTGTCGGTGGCGGAGGCCTCGTCATCATCGGCGGCCTCGTCGCCGGCCGCTCCCTCAGTCGCGCCCTCGACGGAGCCGGACGAGCCGCGGCGGCCTCGACCCCCACGGCGGCGACGGCGACGGGACGAACCTGAGCTGGCGGCATCACCATCGGCCTCATTGGCCCCCTCACCAGGGGCCTTGGCAGGTGCCTCCGTCTCGGTGTCCGGCGCAGCCGCCTTCTTAGATGTCCGGCGCGAGCGCGTGGGCTTCACCGGCGCGGACTCGTCGGGGGCCTGGAAGATCGGGGCGATCGGCGCGGCTTTCATCTCCGCGGGTGCCGCAGCGGAACTGGACTCAGCTGCAGTCTTCTTCGACGAAGACTTGCGTGCGGCCTTCTTGGCCACCGGCTTGTCGTCGGCGTCACCCTTGGCGGGCGCCTTCTCGGCTGACTTCGTGGCCTTCTTGGCCGCCGTCTTCTTGGCGGCGGCCTTCTTCGCCGGCTTGTCCTGCGTCGCGGACGGCTTCTCCGCTGACTTTGTGGCCTTCTTGGCCGCCGTCTTCTTGGCGGCGGCCTTCTTCGCTGGCTTGTCCTCGTTCCGGGCGTGTTCAGCGGTTTCTTTGGGTGGACCCGCAGGCCTCGTAGCGGCCTTGCGGGGGGTGCGTCGTGCCGGGGTGCTAGAGCCGGTGGGCTCGTCGGTCGTGTCGACCATGTGGTCTCGTGTCCTCTCACGGTCCCGGGCGCCGAGGCGCCGCGCAGGACCTTGCGTTTATCCGGCTCTCACCACGTGGTGGCGGTTGCCAGCTCGACCCGGTGGCCCGGGCCGAGAAAGTCTCAGGTCGCCTCGCGGTCTGCGGCGAGCGGATCACCGATGACAATCACGTCGGTGGCTCCGCCCTCATCGAGCGGTCCCTGTTGCTCACGGGTCACCTGGGGCGGCGGTTGGTGCCACCCGTCGGCCACCGGAGCGGGGGCCACGCTACGCAGGGCTGCGAGGACGTCGTCCGGTCTTACGGCGGGGGTCGCCTGTCGTAGGACCACCGTCAGTATCGCACAGGCATCAGGCTCATCCGCCGCAGGAGCAACGCGCCCCTCGAGGAGGGCCGCTCGCACGTCGAAGGTCCGGACGCCATTCTTGGTGAGGCGTTCGACGAGGCACTCCGAACGGCCCAGCAGTTCGTGAAGGGGAGCCGCCACCTGCTCGGCCGTGAGGCCGGGGAGGGCAATACGCCAGCGACTCGCCTGCAGCCGAGCCGCAAAGTCCGAGGTTCGCGCCTCGACGACGTCCACGATGTCGAGTCCGGAGGGTAGGGCCGCGTCGATCGCCACCCTGAGGTCATCGGCGTCGCACTCCCGGGCCACACCGATCTCGAGGTACTCGGCCTCGCTCGCTGTGCCGGTCGGCGCGGCGTTCGCGTAGGAGATCTTGGGGTGGGGGCTGAAGCCCGCGCTGTAGGCCATCGGTACCCCGGCCCGTCGAAGGGCCCGCTCAAACGCCCGCTGGAAGTCGCGGTGACTGGCGAAGCGAAGTCGGCCGCGCTTGGCGTAGCGCAGGCGGAAACGCTGGACGGGAGCGACGTAGTCCCGGGGTGGCTTGCGACTCACGCGAGTGCGCTCACGCGGATTTCCGGTAGTCCCAGGTCCGTGGGACCCACCTGAATCTCGGTGCCGAGTTGATCGCACACGCCGCAGTCCGAACACGGATGCCACCGGCAGTCTTCGACACCTACCTCGTCGATGGCGTCCTGCCAGTCCTCCCAGAGCCACTCCCGATCCAGACCGGAATCCAGGTGATCCCAGGGCAGGACCTCAGCATGCTGACGCTCGCGCGTGGTGTACCAATCGAGGTCCACCGGCTCCTTTGCGAGTGCGTCCGCGGCCGCCGCCGCCCAGCGATCAAAGTCGAAGTGCTCGCTCCAGCCATCGAAGCGGGCACCGCGCTGCCACGCGGTGAGGATGACCTGACCGACGCGGCGATCGCCCCGGGAGAGCAGGCCTTCGATGATGCCTGGCTTGCCATCGTGGTAGCGGAAGCCGATGGACTTGCCGTACTCCCGATCGGTCCGAATGGCGTCACGGAGCTTGGCCAGGCGGGCATCGGTCGACTCGTGATCGAGTTGGCCGGCCCATTGGAAGGGCGTGTGCGGCTTGGGCACGAACCCACCGATCGACACGGTGCATCGGATATCGCGTCGTCCGCTCACCTCCCGGCCCACGCGAATGACCTCGCGAGCAAGGCGAGCAATTTGCAGCACGTCGTCATCGGTCTCCGTGGGCAGCCCACACATGAAATAGAGCTTCACCTGACGCCAACCAGCGCCGTACGCGGTAGCGACGGTGCGAATCAAATCGTCCTCGGTCACCTGCTTGTTGATGACGCGGCGCATCCGCTCACTGCCACCCTCCGGCGCGAAGGTCAAACCGCTACGGCGACCGTTGCGCGAGAGCTCGTTCGCGAGATCGATATTGAAGGCATCCACGCGAGTGCTCGGCAGGGACAGTGAGGTTTGGGAACCCTCGTAGCAGTCAGCCAGATACGTCGTCACCTCGGCGATTTCGGAGTGATCAGCGCTCGACAGGCTGAGCAGACCTACCTCTTCATAGCCGGTCGCGGCCAGCCCACGATCGACCATCTCGGCGATGCCGGCCTTGCTCCGTTCGCGAACGGGCCGCGTGATCATGCCGGCCTGACAGAAGCGACAGCCGCGCGTGCACCCGCGGAAGATCTCCACGCTCATACGCTCATGCACTGTTTCCGCCAACGGCACCAGGGGTGCCTTCGGGTACGGCCACTCGTCGAGGTCCATCACGGTGTGCTTCGCGACGCGCCAAGGAATTCCGGTTCGCGCGGGCACGACACGACGAATACGGCCATCCTCGAGATACTCGACGTCATAGAACGCCGGTACGTACGCGACGCCGGACGCGGCGATGTCAGCGAGCAATTGATCACGTCCACCGGGTTGCCCTGCAGACTTCCAGTCGCGCACGATCTCGGAGATGCGCAGGACGGCTTCCTCGCCATCGCCGAGGACCGCGGCATCGATGAAGTCAGCGATGGGTTCAGGATTGAACGCCGCGTGTCCCCCCGCGATAACGAGCGGATGGCCGTCACTGCGGTCGCGGGCAAGGACAGGGATGCCCGCGAGGTCGAGGGCGGTGAGCATGTTCGTGTAGCCGAGCTCGGTGGAGAAGGAGAGGCCGAACAGGTCAAAGGCGCCGACGGGTCGGTGAGAGTCAACCGTGAACTGGGGAACGTCGTGCTCCCGCATGAGTGCCTCGAGATCGGGCCACACCGCGTAGGTGCGCTCGGCGAGAACACCCTCGGCCTCGTTGAGGACCTCGTAGAGGATCTGCACGCCCTGATTGGGTGCACCCACCTCGTAGGCGTCGGGGTACATCAGGGCCCAGCGCACGTCGGCCGCGTCCCATTCCGCGATGACGGCGTTGACCTCACCTCCGACGTACTGAATGGGCTTCTGCACGCGGGGCAGGAGCGCCTCCAGCGCAGGAAAGACTGACTCGGGGGACATGCCGCCCAGACTACCGGCCGATCCGGGACTAGGACCGCGTGTGTATTCGAACGTTCTCGATGAGGCCCAGGGCTATCCAGGAGGCGAACATCGAGGTGCCCCCGTAGGAGACGAATGGCAACGGGACTCCGGTGATCGGCATGATGCCCAGATTCATTCCGATGTTCTCGAAGGTCTGGAAGGCGAGCCAGGCGACGACACCGGCTGCGACGAGACGACCGTAGAGTTCCTGAGCACCGAGGGCCACCCGCATGCCGCGCCACAGCACGATACTCAGGAGCAGGATGGAGAGTGCGGCGCCTACGAATCCGACCTCTTCCCCAATCACGGTGAAAATGAAGTCGCTTTCGTTGACCGGCACGAAATTGCCCTGCGTCTGGGGTCCTTGGAACAGACCTCTCCCCCAGAGCTCGCCACCGCCGATCGCGATGCGCGCCTGGGTCGCGTTGTACGCCGCCGTCGATGCTGCGTCGTCCGGGTTGACAAAGGAGGTCAATCGCGCGATTTGGTAGTCCTTGACGAATCCGAGTTGCCACGCGACGACGGCGGCGGTCGCTCCTGCGACAAGCAGGCCGGCCACCCATCGCGTACGCGCGCCGGACACCGCCACCATGGTCACGACGATCGTGCACATGATGAGCACGGTGCCCGTGTCGTTTTGAAGAAGGACCAGTCCGATAGGAATCGCTGCGAGCAGCAGCGCCAGGGCCACATCGCGATCACGGGGCTCCGTCTCCGCATCACGCTTTTCCGCGAGAACGACGGCCAGGATGAGAACGATGGCCACCTTGGCAAACTCCGATGGCTGCATCGTGAACCCGCCCGGCAACTTGATCCACGCTCGCGCGCCGGCGATCGTCGCCCCCAGCGGGGTGTAGACGAGGAGGATCCCGAAGATCGCCAGCCCGTAGAACACCGGTGAGTATGCCCGGAGCAGTCGGTAGTCCAGTCGAGAAATGATGAATGCGAGAACGAGGCCGATAACGATGTTGATGACGTGTCGGTTGAGGAAGTACTGCGGATCGTCACCGGCGAGATCCGAGCGGCTCGCGGACCAGACGAATACCGAACTGCCCACACTCAAGATGAGCGCGGAAAGGAGCAGCCACCAGTCCAGCCGTCGCCAATACGACTGGCGCTCCTGCTGACGGGCGCCGATGAAGCGTTGCGACTCCGCGGTGCTCATGGCGTAGCTGCCGGATCAGGCGATGGGGTGTCGCTCTCGGGCACGATGGGGATCCCGTCCGGCCGCACCACCGGCAAGGTGCTGGATGGCTCACCGCCCACGAGGACGCTCTGGGCCGGGTCGATAACACCATCGACAACTCCGAAGAGCGCCTCGTAGATCGTCCGCACGCTCGGACCGACGGTGACCGACCCGGTGCCACCCTGGGTCACCATGATGATGACCGCGTAGCGCGGGTTGTCCGCGGGCGCGAAGCTGGCGTACCACGCGGTCGTCGACTTGTCACCGAAGACCTGTGCGGAGCCGGTCTTGGATGCGATGGGGATGTCGTCAAGCGGGAAGCCCTCGAAAGGAATCTTGCCGGTGCCATCAAAAGTGACACCGGAGAGTGACGCCCGCAGGAACTCAAAAGTGCCCTCCGGCGCCTGCACCTCGCCGCGGACGACGGGGTCAAACTGCCGAACGACCTCGCCGCCGCTGGTGACGATCGCCTTGGCCACCTGCGGCTGGTAGACGGTGCCATCGTTGGCGATCGCGGCGTAAGCCATGGCTAACTGCAGGGGCGTGATGGACGTGTCACCCTGGCCGATAGAGGCATTGATGGCGTCACCGTTGCGCCACCGGAAACCGTCCAGACAGTTCTCCTTGGCGAGTGCGGTGTAGTACTCCGCCAACCGCGGATTCTCCCGCCGGAGGTCGGCAAAGCCGTCCTTGGCGTCGGCGCACCAGGTTTCGCGCCGCTGCTCCCACACCGCGAGCTTTTCCTCGCGACCCGAGACAAGTCCGGATGCCTCATTGGGCAGATCCACGCCGGTGCGCCGACCCAGCGCGAAGGAGTCCGCCGCATCCGCGATGGGATCGGGTGCTCCGTCCGGTGCATACAGGCCGCCGGACTTTAGCCACATCTCGTCAGCCATGCGGTAGAAGACGGTGTTGCAGGACACCTCGAGTGCGCGCTCCAACGTGATAGGACCATACGCGGACGACTCGAAGTTGCGGAATCGCTGCGACCCGACGGTGTAGTCACCCGGGCAGTCGTACGTGCCATAGAGGTCGTAGCCCTCACGTGCCGCCGCCACCGTCGTCACAACCTTGTAGGTCGACCCCGGGGGGAACGTGCCCTGGATGACATTGGAGGACAGCGCCTTGTCGGCCAGGAGCTTCTCGTAGTCCGAGTTCGAGATGCCTCCCACCCACAGTCGGGGGTCGTACGTCGGATAACTCGCCATCGCGAGGACGGCCCCGTTCGTCACGTCCAACACGATCGCGGCACCGCTGTCGGCAATCTCACCGGCCTCGCGAGATCGAAGAACGGCATCCTCGAGGGCCGTCTCTACAACGGCCTGGAGATGTGCGTCGATATTGGTGACGACGTAGTTGCCAGCAACCGGATCCGATTCACTGACAGTGCCCGTGACTCGCCCAACCTGATCGACGGCCAGCGTGGTGATCCCAGGAATGCCGCGTAGTTCGCTGTCGTATTGGGCCTCGAGACCATTACGACCCACCAGGTCGCGGGCACGAAGCCGCGCTGGGTCTTGAGATTCTCCCTGGGCGTCCAACTGCTCCTGCGTCACCGGACCGACGTAACCGAGCACGTGCGCGAGATTCGAATCGTAGGGAGAGGGGTATTCGCGCACGGCTTCGAGTTGCGCCGTAACTCCCGCGAACTCGGACCGTCGTTCCATGATCTTCAGTGCAGTTTGGGTCGGGACATCCTTGGCGACCGGCACCGGCTGGTACGGCGATCCGTCCCAGCACACAGGCAGCGGCGGGGCACCCTCGCTGCCACACGGCAGCAGACGCTCGGCGAGCGACTCCGGCGTGACCTCAAGGGTCTGCGCCAAGCGCCCCAGAATTGCGGCACCGTCGTCCTCCTCGCGAGCGAGAATCGACCGGTCGACGGAGACGACCAGGGATGTGCGGTTGGCGACCATGGGACGGCCCCGCTGGTCCAGAATCAGACCGCGCACGGCAGGTGTGACGACCTCGCGGGTGGAGTTGCTGGCCGCCTGAGCCGCGTACTCATCACCTACGACGATCTGCAGGTAGAACAGTCGTGCCAGCAGGGTGCTGATGAGGGAGACGATGAGCACTCCGAGCACCACGAGGCGGATATTGGAGCGGTCGCTCACCGCACCTCCCTTGCTCGGCCTCGCCGGTCACCCGGTGCACGGGCATGCCGCAGTAGGGCGATCTGCCCCTGCTGACCACCACGGTACGACGCCACTCCCTGCGAGTCCCTCCGGACGCGGAGACAACCGTCCGACTATCGGGCGAACGCCTCGGGGACCAGTCGGCGCGATAGTCGCTGAATCAGGGGGACAAGGAGAACCGCGAGGAAGGCGGCGTAGAGGGCTGCCGTGATAACCATCACCGGCACGTCGCCCCACTGAATCCGCGGATTGCCCAGCAGACCACCGAGAATTGCGGCTCCAAGGACCACGAGACCACCTGCGGCCGCGGTGCCGCCGACGCTCAAGAACAGCGGTCGGTCGTTGGGATCACCGAGGCGTCCGAGCAGGTAGCCGACCAGGGTGAGCAGCAGGGCCGTGATGCCCAGAGTGCCTGCGGCCGGAGGGGCCGTATCGAGCAAGAGTCCGCCGATGAAGCCGCATACGGCACCCGTGTTCGGGCCGAAGGCGAAGGACAGAGCGGCCACGGTGACCAGCACCAGCGGCGGCGTGGCCCCGGGAAACGGCAGCGGGGCGAGCAGGGTCACTTCGAGTACCACCGCGAGCAACAGCAGAACCGCGCACAGGAGGATCCGTCGAATGACCATCACGGCACCGCCGTCTCATCAGGTGCCGCGGAGTCCTCTGGGATGACGGAGTCATCTGTTTGCGGTGAGAGGACGGAGTCATCGGTCGTGGGAGTCGGGGTCGGCATCGGAAGTGGTTCGCGCGGTGCGCGCTCGTCCACGCGAAGAACGACTCCGACGATGTCGAGCCGAGACACGTCGACATACGGTTGGATGAGTGCGGAACGGGTCAACTGACCTTCTGTGCCGCGCATCTCCAGCACGGTGCCGATGGGGATCCCGGGTGCGTAGGGTCGGTCCGCCTCCGAACCGAAGGACACCACGATGTCGCCGACGTCCACCACGGCCAGCGGGTCAAGCAGCTGCATCTGCAGCGCATCCTGGCGGCCGCTGCCAGACACAATGCCGATTTGGGACGTGCCGGCGAGGCGCGCCCCAACCGATGAGGTGGCATCAACGATGAGGAGCACTGTCGCGGTCGTTGGAGTCACCGAGATCGTCCGGCCCACGAGACCAGCACCACTGATGACCGACATCTGCGGCTCGACACCGTCCCGGGTTCCGGCATCGATCGTGACGGTCCACGCGAATCCCTGCGCAGGTCCGACAGCGATCACCTGCGCAGGCACCGTGACGTATCCGTTGTTGCCCACAAGTCCCAGGAGCGAATCTAATTCCGCAACGCGCGCCTTCTCGTTGGCGACGAGATCGAGATCGGCGCGCAGGCGAGTGTTCTCCGCCGTCAGGTCGGCGATCTGCTGATCCTTCTCCCCCAGGCTGCCGAGCGAATCGCCGAGCGACAGGAGGGGCCCGAAGATCGACCCAGAGACTCGTTCCAGCGGAGCCAACACGGCAGCGCCAGCGGATCGGATGGCGGCCGTGGGGCCCGAGGAACTGCCGCGAAGGTCAATGATGACGAGCGTGATGGAGAGCAACACGAGGATCGCGAGCACGATGCGATTCGTGCGGCCGTCACGCATGAGGCGACCGGCGTCAGTGTCGCGGCTCGGAGATGAGGACCTGCTGCAGCGCCTCGAACTCCTCCACACACTTGCCCGAGCCCATGGCGACGCAATCCAGCGGATCATCTGCCACCACGATCGGCATCCCAGTCTCGTGACGAAGCCGTTCGTCAAGACCCTTGAGTAGCGCTCCCCCACCGGTGAGAACGATCCCGCGATCCATGATGTCGCCGGAGAGTTCGGGCGGAGTGCGGTCCAAAGTGGTCTTCACCACGTCCACAATGGCGTTGACGGGTTCGTCGATCGCGCGGCGGATTTCCTCAGCGGTGACGACAACCGTTCGTGGCAGGCCACTTACAAGGTCGCGTCCGCGAATCTCAGCGTGTGGTTCATCCGGCATCGGGAAGGCCGAACCGATCGCAACCTTGATTTCTTCAGCGGTCCGTTCGCCAAGCAGAAGCGAGTACTCCTTCTTGACGTACTGAATGATCGCGTTGTCGAGTTCGTCACCGCCCACGCGGATAGAAATCGAGGTGACGATCCCACCGAGTGAGATCACCGCAACCTCGGTCGTACCACCGCCGATATCCACCACCATGTTGCCGGTCGGCTCGTGCACCGGCATGTTCGCGCCAATGGCCGCAGCCATCGGCTCTTCGATGATGTAGACCTTTCGGGCACCCGCGGCGTAGCCCGCATCCTTGACCGCGCGCTGCTCGACACCGGTAATGCCGGAGGGGACGCAGATGACCAGGCGCGGCTTGGCGAGGTGGCGGCGGCGATGGACCTTCTGAATGAAGTAGCGCAGCATCCGCTCGGTGGTGTCGAAGTCCGCGATGACGCCGTCCTTGAGGGGACGGATCGCCACGATGTTGCCCGGCGTACGGCCGATCATCTTCTTGGCATCGGCTCCCACCGCGAGGATGCCCCCGGTGTTTTGGTTGATCGCGACAACCGATGGCTCATTGAGCACAATGCCACGGCCACGGACATAGACCAGGGTGTTAGCGGTCCCTAGGTCCACAGCCATATCGCGGCCGACGAAGGACATCGTGTTGGACAACGGCGGGCCTTCCCTGATTGCGAGCAGACGAATCTAGTGTGACGCAAGGGAAACATGGTACGGCCTTGGGGGCGTTACCCCCAAGTCCCTGAGGCAATTAAGCCTCTCCCACGCGCTTCGCGCGCGCAACCTCCAGGCTTCGCAGCGCCGCCTCTAGACGATCCGCAGCCTCGGCGGAGCACGGGAGGTCATAGGCGGCCGTGACGACAGCCCCGAGATCGGCCCGGTAATCGTGCCCGCGGCTCTCGAACAGTCCAGGGCGGACGTGGGTGGCGAACAGGGTGTCCACGAGGACCTGGACCCAGGTGATCCCGGGAGACCACAGCATGGCCTCAGGAACGTTGCGACCCCGCGGCTCCTGCGCCAGCCAGGCCGGACGTCGGTAGGCGACGTCCGGCCTGAAGCGCACCACCGGATCCCCATCATGCTCGAGGAACCACACGCGGGGGCGAGGCTCGGGCACGGGAGTGGGGATCTGCTCGGGTCGATCAACCGTGATCGACTCTCCGGCGACCGCA
>Ga0208542_1001109_pt1 | contig 11646 bp, 12 predicted proteins | sample DEB08_DNA_3_FD_185495 | JGI IMG/M metagenome (GOLD analysis project Ga0208542, IMG submission 185495) | Aqueous microbial communities from the Delaware River and Bay under freshwater to marine salinity gradient to study organic matter... | ecosystem: Environmental > Aquatic > Marine > Coastal ... | reverse complement strand
TGATAATTAAAATGCAAAATAATGTGACTGAAGGACTTAATAAAGTTCTAAACTTAGATGGTGATTTGATGGATGTCAAGCCGCAGAAAAGTGTTGAAAGCACTTATTTGGAGCCGCAAGAAAATGCACAAGACATTGAATCCGATTACAAATACGCTAGAGAGAATCTATATGGCGTTATTGAGAAAGGCTCAGAGGCTCTCGACACACTAATAGAACTAGCGAAAGCGAGTGAGCATCCTAGAGCGTTTGAGGTGGTCTCTCAACTCACAAAGACGCTCGTAGATGCAAATAAAGATTTGCTAGATATACAGAAAAAAGTGAAAGATTTGAAGAAAATTGAAGAAAAGAATGATGCACCAAAGAATGTAACGAATGCGTTATTTGTTGGTAGCACTGCTGAATTACAAAAATTAGTCAATGGGAGAAATGAAGATGGCTAAAATAGTTCAAGCAAAAGCATGGGAGCCTACTTATCATAAGACATCTATTGGAAGTAAACCATCGCTAACAAAAATGAACAAAGCGAAAAGAAGAAGTTACAAAAAATATAGAGGTCAAGGAAGGACACGATAATGTTTGAATACAGATGCAAAATAGTAAAAGTCGTTGACGGTGATACTGTTGATGTAGACATTGACCTTGGCTTTGGCGTATGGCTCAAAGGTGAAAGAGTTCGTCTGTATGGTATTGATACACCAGAATCCAGAACCTCCGACAAAGAAGAAAAAGTCTATGGACTTGCCGCTAAAAAGTTTTTGAAGAAAATGTGTGATGATGAGTGGATGATTCTAGAAACTGCTGAGTATGACGCAAAAGGTAAGTTTGGTCGTATTCTAGGTTCACTTAGAAGAACTACAAACTATGCTGACCAGACAGTGAATGAATACATGATTGAAAAATATCATGCTGTTCCATACTACGGTCAGTCAAAGGATGATATCAAAGAAGCACACTTAAAAAATCGTGAGTTTGTGAATCTAAATGACTGATGTTTATCTTGGTAATCCAAACTTAAAAAAGTCTGGAATACCACTTGAGTTCACTAGAGAACAGATTGAAGAGTATATCAAATGCTCTAAAGACCCTGTTTATTTTGCAAGAAACTATGTTAAGATTGTTAATGTGGATAAAGGACTTATGCCTTTTGAAATGTACGACTTTCAAGAAGACATGGTTCGTACATTCAATGACAATCGTTTTTCCATTTGCAAACTGCCTAGACAGACAGGTAAATCAACGACAACAACCGCATATATTTTGTGGTTAATTCTTTTCACTGACCAGCAGAATATTGCTATCCTTGCAAACAAAGGTTCTCTTGCTAGAGACTTGTTGGGTAAGATTTCACTAGCATATGAATACTTACCTAAGTGGTTACAGCAAGGCGTGGTTGTGTGGAACAAGGGTAACATTGAACTAGAGAATGGTTCTAAGGTTGTCGCCGCCGCTACTTCATCATCTGCTATTCGTGGTGGTTCTTACAATCTAATCTTCTTGGATGAGTTTGCGTTTGTTGGTAATAACATGGCTGAAGAGTTCTTCAGTTCAGTCTATCCTACAATCTCATCTGGTCAGACATCAAAGGTTATCATCGTATCAACACCAAATGGTATGAATCATTTCTATAAGATGTGGACTGATGCGACAGAGAAGTTAAGTCAATATGTTCCCATCGAAGTGCATTGGTCACAAGTTCCAGGCCGAGATGAGAAGTGGAAACAAGAGACTATTGCTAATACAAGTGAAGAGCAGTTCAGACAGGAATTTGAGTGTGAGTTCTTAGGTTCAGCAAATACTCTAATCCATCCAACAAAGTTAAGAACTCTTGCTTTCAAACGACCTATAAGACAATGGAACGGCGTAGATTTTTATTATGAAAAAGAAGAAAATCATACATATGTTATATCAGTGGATGTAGCAAGAGGGGTTGGACTTGACTATTCTGCATTTACAGTATTCGATGTAACAGAGACACCATACAAATTAGTAGCAAAATATAGAGATAAGGAAGTATCGCCACTACTTTATCCAAACTACATACACTCAATTGCTAAGATGTACAATGAAGCGTATGTATTGGTTGAGGTAAATGATATTGGCGCACAAGTAGCAGATATTTTACATTCAGACTTAGAATACGAGAATCTAATTGCAACTTCAATAAAAGGTCGTGCTGGACAACAAGTGAGTGGTGGATTCTCAACTGGAACACAATTTGGTGTTCGTACAACTAAACAAGTAAAACGAATAGGTTGCTCAAATCTAAAGGATTTAATTGAACAAGATAAGTTGATAATTGAAGATTTTGACTTGATATCTGAATTATCGAGTTTCATAGGTAGAAGACAATCATATGAAGCAGAAGAAGGAAATCACGATGATTTGGTGATGACTTGCGTTCTCTTTGCATGGTTGGTGAGACAAACATACTTCAGAGACATTACAGATGTTGATATCAGGCAAAAATTGTATGAAGAAAAGATAAAAATGCTTGAAGATGAGCAACTTCCATTCGGAATAATTGATGATGGGCATCCAGAAGAAGGAGTGTTGAATGGACCAGAAGACATACAGGAGTATATCAACTCCTCAAACCGTGATACTTGGTTCTAAACACTCGTTTTTATAAATATTGAGTAAATCAGAGATTATAACTTGATATATTCTTAGAAGGAGAAATGAAAATGGCTTTTCAAGTATCACCTGGCGTAAATGTAAGTGAGATTGACCTCACTACGGTGGTGCCTGCCGTATCTACCACTACTGGTGCCCTTGCTGGACACTTTAAGTGGGGGCCGGTTGACCAGAGAGTTCTCATCAGTACTGAAGACCAATTAGTTTCGGTTTTCAATAAACCTAATGCAAATACGGCTGATGACTTCTTTACTGCGGCTAACTTCCTTGCATATGGAAACGCTCTATATGTAACGAGGGCTGTTGCTTCTGCAAACAATGCAACAACAGGCGGAACAGGCGCATTCATTAAAAATGAAGATTACTACAATGAAACATACACAAACTCAAGTGGTCACGGCGATTGGGTAGCAAAATATCCAGGCGACATTGGTAACTCACTAAAGGTTTCTGTATGTCATAACGCAAACGCATGGGAAAGCACAGTATCAACAAACTACTATGCTACCAGAGAATCAACAACTGTCACACTTGCTGGTGATGGTCAAGGTTCTTCAAACACAGAAACACAATTTGTTGCTGGCGATATTCTATTGCTCGGCCCTGATAAGGAGCAAAGAAAGATTGCTTCCGTTTCTGGTAACACAATTACACTTACCAGTAAGTATCAAGGTAATACAGTATCAAACTATTCACCATCACTAACTCGTAGATGGGAATACTTTAACAACTTTGATAGAGCGCCAACAACCACTACTTATGCTAACACAGTCAACTCACAGGGTGACGCAATTCATGTCGCAGTTGTCGATGAAGATGGTGTAATCTCAGGTCAGGACGGCACAGTTCTAGAGAAATACGAAAATGTTTCTCAAGCACCAGATGCTAAAGGGCCACAGGGTGACACTCTTTACTACAAAGATGTGATTAACAATCGCTCACAGTGGGTATGGTGGGGCGCACACAACAGCAATCTCACCAAAGGTGGCACAAGAGCCGACTTGACAAATGCTGGAACTGCTGGCTCTGGAACAAACTTCCCAGGCAATGACCTACCAGTTAGCGCAAGCATGACTAAAGGTAAGGACGGTTCTGCTTCAGATGCCGCTTACATTAGTGCATATAACTATTTCAAAGATGCTGATACTGTGGATGTATCACTTGTTCTTGGCTCTGGTTCAAGTTCAACTGTTGCTATTCACCTTATCAACAACATCGCTGAACACAGAAAGGATTGCGTAGCAGTCATTTCACCAGAAAGAGCAGATGTTGTCAACAACAATTCTTATGAAGGTAAAGAGAGAGATGATATCATAGCATTCAGAGACTTGCTACCATCATCTTCTTATGCAGTCATGGATTCTGGTTGGAAGTATCAGTATGACAAATACAACGATGTTTACCGTTATGTTCCTCTGAACGGTGACACTGCTGGTCTAATGGTTCAAACAGATTTGACTAGAGACCCTTGGTATTCGCCTGCTGGATTTAATCGTGGTAATGTCAAAAATGTTATCAAACTTGCATTCAATCCAAGTAAGACTGATAGGGATGAACTTTACAAGAAGGGTGTCAATCCTGTTGTAACATTCCCAGGTCAAGGAACTGTATTGTTTGGTGACAAGACAATGCTTGACCAGCCAAGCGCATTCGACCGTATCAATGTTCGCAGACTGTTCATTGTTCTTGAGAAAGCAATTAGCACAGCCGCTAAGTTTACTCTCTTTGAGTTCAATGATGAGTTTACTCGTTCACAGTTCAAGAACTTGGTTGAGCCATTCCTTAGAGATGTCCAAGGTCGGAGAGGTATCACAGACTTCCAAGTCGTAGTCGATGGTACAAACAACACTGGCGAAGTCATTGATAGAAACGAATTTGTGGGTGACATTTACATCAAACCTGCTCGTTCTATCAACTTTATCCAGTTGAACTTTGTTGCTGTAAGAACTGGCGTAGAATTTTCTGAAGTCGTTGGTAGAGCAACATAAATAAAGGTAAACAGGAGAAAAGAAGATGGCTTTTAATGTAAACGAATTTTCAGGCGCCCTTACAAGCGGTGGTGCTAGAAATTCACTGTTTCAAGTGCAAATCACGAATCCAGTAAACGGGGTCGCTGATGTTCAAGTACCTTTTCTCTGCAAAGCCGCTCAAATTCCAGCCGCTACTTTAGGTGTAGTCGAAGTTCCTTACTTCGGCCGCACCGTAAAGGTTGCTGGTAACAGAACATTTGCAGAGTGGGCACCTACCATCATCAACGATGAAGATTTTGCTATTCGTAACGCAATGGAACAGTGGTCTAACAGCATCAACTCATTCCAAGGAAACCTAAGAACAACTGGTGGTTCTGCGCCTGCTTTGTATAAAGCAAACGCTCAAGTCATTCAGTATTCACAGACTGGTGATGTTCTTAGAGAGTATACTTTTGTTGGTATTTTCCCAACTGAAGTAAGCACTATCGACCTTGCTTGGGAGACTGAAGGCATCCAAGAATACACTGTCACTTTCCAGTATGACTATTGGGAAGTATCGGGCGGCTCAACTGGCAACGCCGGCGGCAATTAAAATCCGTTTTTAGTTATGTTGGGGGCGCCATAAATATAACAAAGGCGCTCCCTATTTTCATTGAGGATATAAAATGGCAGTAAATCTATTCGGTTTCAAAATTGGTAGAGATGTTGACGAAAAACAACTCGACAATCTACCTTCATTCGTACCACCAGCACAAGATGATGGAAGCATCACTGTTGCTGAAGGCGGTGCGTTTGGAACAACCGTAGACTTAGACAATACAGTAAAAAACGAAGCACAACTTATCACAAAATATCGTGAGATGGCTCAACAACCAGAAGCGGAAAGAGCGATTGACGATATTGTGAATGAGGCTATTGTTGCTGATGATAATCAAGCACCGATTGAGATTGTGCTTGATGATATTGAACAACCAGAATCAATCAAGAAAAAGGTTCGTGAAGAGTTTGAACATATTCTCAAGTTGATGAAATTCAACTATAGGGGATATGATATCTTTCGTCATTGGTATGTGGATGGTAGACTTTACTATCACATCATTATTGATACTAAAAATCCAAGAGCAGGCATCAAAGAATTAAGACATATTGACCCTCGCAAGATTAAAAAAGTTCGCAAAGAAAAGCGTGACCCAAATCGTAGACTAAATGAAGAAACACTTGTTAAGAAGTATGATGAGTTCTTTGTGTATCAGTCTAAAGGTATTACATCAGAGGGTGATGGACTGAAGATTGCTCCAGATTCAATCGCATATTGTCATAGTGGATTGCTAGACAATAAGAACTATACAGTTTTATCGTATCTTCATAAAGCACTAAAACCTCTCAATCAGTTGCGTATGCTAGAAGATGCGACAGTTATCTATCGCTTGGCCCGTGCGCCAGAGCGTAGAATCTTTTACATTGATGTTGGTAACTTACCTAAAGCGAAAGCAGAACAATACTTGCGTGATATGATGGTCAAGCACAAGAACAAACTTGTGTATGATGCAAATACAGGTGAAGTAAGAGATGACAGAAAGTTTCTCACAATGCTTGAGGACTATTGGCTACCTCGTAGAGAGGGAGGGAGAGGTACGGAAATTACCACTCTGCCAGGCGGTCAGAACTTAGGTGAAATGGAAGATGTCAACTACTTCAAGAATAAACTCTATGAAGCATTGAATGTTCCTACTACAAGACTTCAAGCAGATGGTGCTTTCAATCTTGGTCGTGCATCAGAGATTACAAGAGATGAACTGAAGTTCTCTCGTTTTGTAAATCGTTTGAGAACTCGCTTCTCAGAAATCTTTCATATTCTACTTGAAAGACAACTTCTACTCAAAGGTGTAATCACATTACAAGAGTGGAAAGATATGCAAGACCAGATTCGCTACGACTTTATGGAAGACAACCATTTTGCAGAATTGAAAGACAGTGAAATACTTGAGAATAGATTGCGTCTACTTGCTGATGTTGACCAGTATACTGGTAAATACTTCTCTGTTGCATGGATTCAAAAGAATGTTCTTAGACAGTCTGAAGAGGAAATTGAGCAAATTGCACAAGAAGTTGAAGACGAAGGTGGTGGTGAAGAAGGTGAAGACGAATTTATGTAATTCAGTTGTTTTGTTTTATAAATAGATGAACAGGAGATAAAAATGTCAGACTATACAACAAGAGATGCAGTAGAGTTTGCTTTCGATGGCAACACTGCAAAATTCAAAGATGCTATCAATAGCATCATGGCCGATAAAGTTTCGGATGCAATTGAACTAAAAAGAGTTGAAGTAGCATCTCAATTCATGTCTGCACAATCAGACGAAGGGGATACTGATGTCCAAGATTCAGAAGTTTAAGACTTTCCTTGAAGCAAGCGCCGCAGATTTGACGCCTGTTAAAAAGGATGACGATGAAAGAAAGAAAGCAAAGTATCGCTCTAAAGGTGAGCAAGATTTTGCTGATGCTCATACCACTGAGACAGAACCACATCCAACTGCTGACCCATCTGTTCACAATGGTTCAACACAACCAACATCACCAAAAGGTTCTGATGCTGGTGAGAAACAAGTTGTAGCCGCAGGCACATCTGTCAAAGAGCCTGCAGGCGGTGGTGACTCAAAGCGTTCTGCTGATAAGAAACAGGGTGATATGACACCTGTAAATCCTATCAAAGAAGCAAAGCAGGCTAAAGAAGAAGATGAGCCTGAAGAGGATGACGCAGAAGACGAAGACGAAGATGAGGATGAAGACGAAGATGAGGATGAAGAGGAAGACGAGGATGATGATGAGGAACTTGAAGAAGGTGTAATGGACACTCTCAGAAAAATCGTCAAAGACAAGCAGATGCAAAAAGTTAAATTCAAAAATGGTAAATCCATGCGTATTGATTTGACAACTGCAAGTGCTATCGTTCAGGCTTTCGATAAAAGAATTAAGAATGCATCGACAAAACAAAAGTTTGCTGATGCTATAGAGAAAGACCCAGATTCATTCATGAAGATGATGGATGTAGCATTAGGAGGAAAGTAATGGCTATTAAAGTTCTAGCAAACACAGTTGCTTTTACAACTTCTGCAAATAATGTATATAATGCTACTGCCGTTCGTATTACCAACAATGGCACTGCTAGAACAGTGGTTATTGCTAATGTTGCTGACCCTAATGACACAAACCAACATGGTAACTATCCAGGCGGTCAAGTATCTATTCGTCTGAATGCTAACGAGGTTGTAACTATTCGTAAGCGTCCACAAGATACAATCACTGCAAATAGTGGTGTATTCGGAACTAAAGTAGCGGAGGTTTCAACATGAGCATGAAACTAATTTGCGAAGTCAACGAAGATATTAACTATATCACAGAAGCAAAAGACGAGAGTGGTAAGAAATCTTACTTCATCGAAGGTGTCTTTATGCAAGGTGATATTAAGAATCGTAACGGTCGTGTATATCCAGCAGAAACTCTTGCAAAAGAGGTTGCTAGATATAACAAAGAATATGTAGAAAAGAAAAGAGCATATGGTGAACTAGGTCATCCTCAAGGGCCAACAATCAACCTTGAGAGAGTTTCACACATGATTACTGAACTAAAACAAGATGGTTCAAACTTCATGGGTAAAGCAAAGATTATGACAGAAACACCGTATGGAGCAATTGTCAAGTCCTTGATGGACGAAGGCGCACAACTTGGAGTATCAAGTCGTGGTATGGGTAGTCTCAAGGCTGGAAGGGCTGGCGCACAAGAAGTGCAAAAGGATTTCTATCTTGCTACTGCCGCTGACATTGTTGCAGACCCATCTGCACCAGATGCATTTGTAAATGGAATCATGGAAAGCAAAGAATGGGTTTGGGATAATGGAGTAATCAGAGAAGCCACTGTCGCTGATTATGAAACACAAATCAAAAAGGCTTCCAAGTCTGATTTAGAGAGCGTGAAACTCAAAGTTTTTGAGAATTTCCTCTCAAGATTGTAATATTATAAATATACTGTAAATGAGTAATTATCTGATAAAGGAGACTCACAATGTCCGATAAAGAACTAGAGATGCAAGAGGATGATGCTATCCTTGAAGCACAAGAAGTTGTTGTCGAGGACGCTACTGAAGAGGAACTTGAGGAAGCCCGTAAATCTACTAAAGAAATGGCTGATGACTCAGGTGATGAAGAAGAAGCACCTACGACAGAAAAGAAAATGCCTAAAACTAAAATCGGCATGATTAACGCTATGGTTGACGCCATGAAAGCGGAAAAGAAAGATACCCTCATGGCAGCCTACGGTAAAATGATGGCCGCTATGCATCCAGGCGATGATGAGGAAGAAGAAGCACCTGCCGCTGAATCAAAGAAGATGCGGAGAGAGAGCAAGAAAGTTACTAAGGAAGATGTTGATGTATCTGCTGATGTACAGGCTCTATTCGGTGACGAAGAACTTTCTGAAGAGTTCAAAGATAAAGCAACAACCATCTTTGAAGCCGCTGTTCTTTCAAAAGTCAACGAAGTTCTAGAAACTGCTGATGTTGACCTTGCTTCCGACCTTGAAGCGGAAAAAGAAACAATGGTTGAAGACCTAACCACTAAATTAGATGACTACCTTGAGTATGTCGCTGAAGAGTGGATGAAGGAAAACGAACTTGCTATCGAAAAAGGTATTCGTGCAGAAATCGTTGAGAACTTCATGCATGGTCTACGCAACTTGTTTGCTGAAAACTACATCGACATTCCAGAAGAGAAAGTCGACCTTGTAGACGAACTTGCTGGTAAAGTTGAAGAACTTGAAGCGTCCGTCAATGAGGAAGTTGAGCGTAACATCGAAATCAAAAAAGAACTTGTCGAGATGAAGAAAGACAAAGCACTCTCTATCGTGTGCGAAGGTCTAACCGATTCACAAGTTGAAAAGATGAAGTCACTAGCAGAAGGTGTGGACTTTGATGAAGACACCTACGCTGATAAACTAGCGACAATCAAAGAAAACTACTTCCCTGCCGAAGAAGTTATTGAAAGTGATGCAACTGATGAGGAGCCTCTAGAAATCGAAGAAGAGGCGACACAAGTGACAGGCTCGATGGCTGCTTACACACAAGCCATTTCAAGAAGCATCAAAAAGTAATAATTTATAAATATTGTAATAAAAGGCTGATAGTTTACTAAAGGAGAAACTAAAATGTATCAATCTGATGAACTTCAAAAGAAGTGGCAGCCAGTTCTTGAACACGCAGACCTTGAGCCAATCAAGGACTCGCACAAGAGAGCCGTTACTGCTACACTTCTCGAAAACCAAGAGCGTTCTGCCCGTGAGCAGGCTCAAGGTTCTGGTGGTTACAACGCTCCAACACTTCTTGGGGAAGCCGCACCTGTAAACGCAATGGGCGCATCTTCTTCAACTGCAAGTGCTGGTTCTGTAGACATCTACGACCCTGTTCTTATCTCACTCGTAAGACGCTCAATGCCGAATCTTATCGCTTATGATATTGCTGGTGTCCAGCCAATGACTGGTCCAACTGGTCTTATCTTTGCGATGCGTTCACGCTACTCAACACAGTCTGGCACAGAAGCAATGTTCAATGAAGCGAACACTTCATTCTCATCTCTTGCCGCTGGTAACACTGCTCACCAGTTTGGTGTCGCTAACGGTGCTTTGGGTACGACCCAATCCGGTACTGACCCTGCTGACCGTGCCTCTGGTTCTGGTTACACAGTCCACACTGGTATGTCAACTGCACTTGCTGAAGCACTTGGTGACTCAAGCACTAACAAGTTTAACGAAATGGCTTTCTCAATTGAGAAGGTTGCCGTTACTGCTGTTAGCCGTGCGTTGAAAGCAGAATACACAATGGAACTTGCTCAAGACCTTAAAGCAATCCACGGTCTTGACGCTGAAACTGAATTGTCAAACATCCTATCTGCTGAAATCCTTGCTGAAATCAACAGAGAAGTTGTTCGTACAATCAACTACTCAGCCGTTCCTGGCGCAACTAAGAACACCACAACCTCTGGTACTTTCGATTTGGACACCGACTCAAACGGTCGTTGGTCAGTTGAAAAGTTCAAAGGTTTGATGTTCCAAATCGAGCGTGATGCCAACGAAATTGCTAAAGCAACTCGTAGAGGTAAAGGTAATGTCATGATTTGTTCTTCTGATGTCGCTTCTGCACTTCAGATGGCTGGTGTTCTTGATTACACTCCAGCATTGAGCAACAACCTACAGGTTGACGACACAGGTAACACTTTCGCTGGTGTCCTTAACGGTCGTATTCGTGTCTACATTGACCCATACTTTGCAGACGCAACTAATAACTACTACACTCTTGGCTACAAAGGTTCTAGCGCATTTGACGCTGGCCTCTTCTACTGCCCATATGTTCCACTACAGATGGTTCGTGCAGTTGGTGAGAACACCTTCCAGCCGAAGATTGGCTTCAAAACTCGTTACGGTATTGTTGCTAATCCATTCGCCACTAACGATGGTAACGGTATTGCCGCTCGCCTCGGTTCTGGTGATGGTAACATCTACTACCGTCTTGTTAAGGTTACTAACCTTATGTAAGAAGAGTTGGGTCAACCAACCGAAAACTAGAGGGGGCGCAATGCTCCCTCTTTTTTTGCTTATAAATAGATATACGAACAACTAGGAAGTATATCAATGGCTCTACAAGGCACACAACCAGATAACATGAGTTTCCTATCACCGACTGGATTTAGATTTCAAATCCAGAAGATTCCTCATGTGAACTATTTCTGCACATCTGCTAATATTCCAGATATCTCTATGGGTCAGTTGGAAGCAGACAATACATTCATTCGTCTACCAATTCCAGGCGATAAGTTGACATTCGGACAATTACAATTGACATTTCAAGTCGATGAAGATATGAGAAACTTTCGTGAAATCTATGACTGGTTAAATGCACTTGGATATCCAGATAACTTTCAGCAAAGAGCAAGTATTCAAAGAACACTGCAACAGAACTCCACTGGAACAAACAGACAGTATTCTGATGCAA
>Ga0208542_1001101_pt1 | contig 11703 bp, 24 predicted proteins | sample DEB08_DNA_3_FD_185495 | JGI IMG/M metagenome (GOLD analysis project Ga0208542, IMG submission 185495) | Aqueous microbial communities from the Delaware River and Bay under freshwater to marine salinity gradient to study organic matter... | ecosystem: Environmental > Aquatic > Marine > Coastal ... | reverse complement strand
TTTTATCTAAACGATAATCCTTGAATGATACACTGTAGATAAACAGCACGTTCATTTTTACCTACGGGTGTAATGTTAAATGGTACAAAAGAAGGGAAGATAATCAAGTCTCCAGGTTTAGATACCTCTGTAAGATTTAAATTAATACCATCAAAAGATTTGATGTAAAGATCACCACCAATAATATTTTCTACGTTATCGTTGATCTTGCTGAATGCAACAATCTTTCGTTGCTTCTGATGATATTGCATAGACTTTGGTACTTCAAGGGAAGGCAGCATAACAGGAAACGAAGAAGGCTTATCGTTATCCATGTAATACAATTTAATATGTTCAATACGATCTAGATTGAAGTACCAGTTATTTGACTTATTGTGATCCTTGATTATATTCTTTATTTCCCTACCAATATCAGACTTAGGTGGAAAGGAAAACTTCTTGTTGATAAACAAATCAACAAGCATCTTGTCACGTTGTTCTGTTGATAGAAAATCTTTTGAAATGCTAAATAGTTTTTCAAACATTATACTGTCCACCACTCAGGTTGTTTACGATTAGTCCACTTAGCCATGTATGCTTTATCATTTAGATAATAGTTACGATAGCCTTGAATTGGATCGTTGTCAACCTTATATTCATCGGGCATACATTGAGGCATAGGTGTCATTGAGCTACCTTCTTGTAGTTCATATGGGCAGGATTTAAGACTGTCTACAATGCCTTTTAGTTTTGTAGCATGTACCTTACCATAGCGATGAGTGTATTCAGTGGCTGTAGCATCAAGTAAACGCCATAACCAACGATAGTTTTTACAATTTGTTCTAGCCCATACAGCACTAGGATGGTTTCTGTGCGTTGATTTATAGCAGTTGACTGATGGTGTACCATCTACTTCGTGATGCGCTGTAGACAGCAACTGAGCGTACTCAAGGATCATCTTGACTACGTGCTTATCACAATGCCATTCGGCACACGTAACAGGATCAGAATGTAAATAGAAGATGTTCATGATTTTTCTACCTCTACAAGTTTGTATCGCTTGCCATTCATTTCAATGAAGATGTCTTCATTGTTATCAAACTTTTCTGTACGGCTAGAGAGTGGATTACATGTATCGCCATAGACCCTAGCATTGCCATAGACTATAGCATCGCCATAGACTATAGCCTTTTTATAGACCACAGCCTCACCAAAGACCATAGCCTCGCCATAGACCCTAGCGTCGTCATAAACCCTAGCATTGTCATAGACCCAAGCATTGCCATAGACCATAGCATTGCCATAGACCATAGCATTGCCATGGACCCTAGCATTGTCATAGACCCAAGCATTGCCATAGACCATAGCATTACCGGAGACCCAAGCATTGGGACCAACATATGCTGTATTTGCTACTGTAGCTGTATCTGCTACCCAACCACCACCATTAGGGTGTTTATGAGCAGAAACTGGACCGTTACTGTCATTAAAATCAAAAGTAGTTGTCATTTTCTTGTTTCTCCAGTTAAGTTAACTTAAAGATTGAACACGTTTTGGCGACACGGCGAAACCTACACCCAAAAAAAATTTTTGTCAACCCCTTGACAAACCCGTGTCGGGTATGCTAGGATGGGGAAGGAGGCGAAGGGAAGAGAATATTATATAGATATTTATAGAAATATTTATATAGATAATGTTTAGACATATGTCTAGACATTATATTTATAATCTTATTCTTTATACATTATCTTTATAATCTTATTCTCTAGACATATGTCTAGACATATCTCTATAAATAATTATACAGATATGTCTAGACATATTCCTTTAAGATTATTCCTACATTGTTTTTTAGATATACTCTTCTTTGTTTTCCCATCGTATGTCTTTGGTTTGTATGGACTATCCTTTGTAAACATATCCTTTGACATACGTACTTTGTGTACCTTATAACCAACGTTAGGTATTTTTGTTATATCTATTTTCATAGTTCGATCCTCCTAATAATTCCATTGCTGTCAGTATATATAATTTCTTTTATACCAACTTCTATAATAGCTGCTAGACATATAGGACATGGCTTAGACATGGATATATTACCATTGGCTAACAGCCTAGTAACAAACAGCCTATAAGGTTTAGAGCTTTGCTTATTATTTAATTTAATAATACTAGATATTTCAGCGTGTAGATATATCTTCTTGTTATTTATATGCTTTGCGTAGTGGTATTGAATAGGATGAGACTTAGTACTATTACATCCCATTGATATAATATTATTATTTTTATCTGTTATTACGCTACCCATCTTATGCTTATGCCTGTCAGAAAAAGAGGCGACTAACCTAGCCGCCTCTATTCCCTTAGACAAAGAAGATACCTTTGTCATAGTTATTACCCTTACGGTTTCTCTACGTTCACCAGAACCCATTCGCTGGAATAGTTTACTATTTCATGCTTAGGTAATACAGCATATGCCTTTACCCAAGTACAGACAGCACCATCAGACTTGCGAATAGACTGTTCAACATACGAAGGATATAGTATTGATGTATCCATGTGCTTATATAAACTCCTTGTTATAATCAATGTAGACTTTACCTTTGCCGTTATTAGACTTCTTCATAACAACGGTAGAGTTAGCTTCAGTAATAACTTTTTTAATCTTCTCGTTATGGAAGTTAGGATTGTTTAGATAGAAGCTATTACCTTGGTATGGATTATAACGTACTTGTACAGGATTGTCCATCTTTTTATAGATGGCATAATCTGTATTAGTATAGCTACGAATACAAACATCACCTTCTACATAGGCATGTACATTCTTTCGCTGTTCACGTAGCACACGTTTACGACCAGATTCGTTTACTACAAATCTAGCATTATCCAACATGATAGAATCAGTATGAGCAATTACTTTGTTTGTTTTCTTATCACGTACTGACCAGCATTCTTTGTGAACGTTCCAATAGACTTGAACACGCTTGATTGGATTAGTCATGACGATGGTTTCCTTTTACCTTTTTAAGTCCACACACTGAACAATAATACACATTGTCCAGAATTACAGTTGCAGTTGTTTCACATTTAGAACATTTGATGATGCTCATTGCTTAGTTGTCTTTCTTTAATTTCCATAAGATGTCTAGGCCAGCCCGAATAACAGACTGGCCTAGACTATTTGTAAGATTAGGCTGCTAACAATTCACGCCAGCTATTGCTGTTGAGAATGTTAGTAATTTCTTCTTCACGCTTGAAGAGGATTTCTGCTTCTACGTCTTCGTGTTTAGTAGTACGACTACGAAACAGATCATCATTCTTGTGTGAAGAATAGTTAGTGAAGGCACTATGCAGACTGAATACGTTGTTACCCCTTACAGTTAATTCACGAGTAAACAACTCCTTCATCGACTCTTTCTTAGCCTCAGAGAATGTTTTGATATTCTCAATAAAATCCCATCCTTGCTGAAGGGATAGAGGCTTTTGAGCCATTAATTGAAACTCTTCTGACTGTTCATAGAATACCTCTACAGCATCCATAATATCAGCGCAGAAGAAATCAAGATTGAAGTTCTTACTGTTACGCTTGTATCGTTTTACATAAGCATCTTTCTTATTAGCTGCTCTAGTAAACACACAACCGTTGAGACAGTACCCGTCAAACAATCCGATGATGTAATTGTTTGCAGTACCGCCATCCAATCCTGACCAGGAAACAATACGAAGATTGATATCAGTTGTAAATCCTGTATTGGTTTCGACAGGACAAGTAACGTTGGGGAAAACATATTGACGCATACCCCAACGTCCACCTCGACTAGACTTTGTCGTAATCTCAACACCAGACAGATGATTAGGATCAATGTTATTCATAAGCTCACGTTCGATTGATCCAAAGAAATCCCTGTGTGATTTGACGTAGTAGTCTTTACCAACTACCCACCAATCAACAGGGTTACCGTTGTCATCCATCTTGATTACAGCCTTCTTCTCGCAAGAAGACTCTTCAAACATTGGTGTAAATACTTCACCAGTTGTGATGTTAAAGTCTAAGGCGCTTCCATTAAAGCTCTGTTCAAATGGGTTCATGATGACGTTGTTAAGATTTACGATGTTGTTCATGGCTATGTTACTCCTGATTAGCCGGTTCACAGTGATCTTCTAAGTTGTATAGAAAATCGTTGATTTCGTCAAGGGGTATTTCGTAGATATTATCTGCATCACTAACAGATAGAATGTAGTCTGCTACTATCCAAGGAATCTCCTCATAATTGTTGTAGATTTTAATCGTACTAGTCATGAGTTTCATGCTCCTCTATTAGTTTATGTTAGAAGGATTAGAACAGTTACACAGATAGAGATGATAACTATTTGTTTTAGCATTAGATAGGCCATGTGTGATCTTTCATAATCAGAAGGGTTGAAACAACGATAGCAACTACGGCTAGGATGATAGCTAGCTCAATCTTGTCATCAAGATGCATAGTGTTTACTCCAATCGTCTGTGCAGGATAACAGAAAAGCATAGTGTTTTACTTCTCTTGCCTTAATCTTTTTTACATCATCATCACCACTCCACATGTTACGAGTTACAACTAGCCAGTTACTGTTATCGTTTTCCAATTTAGGATCATCAAATGTTTTAATGATCCTGTATTCAGCTAAGTCTACTGGATTAACGTAAACAGCATAGGCACTATTAGCTTCACGTTCTTTATCAAAGGGATTCGACATACTCAGGATACTCCTCATACCAGTATTCTAGGACGATAGATTTGAAGATCATCTTGTTCCAGATTGTTAACCTATTGTCATTTAACCAGGAACAAAAAGTAATCTCAGGCTTTTTATCTTTAATATTATTGAAGATAGAAAGCTCAAGATTAGATAAGATCATATTTTTACTTTGGTTTAGATATATCACAGTATTTCTCCCTTACTTTTTTCTCAAACTCTACGATTTCCATTGGCGTTAAACCATATTCAATAATAACATGATCCAACGCTTCAATAGGATTCCACTCGTCACGTTCAACCAAAGTACGTAGAGCCTTGATAGCTACGATACGACCTTGTTCCAGTTGACTATCTGTAATCATTGTTATTTTACCTTCTCGATAATAGTGTTGGTGTTGTTGTGGGTGTAGCAGACTAGACAATTCTTGCATTGTTGTCCAGTACAATTCTCAGCCGGATGTCTGGTGACGTTGTTGAACGTCTTATCAAACCATTTAGGTGGCGTATGAATAACATCATCAATCTTGGGGTTGCTATAGATCATGATTAGATTGTATGGTTTCTTAAATCCAAGCCCACCATGAGACGAAGAGAATAGCTTGTTAATAATATCCTTACGCTTGGTCCACCAACCGAATGTAGTATGCGGATTAGCTTTAATAAGGTTCAGAATATTAATAGCATGTGTAAGGTTTAGGATTTCACCATGAGCGTGAATACGAAAGAACCTATCATGGATCGTAGGTATTTCATGGGGTTCAAGAATACGACTAGCTAATAGATCATTATTTCGTTGTAACGCCGGTGCAGCATTCTTGCGAAACCCCTTGAGCATGGACATGCTATAACATTCTTTGCAGATGATGTTATCTTTGGTCGTTGCGTTCATCTTGATGCAGAAAGAATTAGTTGTTGTATTTGAAGACAACGAACGAAATCCATCGAGCTTGCCAGTAAGTTTAGTAATGTGCATATCAGTCATTGTAATACTCCTGTTGATTAACTTTACTTACGGGACTGTCGTACATGGTCAGCGTAATATTTGGGACTGTCGCCGGTTTCAAAGAACGAATAAGCGAAGTCCAGCGAATATCCATCCTTATCCTGATCACCATCTAGCGAATGTCCTAGAATTTGTTCGACATTTTTAATCCAGCGTAGCCAATCTTTTGTCGTGATCCAATCAACCATTATTCTTCCTCCAATCCAAAGACACTATCTTGACACGATTGACACATACCTGAGATAGAATATTCTTTCTCAGATAATGTATCCCTAAATGATCCTATCTTATCACCACAGGTAGGACATTCGCCTTTATCAATATCTCCCACAGATATTGATTTAAGAAACAACTGAATGCTAGGTGATTTTTGATAGAAATTTTTAGTCATTGAAGATGTCATCGTAATACTCCTTACGAAGTAGATTCATAGTAGCTATAGCGTCATCGTAGTCATCAGTGTAATAGTCACCATCTTCATAACGTTTACCGTTACACCAAGCTTTAATAACGTATTCATCGTATTCATTCTTACGACCGTTGAATGTGAAACGATATAGGCTGTCCATGATTACCTCCTGTGTTAAGAGTGTGTATATCCGTCTGTTTCGATGCCAAGCCACATACCGCAGTATGGCACCATGATACAATCAAACCCTTGTTGAACGGTACGACGAAATGCTAGGTAACTATCAGGTTTATTCCAGTCACGAGAATAAATCCTATACAACGCAAGCTTTTGCTGTTTTGTAAGTTTAGTCATGATTACCTCCTACTATACAAACACAATGAACAGGGCGAACATGTAGTTGTTCACCATGCCCAGTCAGTGAACTTCATGGTACTTATCGCGTTGACACACGATGACCTAGACACACGATAACCTACCTTTACCAATCGCTTGCGATTATTCTCCACAATCAGATGCAAGCCGCTCTTGTCTGAGCGAATTGTATCCGTACCAAACAGCGTCAGGCTGTGCCACGGGATGTCAAACCGCCATCCATTCTGGATGCGATGGAAACCGTAGTTATACTTGGGGGAACGGGCATTGACACGGAAGGTAAGCTTTACAGTCTTCGCCATTTGGGATGCTCCTTTTTGCTGTTTCGTAAGTTTAGTCATGATTACCTCCTATTATTTAACAGACTTAATTAAGCCATTTTCCATTACGACATTGGCAAAAAATTCTTTACCAATTCCAGTAATATGTGGCCTATTTGCACCAGTTAACATTCCGTCACTTCGATACTCTGGACCAAATATTGAAGTCTCAATATAACGAAGAGGCTTTCCAATATTCTCCTTGAGAACTTTTTTGGAAGGATAGTTAAACACGATCATAGCTGTTTCCTCCTAATACTAGTAAGGATGATTAATAATAGGGTCGGAACCCCGGCTTGGACCAGGATAATCCCACGGTCCGGCCAGGCTGTCAACGATTTTTTTTTGCCAGCGATTTCAACGGCTTGGCTCGGACCTTGGAACGGTTCCAGGCTGCGAAACCCCTGCCAGGAACGGCGGCTCGGCGCTATTACTTATAATACTTTTATAATATGACTATGAATATATTATGTACGTTGTTTTTGTTATGCATTTAAAGAATGTATATGCGTATTTGTTATGTGTTTATTGCATATCACAAACAAATTATCTAATTCTCCTCCCTTAACTGCATAAATATTCCATATTATCTAGCTTAACTGCATAAATATTCCAAATTATCTAGTTTAACTGCATTAAAATCCCTTTATTTACGCATATATCTTAATAGTTCTTGACATAACCAAGGTAATAACCATATAAATAACGTATTAGTATCAATAACTTACATAAGTATACGTAAGTAACTTACGTAAATTATATACAACATTCACGTTTCGTTCACGATTTGTTCTTCAGATGTTCTTGTCGGTTAATCGTATTGTTAATTCAATGACTCGTCGGTAAATTGTGTTGTTGTTTCATACACTTGTCGGTTAATCGTATGTATATACGGGGAAATTATGGTAATAATATGGGTCATAGTCCAGCCTATGACTAACGGCATAGTCCTATGCATGATGGACTATGGCCATTTTTTTTCTTGATATGTCGAAAAAACCCTATATATTGATGATCAGGCAACGGGATGGACCCGGAGCCACTAACGCGAGACAAGGAAGGAAACTGCATCATGCCTCGCAAGACAATCAAGACTTCCCCCGTCAAGACTTCTCCCGCCGCCGTCGCCGGGACCGGCAAGGTCACGTTGACGTTTGAAGTCGACGTCAATTCTCTGACGCTGGCTCCGGGTAAGGACTACTTCAATTTGCCGTATCTGGTCCATGGCCGCATGATCCACGGCAAGACTGAAGTACCCGCTTTCATCTCTAAAGGTCGTGTTGTCATACCGACGGCACAAGGTCGGGCCAAGCGGGGTCAGAACGCCGCTCCGACGGTCAAGTCGAACGCAGTGGACTTGAGCAAGTTGCTCTAGTTTCGCCCAGTCGCCTAGGAAGACGCCCTGCCTAAGAGCGGGGCGTTTTCTTGCCCAAATTCTACTTTGGAATAATTCCAATTTGCAATTGGCATCGAAGAGGGGGAGGGGAAAAATTTGGCGGCGCCGTCGGTGTCGTATATGAATAGACATAAATTTCAAAATTTTAGCTCTTTATATCCACACAAAAAGTATGTATATACCATCTTCTAAATTTTTTTTGTATTTTTCTGCTCTTGCCAATTCTACAAACCACCTCTATTCTTTGTTTCTAGGAAAACACCCCTCTATTTTATTTTTAGGGTACCCATAGGAGTATTTAAAATATGCAAAAACTAGCTGCTATAACTGGTATTACAGGACAGGATGGCTCATATCTTGCGGAATATCTTCTGGAAAACGGATATAAGGTCTATGCTGGTATTCGACGTACATCCATTCCGCTATCCAGTAACACTCGTTTACACAATTTAATTGATCATCCTAATCTAACTTTGATCAATCTTGATCTTTTAGATAACGGTTCTATCAAATCATTTGTGGAAACTATTAAGTCTTACGTGACAAGTTACATGACAATTATGGATAATTATATTGAAGTGTATAATCTAGCCGCTCAGAGCCACGTAGGAGAGAGTTTTAAAATTCCTGTACTTACCCACCAGATTAATGCAGTTGCTGTTGTAGGGCTTCTGGAAGCCTTTACAGAGGTATTTAGAAAACAGTTTAGGTTTTATCAAGCTTCTACGTCTGAATTGTTTGGTAACGAAGCTACAGGGACTGGAGAAAGTTTATCTGAACAATCATCATTTAAACCTACATCTCCTTATGCCATTGCCAAGTTGTCTGCTTTTCTAACTGTGAAACATTATCGTGAAACATATAACACCTATGCAGTCAACGGTATTCTGTTTAATCATGAATCTCCTCGTAGAGGATTGGACTTTGTAACAAGAAAGATTACCAATGGTGTTGCTCAATATGCTACGGGCAAGAACAAAGGTCCAATCATGTTAGGAAATGTCCATGCTCGTAGGGATTGGGGAGATGCTAGGGATTATGTTAAGGCAATGCATTTGATGTTGAATACTTCTGGAAGTAAGATTACGGATTATGTTGTTTCTTCTGGTGAAACATACAGTGTCAAGGATTTCTGTAATATGGCCTTTGAGAAGATTGGAATTATTCTAAATTGGCAAGGAAAGGGACTGTATGAATATGCTGTTAACAAGAATGGTACGACAAAGGAAGTTTTGATTGAGATTGATTCTCGTTTCTATCGTCCTTCTGATGTTCAGTATTTACTAGGCGATAGTACAAAGATTAGAGAAAATCTAAACTGGCAACCATCTGTTTCATTCAAGCAGCTTGTATTTGATATGGTTGAAAATGATATTGAACAAATTAAAGGGAATTTATTTAAATAAAATGTTTTTTCATAACAATAAATATAACTTTATCTTTGTTTACACACCTTTGATTGTTTCTGCTATTCCAGAAAACATTCGTCATTACATTCTTGGTGGCAAGGATAGTGAAATAAACGAATATAAGAATAAAAAGAATATTCTTCCTAATCTTTGTTATTCTTTGAATATCAAACATGCTATTGGCGAGGATGAGTGGAACAACAACTATACCTTTGGTATTGTTCGTAGTCCCTTTGATTATTTGATTGACATGTATGAGTTTTTTACAGAAGGTCCACCGGATCGTGTGGCTTGGTGTAGAGGTATAAAGGAAACAAAGGATGCCGTAAAGGAACAATACAGGCTTAAAAGTAGAGGCTTTAGAAACTGGTTGTTGAATGATAGGGATTATGACTACCTTCATTCATCTCCATTTTGTGGACCTAGACTAACTTCTCAAATGGTTTGGTTATCTGAAGTGAATGATGTTTTCTGTATGGAACAAACTACGCCTTTGTTGAACAAGCTGTTTGAATTGTCAAGAATAACTCTACCAAGCTTTCAAGGTGTTCCATCTCAAAAGGATTTAAAAATAAAAAGAGCCAGTTACTTTGGTCGAGACAACGAATTGATCGACCTTGTAACCGGCTCTTTTAAACAAGAGATAGAAAGATTTGGGTTTAGCCCTGAGTAATCTCCAGTAGTTCTTCCTTTGGTGATTCTTCCATATCCTTGATGGCAATACTTAGAATGCCATCTTTGAATACAACGGATTGAACTTCAAAACTCTTCTTGATAAGAGGAATGGACTTATAGAAGTGATAGGAAGTTGAGCTATAATCTGCATCATCTTTGTTTAATTCTTTTGACTTGATGATAATGTGACGATCACGCTTTGCTACGTCAACGGTCTTGTGATTATGACCTGGAAGAACAAAGTGCATGATGTAGTCCTTGTCATCGTCTTTTAGTGAGTTGGTAATTACGTAATCACCACCATAATGAACAATTTCATTCTTTAGTCCGTTAAATGGTAGTTTATTTAAAGCTTTATTAGTCATGTTAACAATTTGACGAGAATCGTCATTGTAGTTGAAGAACAGATTATTCATGTAGTCAACCATGTTTGTGATTGACATCATCTCATTCTTCTGTGTTTCCATGTAGTCGTTGATTTGTTTTAGTAAGCTAGTCATTTTATAAATCTCCTATTGATTAGCAAAATTTATTTTCATTTGGACCCGAAAGGAAAACCTTAGTTATCCCTTTTTTTATGGCATCCATGTATGATTATATGTTACCATAAAATAAAAGTCAACAAGTTTTTTTTAAAAAAAAATTTTTGGTTTACGTATATGCCTATAACAAAAAACGATAAGATTCTAAAACATTTTAACGAGAATTATACTGTTCCCGTTACACATCAGGATTATGAAAGTAATTTAGATCATGAGGCTCAAATTCTCTATTGTCACATGGAGACTGAAGAACTAAAGGAACTTATCAAACAAACTGCTGCTACTCGTTCTATGGCTTCCGCTGGTAAGGACTTGCATTCCATGCGTAAGGAATATAATAGACGAAAAGTTAAGCATGTCAAGGGGCAAAAACGACCAAAGAAACATTTTGACTATGTAAAGGATGAACCAGAGGATTTTGCAAAAATGTTAGAAGATACGGATAAGGTAAAAAGCAACTACGCCAAACGGTCAAGAGTTGTTGGTGGTATGACGGCAAAGCAGGAAAAGTTTGCTATGGAATGTGTTGCTACTGGTAATCTGGTTCATGCATATTTAGCTGCTGGTTATTCACAAATGAAAACAGATAAATTAACTTTGCAAGCTGCTAAGAATTTGTTTTATAATAACAAGAAAATCAAAAGACGAATTGAACATCTCAAGGAGGAGGCTTTACGTAGAATGAGTTGGAATGCTGAAAAGGTTTTAGAAAAGGTTGCGGCTGTGTATGAACAGGCCATGACCGAACAGGACTTCACCAACGCCAATCGTAGCATGGAAACCATTGCTCGTCACCTTGGTATGTTTGTTGACAAGTCTGAACAAAAGATCAAGATGTCTCATTTTGCTGATTCAGAT
>Ga0208542_1001100_pt1 | contig 11709 bp, 10 predicted proteins | sample DEB08_DNA_3_FD_185495 | JGI IMG/M metagenome (GOLD analysis project Ga0208542, IMG submission 185495) | Aqueous microbial communities from the Delaware River and Bay under freshwater to marine salinity gradient to study organic matter... | ecosystem: Environmental > Aquatic > Marine > Coastal ... | reverse complement strand
ATTTCAACGGAGTCGATGTCTGATTCCAGCCTCCGGATATTACGAGTGGGCAACTGAATTGGGGCGTTATAAAACGAAGCAACCAATTTATATTTCGAGATTTGATTCTCAATTGTTGGCTTTTTCAGGAATTTACGATTCCTGGATTTCACCAGAAGGGGTATTGCGAAAAAGCGCAGCCATTATTACAAGACCAGCTGTCGGCGAATTAGCAACAGTCCATGATCGGATGCCACTATTTCTCCCACGAGATCACTGGGATGAATGGCTAAGTCCTGATAACAACAGGATAGAAGATCTACGTTCACTCATGGAGGTCGAAGTTCCAGATGCAGGACTTAGATTCTGGCCAGTTCGCCCGCTTGTGAACTCAATTAAAAATAATGGCGCCGAATTGATAGCGCCGGTAGAACTCGGCGAGCCAGAGACGCTCTTCTAGCGATAGCCTTATACAACTGTGGTCTCGAAGAAGTCAGTTAACAAGAATCCGGAAGAACAACCGGCAGATGACACTGCCCATCTTCTTGAATTGGAGGCTAGCGAACCAAAACATGGTGGCGAATTAGTTCGGGTAGATCGCGAAAAAGAATCTGCTACGGAGCGCGCCAAGAGATTTGAACGCGACGCACTTCAATATATGAATCAACTTTACGCAGCTGCTCTCCGTTACACCCGCAATGCTGATGACGCGCAGGATTTAGTACAAGACACTTATGCAAAGGCGTACACCTCTTTTCATCAATTTGAGCCCGGCACAAATCTAAAGGCTTGGCTATATCGAGTCCTCACAACTACTTTTATAAATACTTACCGCAAAGGTCAGCGTCGGCCACAGAAAGCAGATAGTGAAATTGAAGATTGGCAATTAGCCGATGCCGCTTCACATACAAGTGATCAAGGAAAGTCCGCTGAAGACGTTGCGCTAGAGAATCTCCCGGATAGCGACATCAAGCGCGCTTTACATGAAATACCCGAGGAGTTCCGGATCGCGGTTTATCTCGCCGATGTTGAAGGTTTCTCATACAAAGAGATCGCTGAAATCGTTGGAGTCCCTGCGGGAACGGTCATGTCCCGGCTCCATCGGGGAAGAAAACAGCTCCGCGAGAAGTTGACCGAGTATGCCCGCGAACTTGGATATGTGAAGGGGGGTATGTGATGACTTCTATTTCCTGTGAACTCTGCCAAGAGTGGCTAGTTCCCTTCATCGATAACGATATTGAAGATTCTGCAGTATTTAATGAGATTGCTTTCCACCTTCAAGATTGCTCGGATTGCCGAACCCAACTCGAATTTGAACGGCGCACTATTGAAGTTGTTCGTGCGCTCTTGACGAGATCATGTTGCGAAACTGCCCCCACTACATTGAAGGAACGCGTAGCTCATCAACTTCACTTGCTCCAACTTCAGCAATTAGCCGGATTTGCCCAGACAGAGATAATCACTCAATACCGTAGAACTGAGATAACGATAGATGGCGAGACTCAGATTGAAATTGAAACTTCACATGAGATTAGAAGAGATTTTCCGCTAACTTGATTTCTAGTTGTTTGATTCCAAATCACTTATTTCAAATCGCTCTCTTGAAATTGCTTGATTTATGGTTGATTGAGTCCAGCCTCATGACGCTTGACTGTTGAAATAACGCGATAAGTAATAGGCAAGAGAATTACTTCAAAGAGAGTCTTATATAGATATCCAGTAGCCAAATAATTTAAAAATTCATCAAAATTCAAGCGGCCAAGCGATGCAATTAAAGTAAAGACCAAAGTATCAACGAATTCACCCACAACTGTTGAGCCAATTAAGCGAGTCCATAGTTTGTTTGCAAACTTTTTGCCGGCTGTCTTCTCTTTGATCCAAGTTAGCGTCCAGGCATTTGAGAGTTGGCCGAGAAGAAATGCGATTACGCTGGCCGCAACTATCTGTGGCACAAAGCCAAGAATTGACTCGAATGCTGCTTGATTCTCCCAACCATCAGCAGCAGGGGAGATCTGCACCAACCAGAAGGTAAAGCCAGCCAAGATTCCGATTCCAAATCCCGTGTAGATAATGCGGCGGGCAGCTTTAAAGCCATAGACCTCGGTCAATACATCGCCCAGAATGTAGGTGAGGGGGAATAAGAATGCCCCGCCATCGGTCTTTATAGGACCGAAGTCGATGAACTTGGTAGCGCCGATATTTGAAATCAATAAGAGCGAACAGAAAATCGCCGCAAGTATTGGATACCAGCTACGTAAGTGACCCGGACTCAATGGAGCGGAATCAATCTGATTAGAACTCATCGGAGTGAAAGATACCGGAGTTTGCCCCATAGAACCTCTAGATTTATCGCCATGAGAAGCGATTCACTAATTGGCGCAGTTGGGATTTCCCAGATGAGCGTCCGTCCTGGTGATACCGCGCTCGCTCATGGTTCGGGAGATATGGCGATACTCTCTAATGGTTTCCTGCTCGTATTAATGGAGAGCGCATGTAATTCAGCCTTAGCCGAATTCCTTGAGAATGGTGAATCAACGGTTCTTACAGATATCGACATTGAAGTGCACCATCCCGTAGGAATCGGATCTGAGGTACAAGGCGCCGCAACCTGTATCGCCTACGAAGATAGCGTTCTTACATTCGCCTGCGAAATACATGACGGTCCGCGCCTTGTCGCTGCATCGATGATGCGAAGGACTGTTGTGGAACGAATTTCGTTCCTGGCGCGGACCGCAGCTATAACGATTATGTCTCAGCAAAGTAAGAGCTAAGTTCTAAATTACTTGATTCCAAAGTCTCGTAACTCTTAGAAATTAGCTAAAGCTAGTTCTTACTGGTTATTGCTAGTTCTTACTACTTCTTAGTGGCCCAGAAGATTTCTGCGATCTCATCGATTTTTGCAATCAATTTCTCGGCTACAGCCACATCATTGGTTCCTTTAGTGCCGGCTGCGCCAGCTAGTTTTGTGGCTTCATTAAATAGACCGTGAAGTTGGGGGTACGCCTCGAAGTGATTTGGCTTGAAGTAATCAGTCCAAAGCACCCAGAGATGCTCTTTAACTTGATGGGAACGCTCTTCTTTAATGGCGACAGCGCGGGATTTGAAATCTTGATCATTTGAAGCCGCGTATTTCTCCATACATGCCTTTACAGAGAGGGCCTCGATCTTTGCTTGAGCAGGATCGTAAACGCCACATGGAAGGTCGCAGTGCGCATATACATTAAGCATTATTGATAGCTCGCTTTCTTAATAAAATCCAAATTGTTTGGTTATGAAAGACTACCTGCCATGGCCAAATCCCGCCTCCCTAGCGCATTCTGGCCCCTCAAGCGGGCTCGAGTCACAGGAAACTCAATGGCGCCGACATTTGAGGATGGGGATCTCCTTCTGGTTCAGATGTTTAGTGGCGCCCCGAAAGAGATTCCGCTTCGTACCGTAGTTTTAATTGAGCGCGAGCTACAACCAGGGATTCTTTACATAAAGCGGATTCAGAAGTCGCATAGTGGCGCGTATTGGGTAGAGGGCGATAATCGCGACCCCGACATCACAGAGCTGATGAGTGATTCGAGAGTTTGGGGTTATTTACAAGCTAATGAAATTCGCGGAAGAGTGCTTCTTAGGATTGGACCACCTAGAAAGAGAAAAACTAGAGGGTGAAGTCTTAACGAGCGAACGCTTCTGCGATAAGCGCTTTCTGCTCTTCTTCATGTACATGAATGCTTCCGGTCGCGGGGCTTGCAGAAGCGCGGCGTGAGACGCGTTTAATCTCTCGATTTAATCCCGAAGCCTTCATCGCTTCATTTAGAGTCGCAGATACAAATGGCCATGGACCTTGATTTGCTGGCTCATCTTGGACCCAGATTACTTTTGCATTTGGATGGCGATTGATCTCAGCCAAAATCTCAGCTGTAGGAAGTGGATAGAGTTGTTCAACTCGCGCGATAGCAGTTGCGGAATCACCAAGACGAGCACGCTCTGCCAACAACTCCCAATATATTTTTCCACTGCAGAAAATTAATTGTGTTGCGCCTGATACTTCACTTTCAGCAATTAACGGCCTAAATGTTCCACTGGTGAAATCACTTAACTTCGAGGCAGCTGCCTTTAGACGGAGCATCGATTTTGGTTCAAAGACAATAAGTGGCTTTCGCGCTGGATTCTTGGTGTGCCACCTTAAAAGGTGGAAGTAGGAAGCTGCTGATGAGGGCTGGGCTACCGTCATGTTGTTCTCTGCGCAGAGCGTTAAGAATCGTTCAATTCGACCTGATGAGTGGTCTGGTCCTTGTCCTTCATATCCGTGAGGCAATAGAAGTACTACGGAGGAGCGCTCGCCCCACTTCTGTAGGGAAGATGAGATGAATTCATCGATGACGGTTTGTGCACCATTTGCGAAGTCTCCGAATTGAGCCTCCCATAGGACTAAGGCGTTATCTCGCTCTAAGGAGTAGCCGTATTCAAATCCCATTGCTGCGTATTCAGATAAAAGAGATTCGACCACAAAGAATTGATTTTCTGCAGATGGAGAATCCGCATCTCCGGAAATTAGGGCGCGTAGTGGAATCCACTCGCTACCATCGTTGTAATCACGGACGATCGCGTGGCGATTAGAGAAAGTTCCGCGGCCGACATCCTGACCTGCGATGCGAACTGGGTGGCCCTCCATCAAGAGTGAGCCAAAGGCAAGCATCTCGCCACCAGACCAGTCGATAGTTCCATCATCAAGCATTGTGATGCGCCGCTGAAGTTGTGGCATTAACTTGGGATGGGCATGGAAATTTGCAGGGACTGCAACCTGTGTTGCAGCGATCTTCCGCGCTACATCCTCGGTGATAGAAGTATTGAGTTTGCTTGGTTCAACTTCTTCAAGGCGGTTAAAGTTTGGTCTATCGGGACGTTTATCATGAACTTGGGCGAAGATGCCTTCAAGTTGGGTCTGGAACTCCTTGGCAATCGCATCAGCTTCTTCAGGAGTGATGTCGCCACGTCCAACGAGCGCTTCCGCATAGAGAACTCGTGTAGTGCGTTTTGCATCGATTAACTTATACATTCTTGGTTGAGTGAAGCTCGGTTCATCGCCTTCATTATGGCCACGCCGACGATAACAAACCATATCTATCACTACATCTTTATTGAAGGCTTGACGATATTCAAAGGCAACGCGAGCAACTCGGACGCAGGCTTCAGGGTCATCGCCATTTACATGGAAGACCGGTGCTTGAATCATCTTGGCAACATCGGTTGCATATCTTGATGAGCGCGCAGCATCAGGTGAGGTAGTGAAACCGACTTGGTTATTGATAATTACGTGAATTGTTCCGCCAGTGCGATATCCGCGCAGCTTAGACATGGCAAGTGTTTCGGCAACAACACCTTGGCCAGCAAAGGCTGCATCGCCATGAATTAGAACAGGAAGAACAGAGAAAGCGCTCTTTACATTCTTCTTATCTTGCTTGGCTCGAACAATTCCTTCGAGAACTGGGTTTACCGCCTCTAGATGTGATGGATTTGCAGCAAGATAAATCTTGGTTCTTTCTCCAGCCTCAGTTACGAAGTCCGCATAAGTCCCGAGGTGATACTTAACATCACCGGAACCTTGAACAGAGTTTTCTTGATAGTGTCCTTCAAACTCTTGGAATATCTGTCCATATGACTTACCCGCTACATTAGCTAGAACATTTAAGCGACCACGGTGCGGCATACCGATGCAGATTTCATCAAGCCCTGATTTAGCTGCGTAACGAGCAATCATGTCTAATAGCGGAATTACTGATTCGCCACCCTCGAGGGAGAAGCGCTTCTGCCCGATGAATTTGGTGTGTAGGAAGGCTTCAAATGCTTCTGCTGAGTTCAGTTTTCGCAAGATACGCAATTGTTCTTCGCGGGTAAAGAATGGCGAGCCAACTTCGACTTGATCTTGAATCCACTTCCGTTCCTCAGGGGAGTCGATATACATATATTCAATACCGATGGATCGGCAGTAAGAATCACGGAGAATTCCAAGAACGTTACGTAGCTTTGCAGAGCTTCTTCCGCCAAAGCCACCGGTCGCGAATTCGCGATCTAAATCCCAGAGCGTTAATCCATGTGTAACTACGTCAAGATCTGGATGGCTCCGTTGTTGATATTCGAGCGGGTCAATATCCGCCATCAAATGGCCGAAAGTTCGATAAGAATTAATCAAGTTCTGTACACGAGCGGTTTTATTTACCTGTGACTCGCTCTCGAATTGCATATCTGCATGCCAGTGAATGGGAACGTATGGGATACGAAGCGCAGCAAAAATCTCTTCATAGAAGCTCTCAGCGCCAAGGAGGATCTCATGAATTCTCCGTAAGAAATCACCAGATTGTGCACCTTGAATGACTCGATGATCATAGGTAGAGGTGAGAGTTACAACTTTAGATATTGCTAGTCGCGCAATAGTCTCATCACTCGCACCTTGGAATTCCGCTGGGTAATCCATAGCGCCAACGCCAAGAATTAGGCCTTGGCCTTGTACCAAGCGAGGAACAGAGTGAACAGTTCCGATAGTTCCTGGGTTTGTTAAGGAGCAAGTAGTGCCAGCAAAATCTTCAACGGCAAGCGTGCCGGTGCGCGCTTTCTTAACAAGTGATTCGTAGGTGGCCCAGAACTGACCAAAATCCATTCCTTCACAACCCTTAATTGAGGGGACGAGGAGCTGTCGGGATCCATCTTCTTTCGCCAAGTCAATAGCGATACCAAGATTGATATGTTCGGGATAGCCAATTGCTGGTTTGCCATCTTGCTCGCTGAAGAAGGCATTCATTTCAGGCATGGCTCGTAGCGCCTTGATCATGGCGTAGCCGATGATGTGTGTGAATGAAACTTTGCCACCGCGCGCGCGCTTTAAGTGATTATTGATAACAGTTCTATTGTCAATCATTAATTTTGCAGGAATTGCACGGACACTTGTCGCTGTCGGTACTGATAGCGATGCCTCCATGCTCTGCACAACGCGATTTGCCACGCCTCTTAGCGGTTCAATTCGAGCAGCTGATGGTGAGGTAATTTCTTGAACTGGTTTAGCAACGGGTTGTGCCGGCGTAGGAGTTGGGTGTTGTGCGGGGCGGACTACTTGTTGAACAACTTGTTCTGGTTGTGCGGGCTGTGGTGGTTGCACCGGCTGAGTTGATTGGGCGGGTGTTGAAGTTGGTTGTGTTGACATTGGTTGTGTTGACATTGGCTGTGTTGAAATCGATGGTGCTGGAGTTGAAACCGATGGAGATGTAACGGATTGCGTTGGTACAGAAACTTGTGGCGCAGTTGGTACTGGCGCTGATTGTGGAGCAGACTTTGCTTTCAAATCTCGCTTGGGAACCGGCGGGGTTCCAGGCGATGCTGCGGGGCCATTAGCTACAGTGTTACTAGCTACAGTGTTACTCGCAACATTGTTATTGGCACTCGCCCCGTTACTTCCCGGTTTGTATCCAGCAAAGAAAGACTTCCATTCTTCTGTAACGGAATTTGGATCACGCAGATATTGCTCATACATCTCATCAACGAGCCACTCATTTGCTCCAAAGGAGCCGCCGAACTTATTTTCGGGAGTCATACCTGTCACAGAAAGTAAGCCTATCTTTGACTCTAGGCAGTGACCTACTCGGCGATAGGTAGATGAGAGCGTTATTGACCACAAATCCAATGCCGGGTCTAGTGGGGTGAGCGACGGGGCTCGAACCCGCGACATCCCGGACCACAACCGGGTGCTCTACCAGCTGAGCTACGCCCACCATGTTTCTGAGTGCCAGAAGTGTACCCAATTAGAGGAGGGCATAAATTTGTACAACGAATTTGCACAATCGACCCGGTGATTAAGAGTCATCTCATGCGAGATATTCTCACCTTATGGCAGATCGCGACTTTCAAGGAGAAATCTCTTCCCTTGAGAAGACTCTTGCCAGTATTGAGGCAGTATTGAATTTGCCTAAACTAGAGCGAGAATTCAATGAGCTGGAATTAAAGGCTTCTGCTCCAGATCTTTGGAACGATCCTGAAAATGCCCAAAAGATTACAAGCAACTTATCTCGTACCCAATCAACAATCAACAAGATTAAATCTTTAAAGAGCCGAGTAGTTGACCTGCCAGTGATGCTGGAATTGGCAACTACCGAATCAGATAAATCCGCCATGGATGATTTTGCGAGTGAGTTAGATGCCGCCTCTAAATTAATTGGCGATCTTGAGGTTCAAACACTCCTTAGCGGTGAATATGATCATCGAGATGCTCTAGTGACCATTCGATCTGAGGCGGGTGGAGTGGATGCTGCCGATTGGGCGGAGATGGTTTCTCGTATGTTCTTCAGGTATTGCGAGCGTCATTCGTTATCGGTCAATGTCCTCGAAACTTCTTACGCTGAAGAGGCTGGAATCAAATCAACCACGTTCAAAGTTTCTGGACCATATGCATATGGAACTCTTTCTGTCGAACAGGGCACACATCGCCTAGTTCGAATCTCTCCTTTCGATAGTCAAAATCGCCGACATACTTCTTTTGCAGGTGTTGAGGTAGTTCCAGTTGTCGAACAGAGCGACCATATTGAAATCGATGAGAAAGATATTCGAGTTGACGTTTACAGATCTTCGGGACCTGGTGGACAAGGTGTTAATACGACCGATTCAGCGGTAAGAATTACTCACATACCAACTGGAATTGTGGTCTCGTGCCAGAATGAACGATCACAGATACAGAACAAAGCGACTGCGATGGCTGTTCTACAATCCAAATTGTTGGAGAAGCGAAACCAAGAAGAGCGGGCAAAGATTGATGCTTTGCGCGGTGATACATCGGGCTCTTGGGGTAATCAAATTCGATCTTACGTCCTTCACCCGTACCAGATGGTAAAAGATCATCGCACGGATTTTGAAACTGGAAATACTCAAGCGGTACTTGATGGAGATCTCGACGGATTAATCGAAGCCGGGATTAAGTGGCGGCGAAGCAAGTAGCGCATTTCAAGCTTTCCAAGCATTCCAAGCATTTCAAGCAACCCCGCAACCCAAAACTTACTCTTTATGAAGGAAGCTTGAATTCCCTCCGATATTCACGCAATTCACATCCAAGCGTGCGGGTAAATGCCCGGATTTAGATGAAGCCCTACCTAGAATCCACCCGTGATTAAGTTCGAGAACGTGACCAAGGTATATCCGAAGTCCGATAAGCCAGCTCTCGAAAATATCTCTCTCGAAGTTGAAAAAGGCGAATTCGTCTTCTTAGTTGGTCTATCAGGATCGGGTAAGTCCACCTTCTTGAGACTGGTCTTACGTGAAGAGAAGCCAACTTCGGGAAGTATCCACGTAGCTGGAAAAGATCTTGGGACACTATCTAATTGGAAGGTTCCACAACTACGGCGCCAAGTGGGAACAGTTTTTCAAGACTTTAGATTGCTCCCAAATAAAACTGTCTCTGAGAATGTAGCTTTCACCCTTCATGTCTTAGGTTTCTCGAGGAAAGAAATTGCACGTGAAGTTCCTGAAGTTCTAGAGCTTGTTGGTCTGGAAGATAAAGGCGATAGAAAACCTGGTGAGCTATCCGGTGGCGAGCAACAGCGAGTTGCTATCGCAAGAGCTTATGTGAGTAAACCTGCAATCCTCATTGCGGATGAGCCGACCGGAAACCTCGATCCAGCTACCTCAGTTGGAATTATGAAGCTTCTCGATCGCATCAACAGAGAAGGCACAACTGTTGTTATGGCTACCCATGACGCCGGAATCGTCGATCAGATGCGCAAGCGAGTTATAGAACTAGAGGCAGGTCATGTAATTCGCGATCAGGCCCGTGGCGTTTACGGATATTCGGGTTAGGAGGGAATAGATGAAAGCTAGATTCATCCTTGGTGAAGTTGGAATAGGACTTCGTCGAAATCTCACAATGACTTTTGCTGTGATTGTTACGGTTGCAATTTCTCTATCCCTTCTTGGAATTGGCTTACTGTCGAATTCACAGGTCCGCGTTATGAAGGATTATTGGTACGACAAAATCGAAGTCTCGGTATTCCTTTGCGGAACTCTCTCAGATTCATCATCTTGTTTAGGGGGAGTAGTTACCGATACCCAGAGACTTGAGATACAAAGGGATTTAGAGGCGCTACCTGTTGTCGAAACTGTTTACTACGAGTCCCAGTCAGAAGCCTTTGAGAGATTCCAAGAGCGATTTGAAGATTCCGCTATTTCACAGAACGTAACAGTCGATCAACTTCCAGAGTCTTTCCGAGTCAAACTAAAAGACCCAACGCAGTTTGCAGTAATCCAAAGTGCATTTTCGGGCCGCCCCGGTGTCGATGTTGTTCAAGATCAACGTTCTATTCTCGAAAAGTTTTTTAGGCTCCTGAATGTGCTCCGCGATGGCGCCCTTGCAATTGGGTTAGCTAGCGTTCTCACAGCAGCGTTGCTAATAAGCAACACCTTACGGATTGCAGCTTTTAATAGAAGGCGTGAGACCAACGTTATGAAACTGGTCGGCGCTAGTTCCTTCTCTATCCAACTTCCATTTATTTTGGAAGGAATTTTCTCTTCGATTCTTGGTTGGGGTTTTAGCGTCGGACTTTTATCGGGTCTTAAATATGTAATCGATGACCGTATTGCGCCTCTACTTACCTTCACAAACTTCTTCACTTGGAACGATGTTTGGCTAACCTCTGCATATCTATTCGGAACGGGTTTACTAGTAGCCACCATTGCCTCTACCCTTACGCTCCGTAAGTATTTGAAGGTGTAAGGAACGAGGGATTAGCCCTCAAAAGGAGAGGCTCTTTCTGTGGCTGGAAGTTCCCCGAAGAAATCTAGAACCTCGTCCTCATCCAAAGCAAAGAAATCTCATGCGTCGTCTTCATCCAAGGCTAAGTCATCTAGTCCTTCGTCCTCTCCTAAAGCAAAGACTTCCCAGGGAAAAGTAACGGTTCGGTCCTCGTTTAAAGAGAGTCCGATTCAGACGAGCAACCTACAGAGCGCTCAAGCCGAAAATTCTGTAACCATGGAAATGGTAAAAAATGGAAACTACAAGAATTCCGATAAGCGAAATAATCGCGTTGCTCTAACGTTCCTAAGTATTTTCATCGCTGCACTTTTCTTCGTTTTAGGAGCCGGGTTTGGGAATTCCCAGGGAAATTCGCTGGTTGACGGTGCAATTGACGAATTAATTTCGAATTCAACATCAGATGTAGATCGAGGCACTTTAGAACGTGCCGCTATCGAAGGGGCGCTTAAGGCATCTGGGGATGGGTGGGCTAACTACTTCCCAACAACTACTTTAGAAGAACTAAATGATTCGACTGCAAATGTATTGACCGGAATTGGAATTTCAATCCGTGAAACTAGGTCTGGTGCGATCGAAGTTGCATCTATTCAAGATGAATCTCCTGCATATCGAAATGGGCTTGCGGTTGGAGATCAACTCCTTGAGGTTAACGGTACTGATGTGCAGGGTGCCTCACCGGTTACTGTTGCAGCTCTTATTCGGGGCGAACTTGGCAAGGAAGTATCGATCAAAGTAAATCGAAATGGCGTAGATAAATCATTTAATCTTCTAACGGAGAGAATCGATGTTAAGACAGTCGATGCCTCTCAGATAGCACCAGAAGTTGCCTATCTAGCAATTAATACTTTCGCATCCGGTACTTCTGCTGAGTTTTACTTGGCCCTGAAGACTTTAAATCGTTCAAAAGGTGTAATTATTGATTTACGCGATAACCCAGGTGGTTTAATCGAAGAGGC
>Ga0208542_1001092_pt1 | contig 11761 bp, 15 predicted proteins | sample DEB08_DNA_3_FD_185495 | JGI IMG/M metagenome (GOLD analysis project Ga0208542, IMG submission 185495) | Aqueous microbial communities from the Delaware River and Bay under freshwater to marine salinity gradient to study organic matter... | ecosystem: Environmental > Aquatic > Marine > Coastal ... | reverse complement strand
TCAGAGTCTACTGGATAAGTAGAGTTTAATTGTTGTATAAGCGATTCCAAAATACGAATTAATTCAAAGAAGTTCCTAGGTTCATATTCTTGTCCTGGATCAGGGAATCTGTTTAAGGTTATTTTTGCCATTTAAAAAATATACAATATTGTGTCATTAATTTATACATCTAAAGTTCCTTAGTAACTAAAACTATTCTTAAAAGTGATGAAAGTCGTATCGGTGCAAGAGCTCTGTGAGGAAGTCTGCCATTAAAAACAAAAGTTTTACCAAATTGTGGAGTTGCTCCTCCTATGACCATTTTTAAATCTGGGCTATAACAAATGATTTCCCCTCCCCATGATACATCCCAATCAGAGTTTAAAAAGGTAATAGTTGTTAAAGTATCCTCATCGTCTTTATCACAGTGAACCAAGCCATCAAAAGAAGATGGGTAAATTAATATCTTACAAAGTTCTAAATGAAGAGGTCTATTATTTTGCTTATAGAAGTTTTCTATAGTTTGATACAAATAAGGATAATATTCTTTTTCTTTAAAATGTATAATTGGAATATAATAAGATTCAGTAACTTCTGATAAAGTTTGATTAAACTTAGTAGCTGATTTATTTGAAAAGATAACAGGCATTCCTCCACAAAAAACATCATGTTCTAATTTTTTTAAAACATCTTTATCTTTAAAAATTTCTAATAGTTGCATGATACTCTACTCCACTATAAAATTACCTGATAGAATAATTCTTTGTTCATCTTTATTAAATTCTACATAATGAGGCAGATGACTATCAAAGATCACTAACTTATTTGTTTTAGGTAGTATCTTAATTTCATCTGAGTGTATGTAAGGATACCCAGGACCATTAAAAACAGTCTTAGCAGACTGTTCAGAAGTTTGAATATAAAAAATAAAAGAATATTTGTTTTTTTCTACAGTTCCATGAACATGAGTAGAATGAAATTGGTTGCTTGTATAGTATTGAACCCAAGAATCTTCAATTGTAATTTTATTAGCATTTAAAAATTTACCACTAAAAGATACAAAATACTGTAATAACTCTTCTTTAAATTTATTTAATTCAGGATAATTAAGAATATTACTAGTATGAAAATAAGTAGTTGTATTTTGATCTCCAATTAATTTATCTTTAAAAGATAACATAAACTTTCTAGCGTCTTGGCAATCTATTTTTGTATCTAAACAATAAATAGATGAAACAAAATTAATTCTTTCTACAGTTAGTTCTTTATCTTCTACCATCTGGTTGTACTTCAAAACGAAGTGTACCTAATCTCCATGCAGTTCCTGTTGTGTTAGAAACTAAGTTAGCTGTAAAGGATCTACCTCTTCCTCGTAAATCTACTTTGTTAGTTGTAGAAGTAAAACTGGTTGATTTAGATACAGGTGTTGTATCATTGGGATATCTAGAAAATTCAAAGTCTAAATTTAAAACACCACTTTGATTTTGTATATCAGGAATCAATCTAGAAACAAAAGCAAACTCATCGCCCTGTGCAATCTGTACATCGCCTGATTTAAGATAGGCAGTGATTGCTGCTCCATCAGCATCAGTTCCTTGTTCTTGTAAGTAAACAGTAGAGGCACCATTAGTTAAACCTAAGATAGTTTCATTATTGGCAGTCGCTGTTGAATCGTAATAAGTAGCAATGGGATTATTAAATACTTCTCTATCTATCCAAGATGTTCTTCTTAAAGTTCCTGTCCACCAAGTTCCCTCTAGATAGTTATAAGCTACAACAGCATTGATTTGATCGGAGCCTGTTCTAGCATAGAACCACAAGACTTCATTAAATTCACCATTGTGACCACAGAAAACATTTTCTGAAGCTGTTTGGTTTAAATTACTAAAGACAAACTGCTCTACAGTACAAGGTAATTTCTTTACAGAACCATCAAATAAATAGAAAGAGTCTTGAGACATCCAATAAGAAACACCGTTTAAATCAATTGCACCGTGTTGACCAATAATACCACAGTTCTGACCAAGCTGTCGTAAACCAAAAGTAAAAGGAGGACCAATATATTGCAGTGACTGTAATGAAGTATCTGTCCAAACTAATATTTGACCACGAGATCGTTCGGCGGCAATGATCCGTGATCCGTCAGTAATTCTTAGTGAACCAGCAGTATTAATCGCTGTTGGTGCGTAATCGTTAATGTTCTCTTGATCGGAAAATCGTAAGAATAAATCATCTTGTGTAGAAGGAGTACCAATCGTTGTTTCCGTACCTAATAAAATTAAATGTCTATCAGGAGTAGAAACTAAACTTAATCTGGAAGTAGTAGGAGCATTTGCTACAGCAGTTGCCCTTGTTCCTACACCAGAAGAAGTGTCCCAAATATAAGTACCGCCGTTTAAAACTGTTGCAATCAAGTCCTCTCCATAATTGTCCAGTGACCACTGACGAGCTTCTAGTGTAACATTAGAAACAGTTGAAGGACTGCCCCAACCACCAGACCCCCATGTATCTGTACCAAAACCATAAGCAGGAACAGAAAACTCAGGACCAATTCCAATTTGAAAAGCTGCTGTTGTTACACCGTTAGCAGTAATACCCGCATTGGCTTCATTACTGCCTACATCAATATAAAAAGCATTAGCGTTTGCTATACCTAATACTTCAAACTCTTTATCAAAAGTGCTAGCGGTAAAACTTGTATTTGCTGTATCTAAACTACCTGTACTAGAAAGAGTTACAAAATCCCCTAGTTGAGCACCATGAGCAGTAATACTTACTGTCACATTAGAAGAACCATTAGTGGTAGTGAATACAGAAGTTGCTCCAGTATTAGTTTGTCTAATAGGAGTTATGTCAGTGACTAAACCTTCTGAATAAACATAAAGCTTTCGATCTGTTCCTAATGCATCATAGCGTGTGCCATCTAAAGATACCCAAGCGTGTTGATCTCTAACTACACCAACAATAGTCGTGGAGATGAACTTCTCCCATCCTTTGATTTTCTGTGGCAATCCTTGAAAGAAGCGTACATTATCCGAGTCTACCCATTTTCCTTCGCCTGTATAATCGGTTACTTCTTTATTGATGCCTGGTGCTGGTCTAAAATTAGTAAGTGGCATGGTGGTAATATAAATTAGATTAATAATTTAAACAATATCTATGTTTCTGCTCCAAAACTAAAGCTTATTCTAGGGGTCAATGGTACTCCAGAATGAGGTAATCCTGAAGGTATATAAATAGCATCCCCTTCTTCTAACAAGAAGCTTTGTATGTTTTCCTTATACATGTTGTAACAAATCTTACCAAAAACATTTAATATTAGAACGCTTTCCTGATCTATATGATAGGGAGTTCCTCCTCTATAGGGGGATAAAGAAGAATAGATATCACAATCAAACAATTTATAACCTGTTTTTTCACATAATTCTTTTCTAACTTTATCTATAATTTGAGTATTAATATCATCTATTTTTAAACGTAGATTATCTATAAATACTATTTCAGGAGACATATCTACGAGAGCAACTAATGAATTAAAATCCATTCTAAAATCATGTAGTTTTTTAAAAATAATACAGTCCATTATTTTAAAGAGATATTTATCTTATTGATGTCTTTGGTGTACCAAGCAATGAAAGTATACCTATCTTCTTCAGGACTTCTATTACCGTGCAACATTTCATTTCCTTTAAAAAAAATAGTTCTTCCTTTTTCAGGTTTAATATCTCCAAACCCTTCTATATAAGTATGTCCACTATTTAAACTATTTAAATAGGTTATAGATACAAAATCTCTATCACTTCTATCTGTATGTAAACTAAACTCAACAGAAGGCTGTTTTAATACAATTTCAATATTATCAGGGTAAACCACTTCATTTATATGTTTAGTCATAACACTATGTATAAATCTACTTACTTTATAACTATAAAGTTTATGTTCATTGTTTAGTTCCATACAATGAACTTTAATACTACCTAGGTGATTAGTAGTTATTTCTTTATTATTATTTAAAATCTGTATGAGATTGTCACAGACAGTATTATCTAATAGATTATCAATGCTAAGAAGCATCTTCTTTTTTAGCAAATAAAGAGCCAACATGACCTTTAAAGGCTCTATTTCCAAAGTGTGTTAAAGGCATAGAAACATCTGCCCATATATCTCCACCACATTCTTGCCATAGTCTTGAGAAATAATAATCTTCCGATAAGTACCTTTTTAAACCTGGTCTTGTTTCATAGACACCAGCACAGAATAAATCATAGCAATTATCAGAACTAAAAGATTGACCATTAATAATCTGATCGGATTGATATTTGCGTTCAGGGAACTTTTTAAACATTGTTCTAAAGACTTCTCTTTTAACTAACATCATTCCTGTAGCAGCTTCATTCACTTTACAAAAACCACTTTCCATTTTGACATTCATTGGGTCATCAAAATTTAAATTGTAGCCTAGCGACTTTACCTCTAATTCGTCAGGGGAAGCATTAGGATTATTCTTTAATATTTCAGGTATTTTTTCAAAGTGAATATGTTTTCTTGGATAAATACCACATACCACATCTTTATCAAAACAAAGCATCCTCTCTACATTTTGAGAATTAAATCCAATATCAGAATCAATAAATAATAAGTGAGTAGCTACATAGTCGGTGGCATCCATCATCATAGAAACAACAGTATTTCTTGCTCTTGTGATAAGACTTTCGTTACCCATGGATTGTACTCTCATGCCCACTCCACGAGCCATGGACCATTGTTGTAGGTTCAATAGTCCATGCATAGTGTTCTCTGTCAACATCCCACCATACATTGGCATTCCTAAGAATATTTTATAATTCTTATCTTTTAGTTCTTCTGGTTTAATCATTAAAATCCTTTCCTTATTATTCTAAAATTAAAAGCTATTGATATTCTCTCATGTCCTACAACAGGACATGGTTTTACAGAATGAGGCTGAACACCTGAAAAAAATACTAACATTTGATTTTTAGGAACAAGCTTATAGTCCACATGAACTAAAGTTGGTATCAAATGTTCAAATTTTAAAGCAGGTTTTTCACAACAAACTTTATGAAAATAAACAACTGAAAACATATCCGACCCATGTATATGGTTCTCATTGTAATCATTTTCTCTATTAATATTTAACCAGAAATTACCTAAATAAACTGGTACATCAATCTCTTTAAAACAGTTAAGTATATGTTCTAATAATTCATTAAATCCAAAAGTAATATCGTGACTTTGATAACCACCTTGATTGCTTGCTTTTCTTCCTTTATCAAACTCTAGTATATGCTTGATATGTTTATCAATTACTCCTGTGTCCCCTTTATATTCGTCTAAATATAAAGTTTCTTTATAAATTGTTTGTTCAAACACCTTTTAAATAACCAATATTTTTTCTTCCATCATACTGATGTTCAGGAAAATAAGGTCCTTCTGTATCTATAAAGTGTAAAAAAGATTGAGCACAGTGATCTCCTTCAAATTTGTTTCTCCAATGAACTAACTCTTCTCCCATGTAAACAACCCCATCTCCTGGTTGCATTGTAATTTCATTTAATAGAGAATATCCATTCTCTAATCTTTCTTTGTTTAACTTACCAAAATATATTGGCCAAGGGTCTCCGCCAAAATTAATAGTTACAGAATATTGACAAGAAGGTCTATCTCTGTGGGGAGTTAGTATTTCTCCATGAACATACATTCGAGTATAGGAGTATGCTGGACATAATTTTTTTTGAACAATATTAGATACTGGATCTACTAAAAAACCTAATAATGTTTCTGAACAAAGGTCACCATAACAATACCTTAAATATGTTTTAGGTTTACTTATTTCTGCTTCGCTAAAGTCTCTGTTCGTACAACTTTTTAAAATTAAATAATTATAAATAAAAGTGGTTATTTCTTTAGAAACTAATTGTGGGATATGTACATATTTGTTTTCTTTGAAATAGCTTACTGGGTCCATATTACTAAAACCTTTCTTTCGCCTTGTGTGACTTTTTCAACTTTATGAGGAAACATAAAATTAGAAGGAAAACAAATGACATCTCCTTTATCTAAGGTTTTGCCTTCTGGGTCATTATGAACATGTAGTTTACCACCTTCATATTCATTTTTTGAATTTAAACCTATGATAATTGTTAACGCTCTAGGACTTATTTTTGAATAATCGGTATGAAAAGAGTAATGTCCCTGCATACCTACATCATAATATAAGAATTGAAAGTAATTAGAAGCAGATACATAATAGTCACTAATTCTTTCTCTATAAATAGATTCTATTAAATTGGTTAATGTTTTTAATTCATTAAATATAATTCTATTAGAAACAGAATTTCCAATCTCTTCTTCTTCAAAACTTTTAACTAAAACAGATCGGATACTTGGATCCGTTTTGTAGTCTTTAACTTTTTTTTGAATAGAGCCTGGTCTAAATAAATCTTTTTGTTGAATATATATTTTCTCATTAATTAAATTAATTAATGGTTCTCTAACAGTTCCTGTAACAAACAGGACATGCTCTAAAAGAGAGTTCTTAAAATTAGACACCTAAAATATTATTTTTTGCTGCTGTTGCTTGTGAAGTTGCGTTAGATACTGCGGCAGCATACTCATCAGAATATGTTGCAGAGTTTCCGTCAATATTTGCTGTTAAATTACTTAATACAGTTTCATATGTTTCATTATAGACTTTTTCACCATTCCATCTTGTCACCATAGTGTTTACCCAAGAAGGAATACTGTCAGCAGTTATATCTTGATTTTGAGCGTTGCCATCAAATTCAATCCATCCTGAGGAAGTAGCTGGTCTATATTGAAAGGCATGGACATTAGAAGGAATCACATCATCCCCTTTTAAATTTAAATAACCTTTTCCGTCTATAATAACATCTGCTTCTGTTGTTCCAGAATAATATTTTGGACCATTGTTAGGATTATCTTTATTAATATCAGCATCATTAATAATAGTTAGCTGATTATTAATAGTTACATTACTTATTACTATTGCCATGTTTTTTTCCTTTCTTTTTTATACTATTTTTTTTATTGGAAAGCAATTGTATATCTTCAGACATTTCTTCATTATTGGCTAAGGCATCTTGGCTATGGGCTATATTTCCCCAAATACTGCCTTGTGGTTCTTTATCTTGTTGCTTTTTATTTTGACTCTCAACCAAAGCTAATGTGACCATATTTGCTTTTACCATCTCATTTCTAAATGACTCAACAGAGGCGTTTGTCTGTACTTGTTTACCTGTATTTTCTACAAGAAGTAAAGGTATCCAAGCTATAGAGCAACCCCATTCTTGAACATTTTGACCTGATTGTGGATGCTTACCTTGAAGCATATTATACCAAATACATTGGTGTTTAATACACTTCTTATTTAAAAGAGGACATTTTCCGTCTGGATCGAATATAGGCATTTATTAATTAGTTACTATACATTAATCCTTAGTTGCAGCAACTACATTTGCAAATTTTAAATCCATTCCTGGAATGGACAAAGATGTTGTAGCTGAAGCTGAACCACTTAAAGAAAGAGATCCTGCGATTGGGTGGGTGTGTGAACCACTACCACCAGCTCCACCTGATGTATCGCCTGGTTGATAGTAGTCATTGCCTGGTGGATCGGGATCACTTTGAATACCCGAAGGAGCAAATGCATAACTATGTGCGTGGTTAGCTATTTCAGGTGTTGATAGAGTATATCCACCAACAGTAAGAGAACTAGGAACAGAAGAGGAAGTTAAATCACTATATGAAATAGATCCTGGTGCGGTAGATCTTGAAGAACCAAAGGTTGTTGCAAAAGCATCTGTTCCGCCTGTACCACCACCTGTTCCTGTTACTACTCGTAAAGTTGTCGTATTAATAGAGGCAGCTGTATTTTGAGTCCAACCTGTAGGAGCTGCTGATTGAAAAAACATCGCTGTAGTTCCTGAAGGAATACTTGAAACACCTGTTAGTGATGAACCATTTCCAGAATAAGAAGTAGCATTAACAGTTCCATTGGCCGCATAAAATACAGAATTGTTTACTGTTAAAGTATTTTTAATGCTTAAATTTCCAAGAGAATTAGCAAATAAATCGACCATTGTGTCGCCATTTTTACAATACATAATAGTGTGTGCGCCTTGAGTAACTTGAACACTATTTGCTGCATGGCCTGTTGGAGCTATATCCACTGTAAAAGCCCCTGCTGTATTATTATAAAAAATGTAATAGTTTTCTACGGCAGGAATAAATACATAAATATTGCCAGTTAAAGTTCCTGTAAGTTCAATAACTTTGTTAGATGACTCTGCTGTTGGATCAGCATTAGCTGTTGTTAAAGTTACGTTAGCAGAACCAGCTACGGATTTAGATAAATAGCCTGCTGTAAATTTATCAATAGTTTGTAAGTTTGTATTAGTATTATTACCCCAAGTATTAGCATTGGCTCCTGTTTCTTGAAGTTCTAATTTATAACTGTCTGAGTATGTTGATGCCATTTTTTAATCCTTTGTTGCTATTATACTGTCTGCATATTTTAAGTCCATACCTGGTACAGAAGCTGAAATAGGAGAGGATAAAGATCCACCTAAAGATGCACTTCCTGATATAGGGTGTCCGTGAGCTCCTCCACCACCCTCTGAACCTGTAGATAATGGTGCGTAGTTATTTCCGTTGTAAACTAGACCACCACCAGCCCTTACCCTGTTATTGCCCTGGTTATTTCTAATATAACTATGTGTGTGAGAAGCTATTTCTGGTGTTGATAGAGTGTGATCTCCTACTGATAAAGACCCACCAATAGAAAGACCTGCTGTACTAATAGGAACACTAGCAGAAGAAGCCGTTTTAGAACCTGAGAATACGGTGCTGAATGTATCTGCTCCGCCTGTTCCTCCTCCAGTTCCACTAACAACCTGTAAGCAACATTCAGTTAGTGTTGCATTAGTATTAGTTGTAAATCCTGTAGGTGCTGCGGTTTGAACAAATAAAGCTTCTGTTCCAGCAGCGAACTCTCCTACACCTGTTAACCCCGCACCATTACCGACTAAAGCAGTTGTTGCAATTGTTCCATTAGCATAAAGGGTAATATTGTCCCCTACTTTAATTTGATTTTTAACAGATAAGTTACCAAAAGAATTAGCAAACAAATCCACAATAGCTGTTCCTGTGCAATATTGAATTGTATGTGCTCCTTGAGTAATAGCCACACCGTTAGCAGCATGTCCATCAGGAGCTACTGTTAAAGTATAAGCGCCACTTGTGTTATTAAAAAAGATATAATTGTTTTCAACAGCAGGTAAAAAAACATAAATGTTACCTGTCAAAGCTCCTGTGAATTCGATTACTTTATTAGAGGCTTCAGAAGTAGGGCTTGCGTTAGCTGTTGTTAAAGTTACGTTAGAGGATCCCGCAACTGATTTAGCAAGATAGCCAGCATTAAATGCATCAATTGTTTCAAGATTAGTATTTGTATTATTGCCCCAAGTGTTTGCATTTGCACCTGTTTCCATTAATTCTAATTTTAAACTATCTGTATAGGTACTAGCCATTATGCATCCTTACTCGCTACAATAACATTTGCGTATTTAATGTCCATGCTAGGAACAGATAAAGCAACAGAAGGAGCACCTATTGTTCCTGCAACAGAAGCACTACCTGAGATTGGGTGTGAGTGACCTACGCCACCACCTGTTGCGCCTGTTTGAATAGAATTTGTTGTTCTGTGGTTAGCTGGATTTTGTATATTTCTTCCTACTTGTTGATTAGGAAGGCTGATACCATGTGAGTGAGAAGCTAAAGTAGGTGTTGAAATAGATGTTGCGCCAACAGACAAACTTGCTGTATCAACAGTCAAAGGACTTACATCAGCAGTAGAACTTCCAGACGTATTTTTTGCAGCGAACACTGTACCGAAAGCATCTGTACCACCTGTTCCAGCAGTTCCACTTGTAATAACTCTAAGAGAAGCATTGGTTAAAGTAGAGGCAGTGTTTTGAGTCCAACCTGTCGGTGCGGAAGCTTGTAAAAATACCATTTGTGTTCCTGCATCTAAGGTTGTTACGCCATCTAATCCTGCTCCGTTTCCTGTAAAAGTTGTAGCAGTTACTTGACCATTAGGCGCTAGTGAAACATTAGATGTTACATTAGCAGTACCTTTAATTGAAACTGTTCCTAAAGAATTTGCAAAAAGATCAACAACAGTGTCGCCTGTGCAATATTGAATAGTATGAGAACCTTGTAAAATTTCTACACCATTGGCAGCGTGTCCTGTAGGAGCAACAGTTAAAGTATATGCACCTGATGTATTGTTGAATAATATATAATTGTTTTCTACTGCTGGAATGAAAACATAAATGTTGCCTGTTAAAGCACCTGTGAATTCAATTACTTTTTTGGAAGCCTCTGCGGTAGGATCGGCATTAGCTGTCGTCAAAGTGACATTAACAGATCCTGCAACATCTTTAGCTAAATATCCTGCTCCAAAAGCATCAATTGTTTGTAAATTAGTATTGGTGTTATTTCCCCAAGTATTGGCGTTAGCGCCAGTTTCCATTAACTCTAATTTAAGTCTATCTGAGTATGTTGATGCCATTTATGCTGCTACCTGTATCCATGTATTATTTGCTCCCGTGACGACATTCGCCCAAGGAGTTGATCTCATATTACCTAAAATTACAGACATTTCAACTCCTGTTGGAGTGACCACTGCATTACCTGAAATGGTTTCTGTACCCTCTGAGAACTGAATAGATACACCTGTTGTTGGAACAATAACACCTGTACCTTCAATAATTGTTACTGTACCTACACTTGTATTTGCCTGATCGCCTGTTAAGGAGAAGTTCGCATCTCCTGTCATTGTCAGTGTGCCTGTTTCAAATGTCGAAGTGACTGCTGTTGGATCTACTTGTGTATAGATGTCAATATTAATTGAGCCAATAGCAAAATCCATTTGATCGCCAGGAGCAGATGTTGTGACATTGCCATCAGCAATAATTGTTGGATTTTGAAGTAATGCGTTAACATTAAATCCTGTGACAGAAATAACTTGATCGGTAGATAGAGAAACAGTTCCTAGTGTTGTTGCAACAGAATTACCTGTGACAGGTGCGTCAACACCTGTACCTGTTTGTGTGGTGACTGTACCAATATCAGTGGATATTTGTTGTCCGACAAGGTTTGCATAGATAGTGATATTCTCATTCCATGCAAATGATCCCCAAGTATTTCTTCCCCAACCAGCATCGACTGTTGTAATGACTTCTTCAGTGCCATCAGCAAACGTCATCTCAAGGCCTGTGACTATTGCGCCATGACCTTCTTGAACTGAAACAGTTCCTATAGCTGTGTTAGATTGAACCCCTGTTACAGGATAAATAGATTCAGGTTCACCGACTGCTGTTCCAAGAACAACGCCTGATGAAACTCCTGTTGGTGTAACTAATGCGTCAGCAACAACAGATAAAGTGCCAACACTCGTATTCGATTGGATACCTGTAACGGATACAGGTATATATTCACCCCAAGCGCCTTCGCTCCAGGTACCTCTACCCCAACCTTCGAGTATTGCCATGGTAAGGATCTCCTAGGATTAGGAAATCCTTAAAATAGCGCTAGTTGCATCGTTAGTTGGAAACTGAATTGTGAATGTTCCGTTTGTGGATGTTTTAACACCACCAAAATCTAAAACACAAATTGAAGCATTTGTATTTGCAGATGAAGTGTTGTAAATCAAAGCTGCTTGAGCTGAGATTGTTGCACT
>Ga0208542_1001084_pt1 | contig 11818 bp, 13 predicted proteins | sample DEB08_DNA_3_FD_185495 | JGI IMG/M metagenome (GOLD analysis project Ga0208542, IMG submission 185495) | Aqueous microbial communities from the Delaware River and Bay under freshwater to marine salinity gradient to study organic matter... | ecosystem: Environmental > Aquatic > Marine > Coastal ... | reverse complement strand
CGTCGGCGGCATGACGCAGATTAATTTCACGAATGGCAGCGCCGGATATACGGTTACAGTCGTTGACGCCAATAACTTTACGATCGGCGTTGATTCGACTGCATACGGCACTTATACAAGCGGCGGGACGGCGCACAACGGCAAGTCATGGGGTGCCGCTTATACAAGCGTTTCTGCGCTGGATGATGTGTTTTCTTTCGCTTCTGGCGATATTGTTTATATTGGGCATGACCATGTTTGCCAGTATGCGCACACAGCAAATAGGACAATTACCGGGCCAACGTTGGGACTGCCGACAATATTTATCTCTGCAACGACCGGATCAAGCCCGCCAGCATATCAGGCCAGCACAACAGATCAGATTGATACAAGCGAGGGCGCTTATTCATTAACGTTTGACGGGTCATTTGCATTATATGGATGCTCAATTAAGTCAGGCACCGGGTTTGCTTTTTCCTCTGACGGCGATGAAGTTTTTGCGACTGTCGATTTGAATCTTAAACCATCGGCGAACGGTTCAATACAGATCGGCTCTATTGATAACTCAAGATGTGTTTTCAGAAATACAAATGTGGATTTAACATTGGATGGGACTACAGCTAGAACGGCGACTGTTTTGTCTATTAGTACGGGATCGTTAATTTCATTTAACGGTTTGACATTTGTCAACGCGGCGTACAGAACTGGAGTTGTATTTGGTTTAAATACAACAACAAATCCAAAATTAGAAGCAATCGGAGCGGATTTTTCAGGGTTCACGAATGCAACAACCTGCGAAATTACAAGTACAGCATCCGGTTCTATGACTTACAGAAATTGCAAAACTGCTGCAACTTGGACGCCAGTTTCTTCTGGCGCTAACGCGTCAATGGGGAGTCAAACGTTCATAAACTGCGGCAACGGAGATTCGCCAACATATCTATACAATAAATCATATTTAGGCGAGACACTGTCAAGCACATCAATTTACAGATCATCCGGCGCGCAGGTGGAAGGTACAGCGACAAGCTGGTTAATAACAACAACATCGACATGCTCACTAGATGCGCCATATTATCTACCTGATATTTATGGATATATTGGGTCAACAGGAAGCAAAACTTTCAGCTTATACATAACGAATGACACCGCTGACTTTAATGACAATGAGGTCTGGCTTGAAATTGACTATTTAGGCACATCATCAAGCGGCAAATGGTCGAGCGCGAACGATTACATGGCTGACAGGTTAGCAACCCCGGCAGCGCAAACCGATGATACCACGTCAACTTGGAATGGGTCGGGGCCATCGTATACTTACAAACAAAAGCTGAGCGTGACCGCCACCGTGAACACGGTCGGAATGTTTCGTGCGCGTGTGTGTGTTGGCGTTGCATCAATTACTTCGACTAGAAAATTTTATATCGATCCGCTAGTAACCGTTTCTTAAGGGCTTGCGATGGCGATAGCTGAATTAACAGGTCAGAGGAATACGACCGGCGGCGCGGCTGGCACTTCGGTTGTCTTTACTTATCCTGGGACTCCGACGCAAGGTAACCTGTTAGTCGCTGCGTTTTCTTGGCGCGGCGATACGACAGTTACCGGCGTTCCGTCTGGGTGGTCACTTGCGACGAATGGCGGCAACGGGTCTGGCATCGATTCAGCTATTTATTACAAGATCGCCGGGGCATCCGAACCGACAGGCCATACATTCACGTTAGGCGCTTCAAATAAATTTGCCGGGTGCGCATCGGAATGGTCTGGTATTGCAGCGGCACCGCTTGACAAAACAAACAGCAACACGGGATCAGGCACGGCTGGCACTTGCGGATTAACAGGCACGCTGACACAGGCCGATGAACTGATCTGCGCGCTTTTCAGCAATATTGATACTTATACGTGGTCGGCGCACGATAACAGCTCTGCTGAGATATTAGAGAAGGCATCGACCGGCGGGGGTACGTCAACACGAAATAACACTTCACTTGCCACCAGGATCGTTAGCAGTACCGCCAGCGTTAACTACGGCGCAACACTATCAACATCTGGTACATGGTCGAGTGCCGTTGCTACGTTTAAGGGCGATCTTAACCAATCGCTAACGCAGAGCAGCCGCTTTGATAACAGTAATTCGTTTTACGCAGCTACGGTAACACCGGGAGCGGTAACGCTTTCTCAATCAAGCCGATTTGATAATAGTGGCGCATTTTATTCCGCGACTGTCAGCCATGGGTTGACTCAATCGGCTATTGCGGCTAACAGCAATAGTTTTTACGCGGCCACGGTATCAACAGGCGCGGCACCGTCAGTAACGACGTTTTTGACTGATAGTGTGCTGCAATCCGGGTCTATTACTGGCGCGGCGATTATTGGTAGTTGGTTGGTGCAGATACCAGCTAGCGGCGCTTCCGGGAATTTGACTCAATCAACCCGGTTTGATAATAGCAATTCGTTTTACGCGGCGACGGTATCAACAGGCGCGGTAACGCTGACACAGTCATCGTCTGCGACTAATAGTCAGTCATTTTATAGTGCGACTGTTAGTCATGGGCTGACTCAATCGGCGCGATTCGATAATAGTGCAGCATTCTATGCCGCGACTGTCAGCCATGGGCTGACGCAGGGCAGTTCATTTGCAAATAGCGGATCGTTCTATGCCGCAACCGTAAGTCATGGTCTGGTGCAGGCAACAAGGTTTGATAGCAGTAATTCGTTTTATGCTGCCGTTGTTTCATTGGGTGGAACTCAAACGCTATTGCCGTCATTAGTTTCAAACAGCAATAGCTTTTATGCACCGACAGTAACGCCCGGATCAGTAACGCTGACGCAGGCAGGCAGCGCAACGAATAGCGCTGCGTTTTATTCCGCTACTGTTAATCATGGTCTGGTTCAGGCGTCGCGATTTGATAATAGCAGCGCGTTTTATGGGCCAGTAGTCAGTCATGGCTTGGTGCAGGCATTAAGGTTTGATAATAACGCGGCATTCTATACCGCTACAGTTTCACATGGTTTAACGCAATCATCGCGGTTTAATAACACAGAGTCGTTTTATTCCGCGACTGTAAATCATGGTTTGGTTCAAAGTAGCACAGCAACCAACAACAGTTCGTTTTACGCTGCAACTGTCAGCCACGGGTTAACGCAGGCAAGCCGGTTTGATAATTCTGCGGCGTTTTACTCGGCAACCGTCACCGCGCCGGGGGCGACGCAGGGCTTAACCCAAAACGCGACGTTTGATAACGCTAATACGTTTTACGGGCATACAGCAACAACGGGCGCGGTAACGCTGACGCAGGACAGCATATTTAGCAGCGCCAATCAGTTTTTCGGTGCAACGATTGAAGCGGCAACGCAGGCAATCCATGCAACCTACGGAACGCTGCGCGAATACTTCGGTGCACTTGAGAAAAATAGAAAAAAACTCAAGAAAGCCAAAAAAAGAATACAAACGGCTATTCGTCAGGCTGTGCAACATGAAATAGAGCAAGCGCAGGATGAACCGATTTCGATAAGGGAACTTGAACGCAATATTGAGCGCGAAGGATTCAAGGTTGATGAGCAGTTTTATGTAGTTTCGTTACAAATACTCAAATCATTAGAACACAAGCGAATTTCTGCGCGGATTCAACGCGCTATTTACGAGATTGAGCAAAGAATACAAAGAGAAAAAGAGCGAGAAAAACAACAACAGGAAGAAGACGAATTGATGCTGATTATGACAATGATCTAGATCAGCAGCAACGCGAGAAAAGACCGGCCTAGAGCCGGTTTTTTTATTTGTGCCCGCCATTGAGCGGGCTTTTTTTATTTGTGAGGTTTAAAAAATGGATCAAGCGATTGCAGAGGCCAATTTAGTACCCGATGTCGACCCGGCTTTAATCGAGGCGGATGACGAGGCGAACGAAGCTGAACAATACGAAGATGATTACGCAGAATCAGACGGTGACGATGAGCAGCTATCCAATGAAGATGGCCAGGCAGCGCCGGAAGAAGACAGCGAAGAAATTGAGCTAAACGGGCAGAAATACCGCGTGCCAAAAGACATTAAGCCAGCGGTAATGATGCATCAGGATTACACGCGCAAAACCGAGGATCTGGCGGCTCAGCGCAGGCAATTCGAGGCACAGGCTCAATTTCACCAACAGCACATTGCAGAGGTAGCAAAACTCACGGCGATTGATGAGCAAATCAATCAATTTTCGCAAGTTGACTGGAACGGGTTGACAGAACAAGACCCAATCCGGGCGCAACAGCTATTCATGCAATTCTCGCAATTAAAAGATGGTCGGGCGCAATTGGTCAATCAACTCGCACAAAAAGAACAGTACATGGCTCTGGAACAACAGCAGCATGCTGCCAAGTTATTGCAGGAAAGCGAATCTGTTTTGAAGCGAGAAATTAAGAATTGGTCTCCAGAATTAGAAGGGCGGTTACAAAAGTTTGCTATTTCGAGTTTTGGATTTGATCTTGCGGATGTGCAGCAAGCAAAAACTGATCCTCGAATATACAAGCTGTTGCACCTAGCCTATCAAGGCGACCAAATCATCAAAAAACAAACAGCGAAAGCACGCCCCGCCGAGGCAAAACCAGTAACGAACATTAACAGCCGGGTTGGAAAGATCAATAAAGACCCGTCAGAAATGAGCGATACCGAATTTGCCGCATGGCGCAGGAAGCAGATCGCCAAACGCTAACAAAACAAACACTGAAACACAAAAAGAACCCGCCTCGAGCGGGTTTTTTCATTTGTGGCTTCGGTAAATCCACAGGAGCTTAAAAAATGGCAAATTCTTTCAAAGTCGTCGACATGGTGACTAAAGAGGCGCTTCGTATTGCGCACGAAAAACTTACTTTTATCGGCACAGTTGATCGTCAATATGACGCATCGTTTAAAGACAACGGCAAGGGCAAGCAAGGTTCTACCTTGCGCGTTCGTGAACCGAACATGTATACACGCCGTCAAGGTTCGCGCGTTATGGATGTTCAGGATCAAGCTGAAACTTCACAAACAATTACCGTCGCAACGCAGGACGGCGTTGATATGCGCTTCAATTCGTCAGAGTTGATTCAGTCAGTCAACAACGGCGCTGCATTTGATGATTTGAGCAAAAATTACATCGAACCGGCGGTTAGTGTGCTGGTGTCGGGCATCGAGTCTGATTTTCTGGCGTTTGCATCCAAGGCGACTTACAACGTCGCAGGAACCGCTGGTACTGGTATTACTACGCTAGTTGTCCCCGGTGCCGCTCGTGCAAAGCTTAATCAAGGTTTGGCACCAAAAGATAACCAGCGATCAATCCAAATGGATTCAACCACAATGGGTGGCCTGGTCAACGGCATGGCGGCTTATTTCAATCCGTCCAATGCAATTGGCGAGCAATTCCGTGAGGGTCTGGTTTCTCGTACTGCAATGGCTGATTACTATGAAAACGAGCGCTTATGGACACTGACAAACGGCGCTGACGTTACAGGCACAACCAATGCGGCGGCAGGTGTTACTAACGGCGGCTCTTTGGTTGGCATGCACACAACCGTTGCAATTGCGGATCAGAACGTTGGCATGGTTTTCACTATTTCCGGTGTTTATCAGTGCCATCCTGAGACAAAGGCAAGCTTAGGTGTATTGCAGCAATTCGTCATAACCGGTTCATCAGGAAACGATACGACGGTTTCACCAGCAATTTACATTAGCGGGCCACGTCAAAACGTTTGTTCTAGCACCGGCGCTGCATTAGCCACAACGGACTTCAATAGTAAGACACTAACGTTTGTTGGCGCTGCTTCTACCAGTTACGTTCAAAGCTTGATGTATCACAAGGAGGCATTCCAGTTCATAACCGCCGATCTTCCGATCATGGACGATGCGCAGAAATGCGTACGCCGCATGAAAGATAATCTATCGGTTCGTGTATGGATGGCTTCTGACATCCGCAACGATGAATTGCTCATGCGTTTGGATATTTTATACGGAATGGCCGCGCTGCGTCCGGCTTGGGCTTGCCGCATGATCGGTTCTGCTTCTTAAATAACGGAGGATTAATAAAATGGCTATTTCAGCAAATCTTGAACGTCTTAATTACGATAGTGCCGATGGTTGCGTGGCAACTGGTCTACATCGTGAGGTAATCCAAAGCCAAGGATCTACTCGTACTTTGCTGGCGGAAGAATCCGGCGCTTTGTGTGTGTTTGATCGTGCGGCTGGTATTGTTTTTACACTGCCCGCCCCGGTCGAGGGTATGCAATTTGATTTCGTGGTTAAAACGTCAATCACATCAAATGCGGCAAAAATTATCACGAATGCAGCAACGGTGTTTCTAACTGGCGCTGTAATGATTGGTTCACTGACCGTGGCGGAATCTGGCGACGTGTTCGCTGGCGACGGCACAACCCATGTCGCAGTTTCGATGGACGGCGCAACCAAGGGCGGACTTAAGGGCGGGCGGCTGAGATTTACCGCTTTAAGTGCGACTTCGTGGTATGTAGAAGGCATCGCGGTAGGTGCTGGCACATTGGCAGATCCTTTCGCAACGTCGTAACAGTCAATTAATTAATTGAGGCCGCTTCCAGTAATGGGGGCGGTTTTTTATGCCTACACGATTATTTCACCCGCAGCATGGGTATCACAATGCGTACAGCAACGATGATATTGATTTGATGCGCAAGAATGGATGGACGGACGCGCCGGATGACGCGCAATCAGAAAAACAGGAAATTCCGGCGGAACCTAAGCAGCAGGCAAAAATTTTACACCGGCAGAATCGTAAAAAATGAGCATCGCTAATTACACAGAACTGCAAACAGCAATTGCAGATTGGCATCATCGAGACGTTTCGCAGATACCGGATTTTATTGAACTGGCTGAAAAACGCATCAATACGCTATTGGCTTCTCGCGCTGCCGAAACGGAAGCTACATTAACGGGATCAATCGGCAGCCGGTTTATTACGCTGCCGACAAGGTTCATTTCTCCAAGCGCACTGTGGTTCACAACATACTTGCCGCGAGTGGAGGTTCCTTATCTGACGCCAGAGCAATTGCCGGTCAGCAACAGCAACGGAATCCCGCTGTATTACACGATAGACGGGGCAAATTTGGCATTTAACTGCCCATGTTCTGCCGCGTATACCTATTCCATGCGGTACAAGATGGGGTACGACATTTCAAGCACATCAACCAATGACATTTTGACTAATTATCCGAATGTCTATCTATTTAGTGCGCTGGTTGAGGCATGCACATTTGCGCGCGATTATAAAGATGCGGAAATGTTTGAAGTGCGCTTTAGATCAGCATTAGAAGAAGCTCAAAACGCCGAATTCGGCAATCGTACAAACGCAACGCTGCAAAGCGATTTAAACGCAAAAGCAACCGGCAACATAATTGACGGAGGAACTTAAGATGGGACTAGAAAGCGTGACTTATATTTCGGATTTGGTTGCTACCAATCCGGTTTCGGCAGATCCAAAATCTGAGGGCGACGACCATATAAGAAACATCAAATCGGCAATTAAGACAACATTTCCGAATGTTTCAGGCGCGGTAACAGTTACTCATTCCGATCTAAACACAGTGACCGCAAAAGCGCCGATAGCATCGCCAACATTCACCGGAATTCCTGCCGCCCCTACTGCGACGACTGGTACAAGTACGACACAAATCGCAACGACTGCTTTTGTGGCCGCGACATCATTTTCAAGCGCGCTACCAGGGCAAGCAAGCGCAGATGAGGGCGACATATTAGTGACGGATGGTGTATCGGTAGCAAGCTGGGGCAAATTTCCAGGATTTCTATATCAAGCAGAAGGAATAATATAATGAGTACAACACCTCAATATGCCGCAACTCCGAAAGTCGGGCTGGCCAATATCACAACAGCGAACACAAACAGGGACGGAACTGGAACGATTGGTACTGTGTTATCTGCCGGAGCAAGCGGTACGCGGATAGATAGGATCGTGGTTATTGCCACGAGTACAACAACCGCCGGAATGGTCAGGCTATTTATTCATGATGGAAGCGCATATAAATTATGGCGCGAAGTACCGGTATCGGCAGTAACGCCATCGGCTTCCGTTGCGACATTTTACGCCGCAATGTCGAGTAATAACGCACAAGATATAGGGTTTTTGCCGTTAACATTGCCAACAGGATATAGTCTGCGAGCGTCGACGCATAACGCAGAGTCATTCAATGTAATAGCAATTGGCGGCGATCTGTAATATGAATATCGGATTAATGCCCGGCTTCACTGAAGCCATACTCAAAGCTGGCGGCTCACAAAAAGTATTCTTAACTTCTGGATTGTTTAATGTCCCAACCGATGCGAAATTTATCGTCGTTGAAGCGTATGGCGGCGGAAGTGCTGGCGGTTCCGGGGCTGGAAATGCAGTTACCAGTCCGGGCGCTGGCGGTGGCGGCGGCGCATGCGCGCTTGCTGTTTGTTTGGCTCCATCCAGATTGGCGAGCGTCATACAAGTCGTTGTGGGCGCGGGCGGGACAGGGCCTACCGGAACATCCGGGGCTAGATCGAATGGCCCGGCAGGTGGAGCCACGGCCTTCGGATCTTATATATCGGTTCCAGGAGGCGGGGCGACGAGCGGAGATACTGGCGGAATCGCAGGGGCAGCGCCAACCATTTCGTCAATATTTACGTCAATTGTTAGTGGCGCTGGTGCGGCTGGAGCTGACACAACCAATGCACCTGCCGCAGGAGGATCGACGACCAATGGCGCCGGCGCTGGCGGCGGAGCGGCGGAAAGAGATGGAAATGCAGCCGGTTCAGCGGGTGGGAATTCGGTGAACGGCGCGTATTCAGCAACGGGCGGAAGCGGCGGTGCATTTGGGAATAACAGCGGGAATGCTGGCGCAGATGGAACATTTTTATCTTTAAGTGAAAGCAGCTCTGGTATCGGCTGCTCTGGCGCAGGTGGTGGTGCTGGTGGATCACAATCAGTTTCAGGAACCGCAGGGAATGGCAACATGGGGGGCTTCCCATCGGGCGGCGGAGGTGGCGGCGGATCGTCAGCATCAGGAACCGGCGGCAACGGCGGCAACGGCGGCAACGGCTTAGTGAGGGTATTTTGGATATGAGATACGCGATTATAGAAAATAATATTGTGGTCAATGTTGCCATATCTGATTTTCCGTTGGCTGACAATTGGATTGAAGATAATGGCTCCGCGCAGATTGGCGGCGCTTACGACGGGGCTTTTCATCCGGCCCCTCAAATAGTGCCAACAGTGCAACAATATGAAGATTCAGTACAAGCGCATCTTGATTTTGTTGCTCAATCCAAAGGCTATGATTCCATCTTGTCTGCATGCTCTTATGCTGCGGAAATTAATCAATTCCAAGCCGAAAGCAAATCGTTTATTGTCTGGCGCTCTCAAGTTTGGGGTTATTGCTATCAAGTTTTACAGGACGTGCAAGGGGGAAGTAGGGACGCCCCGGCCATTAAAGAATTAATAGCCGAATTACCGAAATTTGGAGGATAAAGAAAATGGCAAAATTCTATCAGCAATATCAAGCGCCCGTTATGCCTGGTGGGTTATACGGCAGAGCGCAAGACATGGGTATGGTTTCTGCGCCATCATCCAATCCGATCATGAGTGACAAATCATTTTCGAACGCCGCTAAATTTGCCTATCAAGGCTACAAAATGGATAAAACGAATCCTAGTTTAAATAAGGCCGGATTCTTTCAACAATACGGCGGTTTAGCCAGTCCTGGAATGGTCAGGAATCAATTGAACGGCGGTCTTTTAAGCCTTGCTGGCAACAATTTCAATTCAAATTTATTTGGCCGAAGACATGGAAGACAAGGTATAGGAAATAATTTCGGTTTCGATGAGAAAAGATACGGGCAGATAGGCGACATAAATCAATACATTGCGGCAGCAAATAACAGATGGCGTTAATTCGAGTACCAAACGCCGGATCAGTCGGGGTTAACAAGGATCTGTCCAACCATGAATTACCAATCAATGCGTGGACTGATTGCGAGAACATCCGGTTTTTGGATGGCTACGCTTATCAGTTTTATGGGCATGGTGAAGTTTATAATTCGCCGTCATTTGCGCCTCAGCATGTTTTGCCTTGTAACGTTGGCGGCAACAGGTATTGGATATATGCGACCGCAGCAAAAACCTATTGCGTGACGATTACCGGCGGCGCGGCAGTTCATACCGACATTACGCATGCAACGCCGCGAACCGGTGTTGCGAATCAATGGACAAGCACTCTATTGTCAGGCATCCCAATTCTGAATGTTGGCGATACATCCAAGGTTCCTATGTCATGGGACTTGAACACAGCCAATGATTTCGTCGACCTTGCAAACTGGCCAGCAAATACTTATTGCAAGTCATTGAGAGCTTTTAACAAACACATTGTCGCGTTGAATGTGACAAAGACCACGACCAATTACCCTTACATGGTGAAGTGGTCGCATCCGGCTGATCCTGGCGCGGTTCCTGCTAGTTGGGATCATACCGACACAACCAAGGACGCGGGGGAAGCTGATCTTGCCGAGGGGTACGACCATATTATTGATGGCCTGCAGCTTGGCGGCACGTTTATGATATACAAAGAGAATTCATGTTGGCGCATGGATTTCACCGGCGGGCCTTATGTTTTTAGGTTTTCAAAGGTGCTTGGAACATCCGGCGCGCTCAATCGTAATTGTGTAGTTGAGGTCGATGGCTTTCATGTGGTTCTGACCGGCTCGGATATTATCGTTCACGACGGCATGACGGCGCGGTCAATATTGGACAAAATGACGCGCCGTTGGCTGTTTCAGAATATGGACGTTGATGCGGTTGGTAAATCGTTTGTATTCAAAAATCCGTTTTTCAATGAAGTGTTTATCGCCTTCGCGCAGATCGGTTCTTCAGTTCCCGATATGGCTATTGTTTGGAACTATAAGGACAACACGATAAGCATCAGGGAATTGCCTAATATCAATCATGCTGCTTTTGGGCCAATAGAGAACGGATTAACCGGGAATTGGTCGCAGGACTCCGCCCCATGGCTATCGGATTTAACTATGTGGAACGGGCCTGATTTTGTACCGTCAACGGCGCGGGTCTTGATGGCCGGGAACGGAACCAAGTTATACATGATGGATTCAAGTTCAAGCTTCGATGGTGTATTGCCATCCGCATATCTTGAGCGGCGCGGGCTTTCATTTGGCGCACCGGAAAAAATAAAGTTGGTAAAAGGCATCCGACCAAGGATCGTAGGGAATACCGGCGAAACGGTCATCATTAAAATAGGCAGTCAATCCGATCCGTGGGAAGAGCCAACCTACACAAGCATGACGCACACCATAGGGTCAACGATTGCGAATAACTGCCTGGTGGCCGGTCGCTATATTTCGGTGAGATTGGAAACCGGAACAGCGTATCAGTGGAGGCTTGATTCGTATGACTTGGACATTGAAGAGGTGGGGGCGTGGTAAATGAAACCAGCAAATAACAGCAGCGCGTTCTATGCGCCCGGCCCGGTGCCTGTCGATCCGAAAGATATTCCGCTTTATCTGCAAAATGAATTTGAGAAGATTCAATCTGCGGTCAATCGGCTGGCCGATGGGCATTTGGACAAGATTCATGCGGCCCCGTCCAAGCCGCGCGATGGTGACTTCAGGTATGCGGACGGAACAAATTGGAACCCAGGAAGCGGCATTGGGTTTTACCGGTATAACGGTTCGGCTTGGGTGTTTTTAGGGTAATGAATAAAAAAGCGAGGTTAGATCATGGGATTTCTTAGCGGCATTCTTAGTAGCAAGAAAAAAAGCAAAAGTTATTTAACGCCATGGGCTGAGGGCGAAAAATATATTTTAG
>Ga0208542_1001078_pt1 | contig 11851 bp, 21 predicted proteins | sample DEB08_DNA_3_FD_185495 | JGI IMG/M metagenome (GOLD analysis project Ga0208542, IMG submission 185495) | Aqueous microbial communities from the Delaware River and Bay under freshwater to marine salinity gradient to study organic matter... | ecosystem: Environmental > Aquatic > Marine > Coastal ... | reverse complement strand
AATCAATCCCTCGACAATGTGAGTATCATTTCCATAAATTTTGCTCTTCGTCGGTTTTCCATCCTCTCTTATAAACTCTCTTTGCACACTTCTCAGCGAATTAATAACCTGCTCATCATCAAGTAACCTCAAAATCCCTTGCTCTAACATACTCAGAAAGTTCATATACAAATCTTCTTTCAAAATCCTTTTCTGCTGTGTTTCATCCCTGTTTAAACTTCTTCTTGCATTATTCAGCGCTACAACTTGTTTCTTCGTCCTGCTATCATAAAGCAAGTTAGAAAACACTCCAAAACCTATTCCCCCATCATCTACGTAAATCTTCTTATACCTATTCTTCGCATGCAAGTGTTGGATTATAGTCGTAACATCATTAATGTAAGTCTTCTCACTTGTTATGCTCTCAGTCTGATAAAACTTGTCTTCTACTCTTGTAATCTCTTCATAACTGCTTATGTCTTCCCCCATTCCACCGACATCCACACCTAAAAACTTCTTCCCTGTCAAGTTCTGCCTTTTCAGTGTGCAGACTTTCTTAATCAAATCATCTGAAAACATCCTAAGTAACTCATCTACAAACTCGCCTAAAAACTCCTGTGCATACTGCAAGTGCGTCATAGTTTTCTTCTGCTGTTCCAAGAAAGCAAGCATAGCCGTCCGTTGCTCCCCACTTCTCCCCTCTGCAACTTCTTCCGTGCTTATATGGAACTTAGTAAATGTTGGGTCTTGAAAGCACTTATAGAAATGGCCTGCCTTTCCAAATGGTGTGGAAATCAAAATAATCCTTCCATTATTAGTTACCAATGCAGGAATAATCGCAGGATAAACATCTTCTGGGATAAAGGCTGCTTCATCTGCAATCAACATATCTATGGTGTAACCCCTTATTCCCAATCCGTCCAGACCTGTGGGTAAGCACCTTATTATACTTCCATTTTTGAGTTTTATCTCTGACTTGGTCGGTCGGTCCTTTCCAGTCTTCATATACTTCTTGAAATTCTCGTCTATGTAAAATAGAACCTTGCTGAAAAGAAGATAAGCTTGCCTTTCTGTTGCAGAAATTATCATAATTGACTTCTTCTCGTTCTTCACCGCATACTCGGCAGCTAAAATACTGATAATAGTGCTTTTTCCGCATTGTCTCCCACTCCTCAAAACAATGTTCCCATCTGTGCTTAGGACATCCTTTTGCCATTGGTCAAGTTCCATCTCTTGTTAAAATTTCCTCAATATTTATGTCTTCTTGTGCTGGTTTTTCGGTGTTTTTTGGTGGAATATTTATACGCATTTCCATACGTTTCTTAGCTATTACTGCTCTTAGCCATGCCGAAATGTTGATACTTTCAGATTTTAGCCAATCCACAGTTTCAGCTTCAAGGGTCAATGTTATCTTCTTTTTCATATATTTGTATGGAATTGCGTATATTTAAATCTTATGTTTTAGGGTGTTTTTGAGCAAAATTTCTTAATATTTTTTAAAAAATTTGTCTGGGTTCTATCCCCCTATAATCCCCCTTAATAATAAGGGTCGCAAAGGGGGCCGACTTCCTAGTTATTCGGTTAAGCGAATAGCTCCATAGGAAATAGAGGTGTATTAGTTCCATAGGAAACATAGGTCTATACCTACGCTTCCAGTGGAGAAGTTCGCATTAATGCATTTATCGACGGTAAAAGTACGGTTAATTGCTATTAAACGAACCTTTTAAGGTGAGTTCCATAGGAAATGAACCCCTCTTACCTGCATTTCCACTGCACCTTGATTTCCAGTGGAAAGCCTCCGTTTCCTTTAGAGTTACTACTGGCGGACCACAAAATACTTTAACTTTGGTTACTTTAAAACTCTGAGGAGTTTTAAAAGTTGATAGTTAAAACGTTACGTCTGGGGGACGCCGAAGTGAGCCGAAGCGAACGGAGGCGTAGACTAAACCTAAAAAACGATAAATATATAAACATTACTTACTTACTTAACTTAACTAAGTATAGAAATACAATACAATACAATACAATGAAGAAAAACAAAACAATCTGCTTGGACAGTGAGGTGATGGACAGACTGGCTACTGAGGAGAATGCCTCTGGACTAATTGAAAGATTATTAAGAAGCTACTTCTCTATGAAGGATGTAGAGACAATGACAAAAGAAGAGATTAAGAAGCGAATAGCCTTAATTGAGCTACAAAAGAAACATAAAGCCGAATTGGAGGCAATTAATGGAAGAGATTGATAGATTAAAGTCCATGCTTGAAAGGAAAGAGGCATGGGAGAGAAAAACAGAGAACGAGAAAGAAAGGCTTAATAGGCTCGAAATAGAGCGTGCTGAGAGCATAAAATCAGCTTTCCATGACTTTGCAGGGCGACCAATGAACGATATTGAATTTATTGAGTATATGGACCACTGGGAAAAGCCTGAGGGTTTCTTCACAGATAACTATAAAGGCTTTAACATATTCACATTTGCTAAGAAAGCAAAGGAAAGAGATGACCAGAGTAAATAAAGGAATTAGATTTGAGTATAAGATTAGAGACCAATTAAGAAAAGAGGGTTATTATGTAGTAAGGAGTGCAGGCTCACATGGAGATTTTGACCTTGTAGCCATAAACCCAACAACTAACATCATTAAGCTGTTACAATTAAAGCGAGGTTCTAAAAGATATATTAAAAGCAGTAAAGAGAGGTATGATTGTAAGCATTTCGAGGGAGAGTATATGGTTAAATTTGAGATAATTGAGAAAGAAGACTAATCAAGGAGTGTAAGTATTAGGTGTTCCAAGTAATCTCAACTACAAATGTAAAATCCCACTTACAAACTTCACAATTTATTTTCATTCTTTTTCTCCTAATTCTTGTTTGATTAACCACGCATTATGGAGAAGTGAAGCTTTGCTTGTTCCATCTGTTACGTTTCCGTTGATAATTCCGAAGCAATGACCTCTCTTCACACAATAAATATTCCCTATAGGATATTTCTTAATCAGTCTATTAACTGTGCCACTTCTTGCTATTTGTTTGCATTCTAATCCAAAGTGTTTACATAATTTTTTAATATCCATCTTTTCTCTTTTGTATTTAAAGCTACGTTTATTCTTTAGTTTAGTAGTTACAATATGAAACCCTCTGCCTCTCTTTCTTCCTTTCTTTTCAAATTCCTTGTGGACTTCTTCATAAGGGATATTGGAAACTAAGGCGAATGCTCTTATAGTGCAATCACTACTTTCTCTTTCGTATCCTTGAGGCCTAATTAGCTGATTATTTTCCACAAGTTCCTTATATGTTTTTGTCATTTCAAATCCTCATCTGTAATGTTGAAGAAGTGTTTTATCCAATCAATTTTAGATTTTCTTGAATAAAAAAGAAACTCGTCCATAAAGTATTGATTATCAGCCTTTTTCATTTCCTTTATCCACTTGATAGCTTCTTGTCTTATCTGATTTTTATAATTATATAAAACTTCAATTTTATCATCTATCTGGTCAAGATGGTCTTCTGAGATTGTTCCAAGTTCCCAAGCTATATCCTTTAATGTTTTAAGTTCTGTCATTGTTTTCCCCCTGAATTATTCTCTCAAAGTCATCCACCAATTCTTTAATTAAATCTTGGAGTTTTGTATCTGGGGCATGGAATTTCTCATAACATATCAACTCAATCGCACCTTTAAAAGCAACTTGTCTGATTGTGCTTTCATCTCGTGAGTTAGAAGCAGGAGAGGGAGATTGGAGTAAAACCTCTGCCTGCTTGTCTGTGGTATTAGATACTACAGCATAACACTTGGTAATTGATTTATATCCAGTCTTGGATATTGCTAACTCTAAGTCGCAAGTCTTACCCACACTTTGTAAAACATAAGGTATAGCATCCTTGTCAAAGCAAGTCATGTTACCGATAGAAGTCCTTACTTTCAAGTAATCATTTCCAGTCTTCTCTGAATGCTCCCAATCTGCACTCTCAATCAATATGCCCTTTTCTTTTCTGTTCATTTTTTATCCTCTATTATTAATCTTATAAGTTTAAGCGTTATCCTTAGCAGAATTTCTATTGACTGGATGTATAAAAGAGGATTACCTTTGCTATCGTTTGCGTCAAGGGTTATACTCTTTTTTTTATCATTAAAACTTATTATAATAGAGCCTTCTTTTGCTAACTTCATTTTAACGCTTTCTTCATCTCCTTTGTAAATGGTTGTTTAAATCTCTCTTCTGCTGAGGCAATATAAGTCTTTCTTATCTCTTTCCATAACTGCTTATCATTAACTTTCTTAGGTCTCTTTCCTTTCCTATATCCATCCAAGAAACCTATTTTGTAGAACTCAATAAAGTCGTTTCTCATCATTAGCACTTTTGCTATTTCTTCATCTTTGTTTGTCATTTTTCCAACTCCTTAAAGAACGTTATAATATCATTCATATTTTGTGCTTTTATTCCACTCCCATATGATAAGCCATGAGCAAAAGCAAGTTCTTCTATCCACAACCTTAATTGGTTTTCTGTTAATCTAATCTCTCTAACTAATCTAAATTTCTTCTCATTTTCATATATTTTTATTTGTGGCTTAATGCTTTTTTTCATGGTTCAACCTCAAATTCTTAATTAAGAACCTAACGACTTGGTCCAAGTCCTTAGCCCTTGTTCTTATCTTTATTTTATGTAGTCTGTTTAAGGTATCTACTTCAACACTTACCGTTGTTTTCATAATTTAATTAAATTATTAAACTATTTAAATGTTTTGTTCATAAGCTTTTTATCGACGATTAATTACCTATAAGCATCCAATCAATCTGTCCATCATCACTGGCGTCACTGCTTGTAATTGTGAAGCTCACACCATTAGATATGGTATAACTTAGGTGTCCTGCACTTGTTCCTAATGTCTTTCTTGATAAGAAAATCTTGTCTGTTGAGGCTACATTTGTATTGCTAACCGTGACTGTTCCACCTGATAGAGTTGCAGTTCCCTTAGCTACACTTGTCAAGATAAGTTTTTTATCAACCTTCAAACCGCCTGTAACCTCAAAATAAGACGTGGCTGCTGTCGTTCCTAAATGTATAAAACTTTGTAGTAAGTTGTTATTCTCATCTTTAACAGAAAACAAGCCTGCAAAAAAATCCCCTTCTCCTACGTTAATCTCCCATCTATCCACAGGCGCAGAAATAGATAAAGCCCCTGTTCTTGTTCTCTTAAATTTACTTGTTTCATTAAGGGAGAAGTTACCGTTAATTTTAACGTCGCCTGTAACTCCGAAGTCGCCTTCCCACCACATACCCTCTCTACCGTAAGCTCTCCAACTCATATTAAACCCCTTAAACGAGCATGGCTTTCTCTTAACTCTTCCATTGGGTTTCGTTCCTTAAAAAGCGATTTCAAATAACCTGATGGTGTAGTAGTTGTTGCAACAATCGGGGTATAAGTGCAATAAATATCATATCTATCGGTTGTTTCTCCTGCTGTGCCTTCTGGAACGAATGGGTCTGGCCATGTTCCAGTATAAGCAATGGTTTGCCTGTCCGACGTTCCAACAGACGCAGTGTATTGTAATCTAATTACTCCGGGTCCGCTAGTCCCCCATACACAAATATAGTAATCTTCTCCTGCAATCAAATTAGTTGGCTTTCCATCAATAGCAAGAGTTATCTCTTCTTCGGTAGTTGTTGATTTACTTCCCTGCACGGTTTCAGCAATAAGGGAATTATCAGACGCTTTATAAAGGGCAAATTCAAAATCGTGGTTGTCTGCTGTATTCTGTGATAATCTCGCTGTTATACTTGTCGGAGTTCCATTTTCAGAACAAGTGAATAAACCTGCTCTTATTATTCCTTCAAAAGTTCTTGTTGATGCACCATCAGCACCAGTGTAACCAAATGTAGCCATGTTAAAAAGAAGTAATTAAACTATAAAAAATTATGCACCTGTGTTAGTAATCAAGACACATGCCTTAGGAGCGTGTAACTGGAATGTTCCAATTTCAGCAGCTCTAACCAAGTCTCCCTTACCAGCGTCGTTCTTAGTCCAAGTTGTTAAAGGCAATCCTACTTTCCAAGTTCCGCATAACTTAGGAACTACCATTAAAGCGTAAGAAGCTGTAACTTCATTGCTTACTATAAATGTCTTGTTTCCAAGCTTACCAATAACTCCACTTCCATTAATCATTCTTTCTGATGTCTGAGGTGCTTGAGCTCCTTTATCATACAAGAACTTAACGATGTATCTCTTTTGAGCAGGGTTAATGAATACCATTAAGTTGTCAGTTGGATGGTCATACTCAGCGATTAACTGCTCAGCTTGTTCCAAGTCATCAATTATTGCAGCGCTTGCAGTTGTCCATTCATAGTTAGCAGCAATAGTAACTGTCTGTATATTGGTTGGGCTTCTATTTTCTGTTAATCCATTCCATATTTCAGTATCAACAGACTTAGCAACTCTTTCAGCTATCTTAGCCATTGTTCTTGTCATTACGTCAATATTGTTAAATCTTATATCTTCCATGAAAACAAACTCTTCACAACCATACTTGCCAATAACGGTGTTAATCTGTTCCCAGCTTGCACTTACTCTTGGGTAAGCTGCTCCTCTTGGTATCTTAGAAGAAGCGTTTCCTGATGGGTCGCTTAGAACTCCTTCAACTTCTCTATAAAAGTAATTGTTGAATACGCTTGTACTGTCTTCTGTTACAGCTTGCTTGAATTTGAATAAACGCATTGCAATGTTCTTAACATCGCTATCATACATAACACCCCTAAGGTCTGCTTCTCCAATAGTATCAAATGTCATTAAACAATCTCTCCTAACGCAATGTTAATTCTTTCATCTGCTGAACCTGTTTCTAATGCTCTACCTGCAATTGCACCTGAATATATGTCAGTGCTTAATGCTTCGGCAAAATAGTTACCACCAACAGATTTAACCAATCTACCAATAGTTACAGAACCTGAACAAGTTCCCTCTATTACACAATCTCCAACAGCGGCCGCAATTCTTGTCACTCCGCTTGCAGATGTTGTTTCTGCTAATGCAATACCAGCAAAAGCATAACCTGCTAATGTGTTAGTATCAGAAACCTTAGCAGCAGTTCTTGGGTCACTTAATGTTAGAACATAACCTTTTGCAATGTCAGCAGCTGTTATAGTGTAAGAACGTGTTCTTGGCTGTCCATTCTCGCCAGTAGCCTCAACAATTGTAGGTACTGATGCGTTAGCCATTACGAGTTATACGGTTAACCGAATATTTAAATCTTTCTTTCTTTACGGAGTTGGTGGAATTTGAGAATTAGGCCCAGAAATGCCAGAATTATACCCATAGACATGGCCGAGCAAATATAAAGTAAAGTAAAAAACAACCAATTCTCGCACATTTTTAAAGAGCTTCGTGAGTAATCCCAACTTCATCAACCACCATTTGTTTAAAAGTTAATTCTCTATCTTCCTTAATTCCAATCGGATGGAAGTAAGCGTTATTAACTCTCATCAATCTGTAAGGCAAGTTTCCTTTTTCCTCGTCGGTTAATGCTGGTTTAATTAATTTCTTTGCACCTAATGCTTTCCTGAATATTTCCATTTCCATTTTTTTCTTAAAAGAATTTTCCCATGCTTCTGCGTCTTGCAAACCCATGTTATAATAAACTTCTGGGTAAGCTTCTTTTGGAATTATATACTCTCCAAATTCAATAGGTCGCCATACTCCTTGAACAGCCCTTTTCATTGGATTGCCTTGCAAATCCTTTTGAGGCATGTTAAACATCTGTCCTTGGAGTAAGCATTTCAAATCTTCAACTTGTGCTTGCTTACCTCTAATAAATCCATAGATATGCATTGTTATCCGAAGAGCTTTTTAACTCTCGCCTCACTCTCTGCTTCTATCCTTTGCTTTTCTGTCATTGGTTCCCCGCCTACTGTGGTCTTTCCACCAAGTGCAGCCTTAGCCATTACGTTCTCCCAACGTGTAGCTATCTCGTTTGCTGTTGCAATATTTCTTTCTATTCTGTCAGCAGCAAGGTTAGCTTTCTCAACAAGCGCAAGAGTTTCGCTTTGAACTTCTTTACTTTCTTTTTTGTCTTCTTCCATGTTTTAATTAAATTATTAAAGTATTTAAATATTTCCATAGTGTTTTTCAATGAATATCCTCATCTGTATGCAAAACGAGCCAAGAAAGGCACTAATAGCCAGACCCAGAACTTTAGCGTTAAACTCTCCAGCTGCAAAGGCACCGGCGAACACAGAGAGGGCATAGAGCAGAGAGTTGAACGTTCCGATAATCCAGAGTGTTTTTTTTTTGCTTTTACCATATCATAAAAAGAATAGCGAAAAATGCTGATGCTATTGCAGCCCCCCACAAGAAGTTTATAAGGAATATTAAAACCCAGTTGTCTTTCATTGTTGCACCTCTGGAGTATCAAGTATTATTTTGTTTGGGTCTGGTAGAAGTATAGCTTGCCTTAATGCTTCCCTGTCTGCTCCCTCACTAAACCGCCTATATTGTTCAATCGTTAATAACTCATCACTTGCCCCAGTTAAAAGGTTTAAAGGGCCAGAAGATAATCTTTTCAAAACTCTCTCATTGGTATAAATAATGTCTAATGCTAAGGCATATTGTTCCATAGCTTGTTTAGGAGAAATCAAACCTGCGTTTAAATCGCTTATAGTTGCACTAATTCCTGCTATTGCCCCATTGACATTCTTATTAGCGTCTTTAACAATTTGCCTTTTTCCGCTTGTTATTAATGTGCCTACCCCACCAACACCTAACACGCTTGCACTTGCTTTTAATAATCCGCCTGTCCCTGCTGAAAGTGATGCTAAACTTGGCCCGACTGCTAAGGCGCTTGCAACTGCTGCGGTTGTTGCAGCTCCAACAACTAACGCTTGTCCAAGTTCTCCTGCTGCTTGGTTTTGTCTTATTTGAGCGTCTGCTTGGTTGTTTGGCTTAATTAAGTTATCAAGTCCTACAACAGCGCCCGCTTGGGCTTCTCTTACATTTCCCTGTTCGTCTATAAAAGTCTTACTTTTTGCGTCTGAACTTGGTGGGAGTGTTGCAATCTGTTGAGCTAATAATTCTCTTTCGGCAAGTAATGATTTATTTGCAATTACATCTTTTTCTGTTAATCCTGCTCGTCTATTTTCTTCTGCTGTTGCTTGCGAGGCAACCACATCTTTAACAGCATTTGTATTCTTTCCACCAGTTCCACTATCAAACCCTAATGCTCCCTTAGCAGTATTATACTCCTCTTTTGATAATTTCTTATCTCCAATCTGATAAGTGTTTTTATCTCTTGTTGCTTGCAAGTCTGCTTCTGTTGGTTTCTCTCTTTTCTTATCTTTCGGCATTATCTACCTACTCCTGCGGTTGTGTCGCTTGGTTGAAATCCAGTCTGTTGGTTAGGCCCATCTTTTGCGTTATCCTGTTGTAGTTCTTGTTGTAATGTTGCTGGTGGGTATAAGTTAATTCTTAATTGCAGTTGCTGCCAAATCTGTTCTTCTATTTCTTTCTGGTCGTGTTCAAACACTTGTTCGTGAGCTAAGTATTCAATCTTACCCCCGCTTTCTGTTGCTCCTGCACTTCCAAAAACTATCTGTGGAAGTCCTACTGCTTGGTAGTATTTATTTCGTATATTGTTTCTCCACTCCATAATAATTTGACTTACATTAACCTCTACAATCTCATGGCTTATGGCGTCCTCATCATCTGGGATAAACATATCCTCGCCATACTTTCTCGCTTGTTCTATCTTTCCAATGAAGTTGCTTATTGTTGTCTGGTCGTCGGTTTTCAACTTCCATAATATCATTGGTCTTGCTTGCCTGTGCATAATCTTCTTTACATCGTCAAAACTCTCCGCTTCTGCAAGCAATATCTTTTCTAAGGCTTTTATGTCTGAAATTCCGTGTATTTGGTCAGCTAATCTGTTATGGCATAAGTGGAAAATCTCATTAGGTTGGAAAACCTTAACCCTTGTCATATTACCCAATTTAGTTCTTTGTTCATATCTCTTTAACATTCCTTTTTCATCAACAATAATGACAATAGAGGACGGGTCAAGAGGTTTGAGATTGATGAGTTCGCCCGTCTCTTTGTCTATAATTATCTCAGCGTAAGCATCGCCAGAAATCCTTTTTGTAACTTCTAAATTAAATAGAATTGATTTGAAAGTATCTTTTCCAAATCCTCGTATGTTATCTAATATTACCGTTGTTCTTGGGTCGGCAGTATATCCCTTACCCACAGTCCAAATCGCTTTCATAAGCAATGCGCTTTTTAGTTCTGCGACGCTGTTAAAATATCCCCACCACTTCTGGAAGCTTGTATTAACATACTCGTATTCTTTCTGTCCTGTTGCACCGTCGGTGTGTAATGGATTAATAGTGTAATCAAAATCAGAAATGTTCGTATAATCTGAGGCTGAGGCGTTATTTATGTCCAGTTTAGGCATTATCTTTTAAATGTTACCAACTTTATAAATCTAAGTCAAATGGGACATAAAAGCTCATTCTGCTTGTGGCCATAGTTGGCTGGTCGGAAATTGTTCTTGCAGCTGGGTCATGTCCTACCGCAGCAACCGTATTGCTCCCCACACTCTCAGCCAACACTCTAATCCTTAAAGTATCTCCTTGTTTAAAATTAGTCTTTGGGACATCAAGAGCAATGCTTCTTATAGAATAATGTGTTGGCGTAGCCCCATTAGTTACTGGTCCTAATGTTGCCCCGCTTGCTAAACTTGTTTCTGTCGTTCCATCATAATGCATAACATCAACCGTCGCTTTAAGCTGGTTGGTCGTTCCACTTCCACTATTTGTTAAAGGAATATTCGCAACCAAATTGCCGTTAATCACTTTTGGAAGATTGAAAGTCACATCAAAATCAGCATCTAATATTGTGGTCGTTCCACTTGTTGATACTTGCGTAAAAGCTAAATCCGAATAAATGGGGTTAGTTGTTAAGATATAATTCACAGCACCGCTTAAACGTGCCCCCATATACTCTATAATGCCCGTACCTTCTGCAATATCTATAAATTGATAGCTTGCTATCGCTGGGTCGCCAGAATTTCTGAAAAAGGCTGGTAGCTTGCTCATGTTATTAAGACTTGGTTTTCCTTTTCTTTTATTTCAGCAATTAGAACATCAAACCTGTTTTTCAAGAAATCTAAATCTGTCTGTGCGTCCAAAAGCTTAGTATATCCGCTCTTATCATAAACAATTCCTCTTTGTGCTGCGTAACTGCTTACGGCGTCTGCCAATGCCCCTGAATAGTTACTTGTTAATGTTGCGCTGAGCCAATCTTTTCGTGTTAAAAAGCAAACCGTGCTTTCTGCCTCGTCGCAAAATCTACCTAATAATGCACTACTTGCAGTTACATCGGTGCTCGCAAAAGCCCCCATCTTATCAATTATACTTTGTTCGGTGCATAAATTAAAACTCATCTTCTTGCAATTTTCTCCACAGCCTTAGTTAATTGATTAATTGCTAACACTAAACCAAAATGATTGTCATCTAATGTAATTGCCCCGCTTGTTGTATTCGTTATTTCCTCGCCCTCAATATCTAAATTTGTTATAGCCATGAACTAAGTTAGCTGCCCAGATATTTAAAGTTTTATCTTGGTTACTCCACGCTGCCCTAATCAATCCCTCGACAATGTGAGTATCATTTCCATAAATTTTGCTCTTCGTCGGTTTTCCATCCTCTCTTATAAACTCTCTTTGCACACTTCTCAGCGAATTAATAACCTGCTCATCATCAAGTAACTTCAAAATCCCTTGCTCCAACATACTCAGAAAGTTCATATACAAATCCTCTTTCAAAATCCTTTTCTGCTGTGTTTCATCCCTGTTTAAACTTCTTCTTGCATTATTCAGCGCTACAACTT
>Ga0208542_1001076_pt1 | contig 11864 bp, 14 predicted proteins | sample DEB08_DNA_3_FD_185495 | JGI IMG/M metagenome (GOLD analysis project Ga0208542, IMG submission 185495) | Aqueous microbial communities from the Delaware River and Bay under freshwater to marine salinity gradient to study organic matter... | ecosystem: Environmental > Aquatic > Marine > Coastal ... | reverse complement strand
GGCGGCGCTGGCGAGCCCACGGGGATCATGCAGACCGCTGGTGCGGGGACCTTCACGACCTCCCTGCGGAGCGACGTGGCCCCGACCGTTGCGGAGCTCATGGAAGCGATCACGGACCTCGACTCCGCGAACGCGCTTCGTGGCCGTCTCGGCTGGGCGATGCACCCCATCGCTCTCAGCAAGTGCCGCCAGATCGAAGAGCAGGGCAACGCCGCCTATGTCCCCGTCACGGCGGTGAACACTTCGTCTGGCTTCGCGGACACGCTCTTCGGCTACCCCGTCCGGACCTCGACGCAGATGACTGCGCCGACGGCTTCTGGCGGTGCTGACACGGCTACCCGCTCGATGCTCTTCGGCAACTTCGACGACGTGATGATCGCCCGCTGGGGCGGGATGCGCCTCCTGGCGTCCGACACCTCGGACGACGCTTTCAGCAAGGACCAGACCCACATCCGCGCCACGATGCGCGTGGATGTCGCTGTGCGCCACGCTGAGTCCTTCACCTACGCTTCCTGATCTACGGAGGATCGACACATGAGTCTCTCAGACGTTGCAGCGTTCAACGCTGCGGTTGGCATCCAGGCCGACGACTACGGCGCCGTCACCACGAACGGCACGGGCGTGGATACGCGCGGCTACCATCAGGCACTTGTGATCCTGAACGTCGGCACGGTCACGACCAGCCTCGACGTGAAGGTGCAGGAGTCCTCGGATGACGACACTGCCGACAGCTACGCCGACATCACTGGCGCGGCTTTCACGCAGGTGACGACGGCGAACGACAACGCGATCTATGTCGCTCGCATCAACCTCACCGGGACGGAGCGGTACATCCGCATCGTCGGCACGGGCGTCGGCGCGAGCTGCGAACTCGCCGCCTCCGTCATCCTGACCCCGTACTACACGGGCGACGGGGCGACCTTCTCGTTCGAGGTCTGATCTGACGCGGCAGGGCGCTCGAGCTCCTCGAGCGTCCTGCTGCTCATCCTCCGATGGCTCTCGACGACTTCCACACATCGCTCGCTCTCGTCCAAGTGTTCAAGGATGACGAGTGGACGACAGGCACGCACTTCTCCGCGAACATCGACACGAGTGGCTTCTACCAGGCACTCGCGGTGATGACGACGGGGACCGTGGGCGTGGATGGGAGCGTCGATATCCACTTCGACGAGTCGGAGGACGGGGGCGTGGGTGATCCGTGGACGGAGGTTCCAGACTCGCACTTCGATGTGATCACGCCTGCAAACGATGACTCCGCTCACCTGGGCCGGATGCTGCTGAACAAGCGCAAGCGATACCTGCGAGCTCACGCCGTCCTCACAGGGCACGACTCCTTCCTTGGAGTGGTGGTGATTCTTCAGCCCTACGACACAACTCAATCGACGGCTTTCGACTTCGCCGTCTGAACTCAACGAACAACGCAAAGAGGACACGAATGAAGTACCGGGTCAGAAAGGGAGCTGTGCTGGTGTATCCCGATGGGACGCTCAGGGGCGAGCGCGGGTACATCGTCGATGGCGATGACTGGAAGGAGCGTCGCACGATCGACGAGCAGCGAGATGTCTTGGAACGCATCTCCGAACGTCAGGCTCCGGCTTCGCCTCGTGACCTCGATCGGCTCACCTCCTCCGCTCCGGTGGAGGAGGCCGAGCCGATCACTGCCGAGGAGCCCGCTGAGGAGAAGCCGAAGGCGAAGAAGAAGCGCAAGGGCATCCTGCGCCGCAAGAAGAAGGAGGGCGACGAGTGAGCGTCTACCGCGTGAAGGAAGGCCAGACGGTGCTCTGGCCGGGCGGCGCTGTTCGCGCTGAGAGCGGCGAGCTCTTCGAGGGCTTCGAGGATGCAGGGCGTCCGGCAGGCCGAGACTATGCCTCCGCGCTCCTGTGGGATGCGCGAGGCCAGATCCAGCCCGTCCTCGAGGAGTGCGACGGCGACATCCGCTGCGATATGCCGAAGGACGTGCAGCACACGCTGACGTTCTTCAACGGCGTGGCGCCCCAGGCCCCGAAGCCGAAGGCGAAGAAGAAGGCACGGGCCAAGAAGGCGAAGGCGGCAGACGAGCCCACGGCTGACTGATGAACGCGACCACGATCGACCGAGTGAAGGCTCTGCTGGACATCAGCTCGAGCACCTACGACGCCGTGCTCACCACGATGGTGGCGGCGGCGACTCGGCGGATCGAGAACTACATCGACCGACCGCTCGAGGCCAAGGAGCGGACGGAGACCTACCCGATCAAGCCTCGCCAGGATGTCCTCTTCCTGAGGGCGTACCCTGTCACTGCCGTGAGCTCGATCAAGCTCGCGCTCGATTGGGACTATGCGAGCGAGACGCCGATCGAGGCCGACGACTACAAGTTCGACGCGGAGACGGGGATGGTCAACTTCCTCTTCTACCCGATCACGAACTGGAAGGGGAACAACATGGCGGCGGCGCCGAACGTGATGCAAGTCGTCTACACGGCAGGCTTCGCGGCTGACACCGCCGCGCTGATCTCGGCCTATGGCGATATCGCCTATGCCGCCGACGTGCAGACGGTCGCGATGTGGCGCCGTCGAGACAGCCCCCAGGGCGCGAGCATGAACGTGGGCGGCGCGTCGATCAACTACGAGAAGCCGCTGGCCCTGGTCCCTGATGTGATCGAGGCGCTCACCCCTTACCGCCGCCTGAGGTTCGCCGCGAATGGTTGATCGACAGGTGGAGCGTGGGTCAGGGTGGAGCCTGATCGTCCAGAACGGGAAGCTCTTCGCAGCGATGGTGCGGAAGCCGGAGCTGCTCGCGAAGAACATCCGCACGGCGTTCGTCGTGGCGAGCGGCAAGCTCCAGAGCGAGGTCGTCAAGGGCTTCTCGGCTACGTCGTCGCGGGCCGTGTCGAAGCCCAGGGCCGCAGCGATCGGCTCGAGGACGGGCGCTCTGGCGCAGTCTGTGAAGGGCACCGCCGAGGGGCGCACCCTCGAGGATCTTCGGATCGTGCTCCGCGCGGGGAGCCGCCGAGCGTTCTACGCTGCGACCCAGGAGTACGGCACGGTCGGCGCTGGCGGGACGCTGCCGAACATCACGCCGAACCCGCCCAGGAAGTATCTCACGATCCCGCTGCCCATCACGATGACCGCTCGAGGCGTGAAGCGTAGCGGTTACGACATCGTGAAGGACGGGAGGGGCTACAGGACAAAAGACTACGGCCCGACGTTCATCGCAGGCAACGCCGTGATGATCACGAAACCGAGCGGCAAGGCGGTCCCGATCTACGCGCTGAAGAAGTCAGTCGCCATCCCGCCGCGCCTCCGGATGGGCGTGACCATTGAGAACAACCGAGAGATGATCGCTCGAGCCCTGGGCCTCGCGATCGACAAGACGTTCCGAGGGGAGGGGGCGACCTGATGGCGCACGCCTCCGTGGACACCTTCGACATCGACCTGGGCTTCCCGGTCGTCGTCACTCTGATGCGCGACGGGATCATGTCCGACGTGGACAGCGCGATGATCCAACACCGTCAGCGCATGAGCAGCGTGTTCCCGAACGGCGACCGCCTCGTCCGTCGCTTCCAAGTCGCGTCCCAGACGGCAACGCTGGCCGACTTCCACCGAGCGCAGGAGCTGTACGCGGAGACGAAGGGCGGCTGCGAGCCGCTCGACATCACGCTGCGCGGACTGGCCCACGACGGTGGCGCTCCGGAGACCGAGACGATTCAGGTCCGCATCGTGGACCAGCCGCTCGTCCTTCAGAGTGTGGGGACGAACCTCTACAGCTTCTCGATGCTACTGGAGGAGTTCGGCCATGCCCCCTAGCGGCATCCCGGTGAAGAGGGCGGTCTTCGAGAACCTCGAGACCACGCTGGCCGCGATCACTGCGGGCTCGGACTACTACACGTCCGTCGCTCGAGTGACTCGCATCGACTCCGTGCCCATCGAGCTGACGGAGTACCCGGCCATCATCCTGACGCCCTCGAGCACGGACTACGATCCGCCTGGAGACGCGACGACGCTCGCCATCGCGGGGCACTACCGCATCGACGCCACGCTCGTGATCCGCACGCGGACCAGCGCCGTCGATGAGCTCGAGAACTTCATCCGAGACGTTCACAAGGCGATCCTCGTGGACATCACTCGGGGAGGAATTGCAATCGACACGCGGCTCACGTCCGACCGCGTGTTCTATCCGACCGACATCGAGGAGCCTGTGGCGATTGCCGAACTCTCGATCGAGATCATCTATCGAACCCGCCGAACCGACCTCAACGTCGCAACCTGACTCATGGCTTTCCGCAACTACGACCGCAAGCTCTTCGCCGCGACCGAATCCACGGGCGGCACCGCAGCAACCATTACCACCGCCACGGACTTCATCGAGACCGTCGCCCCGACGTTCACGATCACTCCGCTTCAGTTCGAGCGTCAGCCCAAGACGATGACGTTCACGGGTGCGCCGATGACGGTGGCCGGATCGGCTAAGAACCTTCCTGCCGCAACGGTGGAGTTCACCTTCGCCGTGGAGCTCTGCGGCCCTGGCACTGGAGTCGCGTCCGGAACGGCCCCGGAGTTCGACGCGCTGCTCTTGGCGTGCGGGCTTGAGAAGGCCAACGTGTTCAAGTACGACGTGGACGCGACGACCTACGGTCTCAGCGGTACGGTGCCGCACACGTTCTTCAACCGCGAAGACATCGACGCGGTGGTCTCTGGAGGCTTCGCGAGCGCGGTCGCGGAGAGCTTCGGGGACAACACCTTCGGGGACTCGGACTTCCTTGCCACGAACGCCACAGCTCCGGGCGGAACTGATGCGACGATCGTGGGTCAGCGCAGCCTTGCGAAGTGTACCCTCGACACGCCAGGAGGTGCGGAGACGCAGATCGGCGTGGGCTACCGCCCGAAGTCTGCGAACAGCGACGACACGAACTCGAACACCAGCGCCACGATCCGGCTCTATCTCGACAAGGCGGGCAGCTACGTCGAGGGCGTCGGGTGCCGTGGCACCTTCGACATCGCGTTCGTCCACGGCGACCGTGCGCTGATCAACTTCACCTTCATGGGCGCCCTCAACGCCTACGTCGAGGGGAGTGACCCGACTGATTACAACTACACGATGGAGGTGCCCCCGGCGTGGATCAACACGGGCCTCCAGTTCGGACTCTCAGACGTAGCGTCTGCGAATTACACGGGCGCCCTGTTCAACGCGCTGACGTTCACGCTCGGCAACGAGACGACGATGCACGAGAACACGAACCAGCGGTCAGGCTATCGCTCCGCGATCATCCAGAGCCGCTCCCCGCAGCTCACGTTCAACCCGGACATGGTGCTCTCGAGCGACTACGACTTCTGGAACGCCTTCCTGTCAGGAGCGCAGTCCCGCCTGAGGTGGACGCTCGGCAACACTGCCGGGAACAAGGTCGAGTTCCGCTGCGCTGCCGCGCAGTTCACGGGCATCACGGACGGCGAGCGGGACACGATCTCGATCCTCGACTCGACCACGATGCTCACGGGCGGCACCTACGGATCCTCCCTGCTGACTGATGGTGGAACCCAAACATCCAGCACGCTTGGAGCCGACAACGAGTTCCAGCTTCTCTTCCGCTGATAACCCTCGAGCATCCGGAGGTGCTCTCATGCCGATCGCTCTCGATCCCAAATCGACATTCCCCTACGTCCTCGAGGACGACCGCTCTGCGCCGGAAGGCGAACAGACGGTCTTCCAGCTTCGCGGGCTGACCGTGGCCGAGGAGGCGAGCGTCAGCGACTCGATGATCCTGGCGACTGCTGGCGCGGACGAGCTCTCGTTCCGCGCTGGCACGCACCAGCTCACGGTCCTGCGTCACGGCCTGCGGGGCTGGTCCGGCTTCCGCGACAGTGAGGGCAAGGAGGTCTCCTTCGAGATTACGAAGGGGCACCCGCGCCACATCACGGACGAGTGCCTGGACCGCCTCCTGCCGAAGTACCGCCAGGAGCTCACGAACGCGATCCTCGAGCGGGGCGCGATCACCGAAGACGAGGGAAACTGATTAGGGTCGCCGTGCAGCGCATCTGGGGAGCAGACGCAGCGGAAGCCGCTGGCAAAGGCTTCCCAGATTGCGCTCGGTGCCGTGACCCGAGGGCGGCAGAGATGCGTGCCGCCTGGGGCTGCGACGAAGCGGCGACCCGGCCAGTCTTCGACATCGGATGCAACCGATGCCTCGGCCACGACCCCGACTGTGAACTCTGCGGCGGTATCAACCGAGTGCCGCAGCACCGATGCCCGACCGCGCTGATGGGGGAGGCGACTCCCCTTGACCGCATGAGCGTGGACCTTCTGATGCGATCCTACATCCAGCTCGACTCGAGGAGCGTCCTGCCTGTGGCGGGGGGCTTCTTGGATCAGACGCGCGGCTTTGCGGCGGCGTGCGAGATCATCGACAGCGAGCGGGGCCGCATTGAGCAGATCAAGGCCGACGCGCGAGAGCGTGAACAGCGAGCCGCTCAGGCTCGAACCAAACAAGGACGACGCTGATGGCGAACGAGAAGGTGACGTATGAGATCCGGCTGAAGGATCTCATGAGCAAGACGCTCCGGGGACTCTCGAAGCGCGTGCGGAAGTTCGCCCAGACGGTTCGCGCCGGGATGGTCAAGGCGCTGAAGATGGCGGGGAGGGCGATGAAGAACGCGGCCCTCGCCGCTACGGCGGCAGGAGCGGCTATCGGCTTCGCTGCCGTTCGCATGGGGCAGTCTTTCCTTGAGGCTGCGTCGAACCTCGAGGACACGCAGGCGAAGTTCGCGACAGTCTTCCAAGGCATCGAAGACGAGGCGCTGGGAATGGTCGAGTCGATCAGCGAAGGGCTGAAGCTGGGCCAGGGGTCTGTGATGGGATTCATGTCCACGTTTCAGGACACGCTCGTGCCGATGGGCTTCGCTCGCGAAGAGGCGGCGGGGATGTCGGCAGGGCTGACTGCGCTCGCGGCAGACCTCGCCGCGTTCAACCCTGGAGTGCGTGATACGGAGGATGCCATCCAGGCGATGCAGTCCGTGATGGTCGGCATGAACCGATCGGCGCTGCGGTTCGCGGTCGTGATCAACGAGGACAAGATCGCGCAAGAGGCTCTGGCGCTCGGGCTGACGAATGCGAACGGCGAGCTGACTGAGCAGGAGAAGGTCATCGCGCGCCTGTCGATCCTGATGAAGGGCACACAGGATGCTCAGGGCGCCTTCCTGCGGATGCAGGACTCGCTCACGGTCCAGACGATCCAGTTCAACGAGGCCGTGACGGATCTTCAGGAAGAGATGGGGGGGCGTCTCAAGGTTGCACTGAGCGAGACCATCAAGGACATCGGCGGGATCGACGTGGTGATTGGCGCCGTCCGCATCGGGTTCGAGTTCTTCACGGAGGTGCTCACGCAGGTCGTCATCCCGACGATCGCAAACCTGCTCACGAACTTCGCCAAGTTCGTGCAGGGCATGGGCGGCGTTGACGCCACTGTGTTCGCGGTCGCAGGGACGGTGACGCTCTTGGGCAAGGCGTTCAAGCTGATGTGGAACACCGTGAAGCTGGTGCTCTACCTGTTCGAGCAGGGCCTGGACGCAGTGTTCTTCTCGATCAAGTCGATGTGGAGTGCTCTGAAGTTGCTGCTCGGGGTCCTGGGCTTCAACTTCGTGAGCGTCGTCCGGCTCGCGGTGGAAGCCGTGGGCCTCTGGTATCAGGCTCTCGACGCGGTGGTGATCTTCATCAAGGACACCGCGATCAGTGTCTTCCAGGCGCTCATCAACACAGTCGCGGACGTGGTGGACTCGATCGGAGACGCGCTGGTCGCGCTCGGGGAGTACGCGATCGTCCCTGAGTTCGTGCGAGATGCGGGCAAGGCCGCGCAGGAAGCATCCATCGGGATGCGAGAGTTCTCCGCATCCACGGAAGACCTGAAGGGTGGCAGCACTTGGATCGGTCAAATGGGCGAAGCTCTCGATGCTTTCGGGGACAAGCTCGGCCCAGTTCAGTCGGAGCTGCGGACGTTCATCGCGGACACGTTCACGGAGATGACGGGCAACGTGACGGAGTTCGTGGATGCCATCGTCGAGGATGTGCCTGCGATCAGCGACATCTTCGCGGCTGTTCGGGAAGGCGCGGCAGGCGTGCGGACAGATTACGCGGCGCTGGCGCAGCAGGTGAACGAAGCCCTCGAGCAGATGGGCACGATCGAGCTCACGTCGCCGGAGGAGGTAGACGCTGCGGCCAAGCTCACGAAGCACCTCGAGATGCTGAAGGGGATCGTGGGGGAATTGCCGCAGGGATACAACGACGCCGCAGCCGCCGCCCAGGGCTTCAACGAGAAAGCAGGCGAGACGACCCGCAAGATCAGCGGCATGAACGATGGCGTGAAGGAGTTCCGCAAGCGCATGACGACGATGGGCGAGGACATCGCGGCGATCACGGAGAACGCGATCGTGGCTTTCGGCAACGGGCTGACCGACGCATTCGTGTCGATGATCGACGGGAGCAAGAGCGCGAAGGAAGCGTTCGCGGACTTCGCCTCGCAGTTCCTGATCGACATCGGGCGCATGATCATCCAGATGCTCATCTTCCAGGCCATCGCTGCGGGGATCGGGGTGATGGGATTTGGGAACACGATGTTCGGCGGATTGGCAAACGGCGGCACCGTCGAAGGTGGCGTGGGCGAGATGACGCCTCTCGCGAACGGCGGCATCGTCTCCGGTGGCCTGGGCCGAGCTCTCCCGATGAAGGGCTACGCGAACGGCGGTCCCATCGTGAACAAGCCGCACGTCGCGCTCATCGGGGAAGGCAAATACAACGAGGCCGTCGTGCCTCTTCCGGATGGCCGCTCGATCCCCGTCGAGATGCAGGGCGGCGGCGGCGCCAACGTCACGGTCGAGATCAACGCCGTGGACGCTCGGAGCGTGGATATGCTCTTCCGCGAAAGGAAGGACACGCTGACCGACATCATCCGGAACGCGATCAGCCAGAGCCGTCAGTTCCGCAGCGCGGTCGGAGGTGCGTGATGTCGGTGGCGGATCAGCTACTCCCCGAGGACGAAGACTTCGACGCGCCGGACTGGCTGGCGGCGACGGACGGGAGTGGTGACTATGATTCGCCGCCGTATCACTTCCACTTCCTCTCCTGGCACCCGAGCGGAAACCTGAACGCTGGGGCGTCGGAGTACGCCACCTTCCCTCTGCGAGCAGGAGGACCGCTCGAGACAAGCGACAACGCCACGCTGTTCATCCCGCAGCCGAATCAGCCGGGCGGCTCGATCCCCGTCCACATGACGGACGAGGTGGACACAGAGCTGCGGAAGATGCGGGCCATCCTCTGCCGCGAGGAGGACGTACTCAACCACGACAGCCTCAGCGTCGAGGCCGCATTCCACCTCTCGGTCGTGAGCGGCGGGACCGTGGGCGCAATCACCCAGGGCACAGGCGGCTCGAGCCCCACGGCGATGGGGCGGCGCAGCCTGAGCACCGTGGACCCGAGCGGCTCAACAGACGACGAGAACACGACGCTCTCGTTCAGTCGTCGCGCCAACTTCTCGGGGAGCATGATCGGCCAGGATCCGATCGACCCGGTGCCGATCTACAACGGATGGCTCGGGAACGGGGTCTTCCTGCGAGCAGGCGGCGGGCATCCTGCGGTGAGCGCCACGAGCTCCGAGAACGAATACAGCGTGGCGGGGGTGAACGGCTACCTCTTCACCGCGTACCCGCTGAAGAACGCCAGCGCGATTGACCTCTACCTCGAGGTCTGGCGCATGAACTTCGGCGCCAGCGGCAACGTGGGGGTCCCCACTCTTCTGGCGAAGCAAGTCGTGGCAGATGGCTTCAAACTGATCAAGTTCCGCGAGGAGCTCCGGCTGCGCCTCGAGGTGGACACGAACGGCGGGGGGGACGTGGAGCTGAAGGCGTTCATCGGGCCGATCGGGGGGCAGGATCGGCAGGTGTTCGTCGCCAGCGCTTGGACGGGGGAGACGATCACGGTCGGGCCTTCGGGCGACGGAGCGGTGAGCACGACCACAGGCGTCGTCACCGATAGCGGCTCAGGCAAGATCGCCACCTTTGCGGACCAGACCTTCGGCGTGCTCTTGGGCCGCGACCGCATCGTGGACGTGAGCGAGTGGACGGGGACGAGCACGGCGCTCGTGAACGTGATCGAAGGGATCAAGCGCCTGACCGTGCGGCAGGTGGACACGGATACGATTGTCCTGAACGACCTCTTCGAGCGAGCTTGCCTGGGGCTGGCAGCTACGGGCTCGAGCGTGGACGAAGTGGTCGAGGGCCTGTTCACTCGAGGCACGAAGGAGATGGGCCTCTGGACACACGACGGCAACGCGGAGAACAGCTTTGGCGCGGCGCAGACTGCAATCCGCCGAAGCATGATCTGGACCGACTCCACGACAGACACGACGAACCCGAACGACTTCGTTCAGACCTACATCAACCCCGACTGACCCATGGCCCACGCCCTCATCATCACCGCGAAGCCCAGCGGCGGATTGACCTACGACGACAACGACGTGGTGCAGGTCCTCGACGGCCACCAGAACCCCGGCTCGGCTGTCACGCCGACCGAGAGCGGGTTCCTGTTCTGCTACATCAGCGACAAGGAGCACGACGACCCTGAGGTCGTGGCGCTGATGGAACCGTGGGAGGACGACACGCAGGACCCGCCGGAGCAGCTCGGCAAGCGTCGGTATCAGGTGACGCTCACGGGCTCCGAGTTCGAGACGTGGGTGCCTGAGGACGAGGCGCACGACGCGGGGATTGAGAAGACCTGGGCCGAGATCCAGGCGATCACGACCGACAAGGAGGCGTGATCCGTGGTCACCGTCGTCACGAAGACCATCGGCCCGACCGGGCGCGACTACACGACGTTCACGCTGGCGGAAGCGGCGGTGGAGAGCATCGCGACTGCGGAGTTCGGATCGACGGATCTGGTGGCGAACGACGGGGCCATCGTGTTCGAGGCGGATGCGGGGACGTATTTGGAGAGCGTCACCTTCAACAGCTCGCTGGTAACGGATGCGACCCGTCAGGTGACTTACAAGCCTGCGGCGGGGAGTGAGCACGGAGGGCAGTGGCGCAACGGAGCCGTAATCGAGGCCACATCGACTGCCGCTCTATGCTCAGACGACTACTTGCAATTGACGGGTTTGTCGATTTACACGACGGGGGCTCATTGTGTGCAGATGGACGCAGTTGGTATTGACCTCGACTCCCTGACGCTCGAAGGCGGGATGGGGATTCGAGCGACCTACCTCGCGACAGATATCCAAGGAATCGCGAGGAACTGCACAATCAAACCTGGGAGCCATGCCGTTCTCTGGCAGAACAATGTCAGCGGGTCGGTTGACCTTTCAGTGTTCAACTGCACAGCAGACTCATCTGGTACGGGAAGCACCGCGTACCGGGTGGACAGCAGCACTGGAGGCGTCACTGTTGAAATTGTGAACTGCCTGTCTCTTGGCACGGGCAACTCCTACTTGCTCAGTGGTTCCGCCACCGTTTTAGGGCAGAACAACTTCGGAGCGGGCACGCAACCCTTCCCCGTCGCTCTCCAAGGCTCGCCCTACCCGATCACCGCGACCACGAGCTTCTCGACGCCCCTCGGCTCCGGTGACTTCGCGGTCTACATGGGCAGCAACGGCTCGCTTGCGAACGTCACCGGGAACGACGTGTGGCAGCAGGGCGTGGGGCCTGGATCAAACGCAAGCGTGCCCACCACGGACATCAACGGCGTGGCGAGGAGCGGGGCGAGCTGCAACCCCGGGGCCTTCGAGGCGGACGGGTTTGTTGCGCCTACGGTCATCACGAGGACGGTCGGCACGGCTTCGCGCGACTACGCTTCCCTGGGATTGGCCGAGGCTGACGTTGAGAACATCGGCAGCAGTGGCGCGGACCTCA
>Ga0208542_1001071_pt1 | contig 11907 bp, 7 predicted proteins | sample DEB08_DNA_3_FD_185495 | JGI IMG/M metagenome (GOLD analysis project Ga0208542, IMG submission 185495) | Aqueous microbial communities from the Delaware River and Bay under freshwater to marine salinity gradient to study organic matter... | ecosystem: Environmental > Aquatic > Marine > Coastal ... | reverse complement strand
GCATTTAAACGAACAAGATTTTCGTATACTTTATTTTTAAAGTATTCATTTAAATTGTAATTCGTATATAAGTCAAGGAATATGGATCTTGCTTCTTCTCCTAAACCACAATGCCAAGCGGCATATGCTTTTTGATACATAAGAGCATATATTTTATTAGGATAAGATACGCTTGTAGTTAAAGGAACTAAAGTTTTTTGATCGTATACAGATAAACCTATTGAAGCCATTGTGTAAGAATCAAACCATTTTCCATCATCTCCATCTGCCATTTCACACGCTCTACTTAAAATATAATATCCTTCAGGTCTTTTCGGCTGTATTGCTATGGCGTGTTTCATTATATTCTTAACTGTAAATCTTCGTGTTCCTTGCCTTTCAAAACAATATGCTGCTTTTATTAAAGCCTCATATTTAATTAAATCGTCTTCTGTCCGTTCGGCTGTTCTAAGATAAAAAGAAACCGCTGATGCAGTTTGCCCTATATCATCATAATAAAGAGCAAGGTTCCAATTTGTTTCAGGTTTGTTTGGTTTTTTGATATATTCTTTTAGCATTGCTTTTAAATCATTTTTACCAAACTCATTTTCAAATTGTTCTACTGATATAAGATTAAGCCATTTATTACGATGAATATTAAATTTATCAAACACTAAATCTTCATCATTTAAGTCTATTATTTCTTGACTTCCTTTTGTTATTATACCACAACCATGGTCGGTGTCAATAGTTAACATTCTTAAATCGTTTCTTTCAGATCTCATTTTTACAAATGTTTTCCATATATCTCCATTCCACAATCCACGCTTGTATGGCCTTGCCTGATGTTCTTCTTTAAGTGGATTTAAATCGTGACATATTATATAACCACCTTCATTAAGACACTTTAAAGAATTATGAATATCCTTTTCAAGTTGTTCTGAATGATGCAAGCCATCTAAAAATATTACATCAAAGCTATTTTTATTTTGTATAAAAAAATCATCTGATGTTAAAGTATAAGTTGCTTTTGCGAGTGGCTCAGGATCAACGCTTATTTTATTATCACAATTAATTCTTTTAAACGTTGCACCATTTGATATACCAATTTCAAGATAGTCTTTTGCATTGATTTTATTAATAAGAATTTGAATTATATCGTGTCTGTTCATAATATATTCCTCATAGACCGGTTATTCTGCGAATAGTTTCAGGATTTACTTCAAGTATATATGCAGCATTATCTTGAAATCCAAATGTGATTAAAATCTTATCTTTATAAGTACACATACCACAACAAAATTCAGTATGACCGTTCATTAAAGAAAAATCGTTTGTATATCTTACAACATTCCAATCTTTATCCCATACAACAAACCTATGACGATAGACACCATCTTTTCTTCCAACTTCACTCTTAAATAAATCAACTTCGTGAGTAAGAGCAATATAATAATCACCAAATGGAATTACTTGAGACCCACCTCTTGGATCTTTTTCTTTAAAGTTTATTGTACTGCCAAGATATGTTGTTGTTGAATTAACAAGATTTGAGTTAAACACCATATCACTAGTTGGTTGTTCATCAACCTTTACAACTTCAACTGGGTTACACCATTTTATATAAGTATATGGTTGGTCAACTATAGGCATCCAATTTTTTTCGCAATATGAATTAGGGTCTGCAGGTGGATTAATTCTCCATCTCGATACTTCAATAACTTTGTCGTCATGAATTTCTACTTCACAAAGTTCCATACGGCCTTGGCCATTTGTTGTAGTATCACGTCTTACTCCTGATGTAAATAGTTTTCCGTTCCATTCCATCAATCGCGCGTCTTCAAGTCCTACAAACTCCCACATAGGATTGTATGTATCAAACTTGCTCGTATCAATTTTATTAAAGCGAGATATATTAAAAGATTCATCTATATGGCAGATGTAATTTTCTGTTCTTAGATGCATATCATTTTCAGGATGGAGATACGTTAATGGTCCCCAAGGATGCTGAAATAGTTTTTTCTCTGAATGGTAGAAAGTGTAATTAACGTGACGAATATTTACAATAAGTTTTCCGTTGTATTCAAGAATAGACGGATTCATTAATCCTGTACCATTCGTTAATTCGGAAGGAATAATAAGTGGGTGTATATCGCCGCCTTCGCTCAGAACGAGTTTTGCGAAGCTATCGTCGTTTGTATAACTGTAAGTATTTTCTACTTCTACACCGTCTTTGGTGACTTCAAAAAATGACATAATATATTCACTCCATAATTCATTGTAAAGGTTGGCCTTTTAGCCAACCTTCTATTTATAAATTATTTGAGCAATTGTTTTACTTGGTATTTTTTATATCGCTAATGTCTTCTTTTAGCTTTTTGACAGCATCAATAAGTATTGCGACAAGTGGTGTATAAGCAACCGTTTTCCAACCTGCATCATTTGTTTTTACAAGTTCAGGCATAATCTTTTCAATTTCTTGTGCAATTACACCATAGCTCTTAGTTTTATTATCTTTCCAATCAAAGCTATATGTGTCAATTTGGTCAAGTAATGAGAATGGATTATCTATTGTTTCAAAGTTTTCTTTAAATGTTATATCTGACAGTGAATTAAAGTTAGTTGCAGATAAATCACCAGTAGATGGATTAAAATAAAGTTTTCCTGTTGAAACTTCTGCCGTTTGATTTGAACCAGCCGATGTGACAAATACTGGATAAACAGTATCATCATCAGTTACGTCAGTTGCATTAATTTGTGTTGATGGACCAGTAGAACCTTGAATACCTTGCCGTCCTTGAATACCTTGACGACCTTGAATACCTTGAGCACCTGTAGTACCTTGAGCACCTTGAATACCTTGCCGTCCTTGAATACCTTGACGACCTTGAATACCTTGAGCACCTGTAGTACCTTGAGTACCTTGTGCTGCCATCAAGTCCCAATATGAAGTCCAAGAAGCACCAACACCAGGTTCTGTTCCACTACCTGATGTATGGCCGTTAGTTACAATATAGCTGCTACCGTTATGATAGACTGCATCTAAGGCGCCGCCAATTCCATAAGAGGTGCTTAATGCCCAATTACCTCTCCATATAATAGATTTTCCTTGGATACCTTGACGTCCTTGAATACCTTGAGCTCCAGTTGTTCCTTGAGCTCCAGTGATACCTTGGATACCTTGACGTCCTTGAATACCTTGACGTCCTTGAATACCTTGACGACCCTGAATACCTTGTGCACCTGTGGTACCTTGAGTACCTTGAATACCTTGACGACCTTGAATACCTTGAGCACCTAGATCACCGGTTCTTGAGAATATTATGTTTAGATCTTCACCGTTTGATGGCAGGGTACCACTTAAGTACGTAACATTGAGTCTTATGTATCCAGTTAGGTTCGACAACGAGTTAAGTTGGAACACGGCATATGTTGAGTCAGCATTTTGATTTGAATTAATATAGATGTGACCTTTAACAGTACTTGTTGAATCATCCCATTTATCAATAAAGTTGCTGTGATCAACTCCGCTTGCGTCCAAGTCATCTATAAAGATTTGGGTAACAGAGCTAATCGTTGCATTGTTAAATCTTATACTTCCATTTCCAGGATCGGAGTCCGTTGTAGTAGTGCTAAATGTATACTTTAGACCACCATTATCACCTTCTATACCTTGAATACCTTGACGACCTTGAATACCTTGAGCACCCGTAGTTCCCTGCGTACCTTGAATACCCTGCCGGCCTTGAATACCTTGCGCACCTGTAGTTCCCTGCGTACCTTGAATACCTTGGCGTCCTTGAGTTCCCTGAGTACCTTGAGCACCTGTATCACCTTTATCACCAGTTCTTGCAAACGTAATGATAATATCTTCTGAATTAGAGAATGATGTTGCCGAACCAGAAACATAGCTACAGTTAACTTGGAAATATCCTGTTAATTCTGATATACTACTAATTGTGAAGATTGCAAAATCATCTGCATTTAATCTATTACTAATTCTAAAGTGACCTTTAATTGTGCTCGTTGAGTCGTCAATTGTTCTTAAGAATGTTTGAATGTCTGTAGCATTATCATCAGCATCATCAATGTACATTTGTGTAGCAGACGTAAGTGTAGCATTATTGAATTTTAGGAAACCACCCCCGCCAGCGGAACTTGTAGTTGATGTGCTAAACGTATAATCAAATGTAGCACCTCCAAAGTTACCTTCCGCACCTTGAATACCTTGACGGCCCTGAATACCCTGACGACCCTGAATACCTTGTTCACCTGTAGTACCTTGAGTACCTTGTGCTCCTGTGATACCTTGGATACCTTGGCGTCCTTGAGTTCCCTGAGTACCTTGTTCACCGGTGGTTCCTTGAGCTCCTGTGATACCTTGGATACCTTGCTCTCCGGTAATACCCTGAATACCTTGACGTCCTTGAATACCTTGAGCACCTGTAGTACCTTGTGTACCTTGCTCGCCTGTAATACCTTGAATGCCTTGGATACCTTGTTCACCAGTAGTTCCTTGAGCGCCAGTAATACCTTGGATACCTTGCTCACCAGTGGTTCCTTGAGCACCGGTAATGCCTTGAATACCTTGTTCACCAGTAATGCCTTGAATACCTTGTGCACCAGTTGTGCCTTGAGTTCCTTGCTCACCAGTAGTACCTTGAGCTCCAGTAATACCCTGAATACCCTGTTCACCGGTAATACCTTGGATACCTTGAATACCCTGTTCACCAGTAATGCCCTGAATACCTTGACGTCCTTGAATACCCTGAGCTCCAGTTGTTCCTTGAGCTCCAGTAATACCTTGAATACCTTGACGACCCTGAATACCTTGTGCACCAGTTGTGCCTTGAAGTCCTGCAATATTTCCAACCCAATCGCCGCTTGAGTCAATGACTTCTCCTACGCCATTTATAGTAACTCCACTTACATTTATATTAGCAGAAGAATCTATAGCAATTATTGCACCCGTGATATCTATTCCTGCGCCACCACTATAAACCTGTGATGATTGAATTTGCGAGAAGTGTATATCGGTAGAACCAAAAGTAATCGTTCCAGGTGTAGTCATAACATATAATTCACCAGCACCTTGGGCACCTTCTTGTACAAAGAACGCGTCACCTTTACCAAAACTATTAGGATCTGATGGTGAATACGAATCAGTGTCTGTAGTACGTGTAAGTATCCAGTTTGTACTTACGGAACCTGTATTACTTACAGAATATACACCATTATGAGCGCTGTTTGCCTGTTCGTATATAAGAACACGATCATTAAGGTTCATAGTAACGCCGTCAATTACCAATGCAGCTTGTGTATCCGCATTTGTAAGAGTAGCTCCAACACCTGAAGTTCCGTTGTCATATGTTGCGTTAAGATTACCTTCTTGCTCGACTCTAACAGGATCGTGATAATGAATTGAAGCCGCGGCGATAGTATCAACATACTGTTTTGTTGCAGCTTGTAATGCACCAGTTGGATCTTGAGCTAAAGTAAGGAAGCCACTGCTATGAGTATCACTTACATCAGATCTTAGGAATTGTGCTGCACTAAGTGTTTGTAAGGTAGCTGCATCACCTGCAGTAGAACCTTGAATACCCTGAATACCTTGGATACCCTGCTCGCCAGTAATACCTTGGATACCCTGAATACCTTGTTCACCAGTAATACCCTGAATACCCTGCTCGCCAGTAATACCTTGGATACCCTGAATACCTTGTTCACCAGTAATACCCTGAATACCCTGACGACCCTGAATACCTTGTTCACCAGTAGTTCCTTGAGCTCCAGTAATACCTTGAATACCTTGTTCACCTGTAGCACCTTGTAAACCAGGATCGCCGTTAACTGCCGCGGCACCTTGAGTTCCCTGAGTACCTTGTTCACCGGTTGTTCCTTGCGAACCTGTTGTACCTTGAGTACCTGCTCCGGTGATACCTTGAATACCTTGTTCACCGGTTGTTCCTTGCGAACCTGTTGTACCTTGAGTACCTGCTCCGGTGATACCTTGAATACCTTGTTCACCAATAGATCCTTCACTGCCTTGAGTACCAGTAGTACCTTGTGCCCCAGTAATACCTTGGATACCTTGAATACCCTGAATACCTTGTTCACCAGTAATACCCTGAATACCCTGTTCGCCTGTAGTACCTTGGGCACCTGTGATACCTTGTATACCTTGAATACCTTGCTCGCCAGTAATACCTTGAATACCTTGCGCACCAGTATCACCAACATCACCTGTTCTTGCAAAAGTAATAAGTATATCTTCGGCGTTAGTAAACGAACTTGCAGAACCACTTACATACGAACAATCTACACCGATATATCCTGTATTATTTGTGATGCCTGTAATAGTGAATAACGCAAAATCTGAAGCGTCCGTTTTATTACTTATTCTAAAGTGACCTTTAATAGTGCTTGTGCTATCATCAATAGTAAGCAAGAAAGTTTCAATATCCGTACTCGAGTCGTCAGTTTCACTAATAAACATTTCAGTCGCAGAAGTAAGTGTTGCATTATTAAAATGCAATTTTCCAGAACCAGGATCCGTGTCTGCTGTTGTTACGTCTGAATATGTATAATCAAAAGTTGCACCACCAAAGTTGCCTGTGTCACCTTTAATACCCTGAATACCTTGAGAACCAGTGGTACCTTGTGCTCCAGTAATACCTTGGATACCTTGATCTCCTGTTGTGCCTTGAGCACCAGTAATACCCTGAATACCTTGCTCACCAGTAATACCTTGGATACCTTGGATACCTTGTTCGCCGGTTGTACCTTGAGAACCTGTAGTACCTTGGTTTCCTAATTCACCAACCGTGCCTTGGATACCTTGAATACCCTGTTCGCCAGTAATACCTTGAATACCTTGTTCGCCTGTGATACCTTGGATACCTTGCTCTCCTTGGATACCTTGGATACCTTGTTCACCTGTGATACCTTGGATACCCTGTTCACCAGTAATGCCTTGGATACCTTGGATACCTTGCTCTCCTTGGATACCCTGTTCACCAGTAATGCCTTGGATACCTTGGATACCTTGCTCTCCTTGGATACCTTGGATACCTTGCTCGCCAGTGATACCCTGAATACCTTGCTCGCCGGTTGTACCTTGTGTACCTGCTCCAGTAATACCTTGAATACCTTGTTCGCCTGTGATACCTTGGATACCTTGTTCGCCGATTGTACCCTGAATACCTTGCGCACCAGTATCGCCAACATCACCTGTTCTCGCGAACGTAATAAGTACGTCTTCATCGTTATCGAAAGAAGTTGTTGAACCGCTTACATGTGAACAGTTAACTGTAAAATAGCCTGTATTTTCTACAATAGATGAAATAGTAAATAGTGCAAATTTTGATGCATTTAAACGATTTGATACTCGAAAGTGTCCTTTAATTGTTGATGTGGAATCATCAATTGTTCTTAAGAATGATTGAATATCAGTAGAATTATCATCAGTATCGTCTATAAATAATTTTGAAGCTGTTGTAATATCTGCATCATTAATTCTTAACGTCCCGGTACCTGGGTCACTATCTGTAATAGAGTCACTAAAGGTGTAATCAAAAGTTGCACCACCAAAACTGCCATCTGTACCTTGAATACCTTGAGTGCCTTGAATTCCAGTAATACCCTGAATACCTTGGATACCACTTCCTATATCAGAACCATCTATCCAAAAACGTGTTCCGTCTGGTTCGGATGCAAGTATATAGTTATTTGCAGGAGGTACACCTAAATCCGGTTCAGCATTTTCAAGTGATATGTATTGATATCTTTGGGGGTCAGCCTGCGTACTAGGAGTCTTTTTGACTCGCAGGTTTCCTCCTCCGATAGTTGTTATTTTACGCATTCACTGACTCCAATATGCTTAGAGTTATTTTAAGAGTATTATTTGCTGATGCCGAAGCAACTATTGAATTTCCTTCTTGTACCACAAACTTTCCAGATATAACTCCAGACGCATCATTGCCGGGAAGTTCAAAATCTTTTAGAAGTTCTGTTGTTGTGTTTGCCGTATTATCAAGATGTGAAAATGTTACAGTTGCTGCACTTGAAGTAACGTTTGCTACCTGAGCCATAAGAACAATTCCAGTATTATTTGCTGGAGTTGTGTATATGACCTCGTCACTTGTAGTGATATTGGCTGTATATGTTTTAAATACATTAATTGGTGTGGTTGCCATTTTATTAACCCTCGAGTGCTAGAATATATGGTGTTAGAACTGCAAACAGAGATCTATCAAAAGTATTCCCTGTAATAGTACCTGTATTTCTGTCTATGACGAGGTCTGCACCAATTGAAAAGTCTCCTTTTTGGTTAGTGGCAGTATAATATACTCTGCCGCCATTTACTTCAACCACTTCGTTTGCAGGAATAGGTACTCCTCCTTGCGCTGGGAGGGCAGTATTTATATTGACTCCTGATCCAACCCATTCAAATGTATGGCTTGACCCAGATATTAAACTATATTGATAAAACTCAAATGTGTCACCAACCGTGTATGTTGATGCAGTTGCTGCGTCTTCTTCTGTTGTAACTGTTACTGTGTACTTATCAGTAATAAATGAGTTTATAAGATCTATAAGACTCTCTGCTTTACTTTGCTCGGTTATACTAGCGGCAGTAAGACCGCTTACAACTTGTGACTGATCTCCTTGGAATGGAGAAAGAGGACTAAGAGTAATGACACCTGATATATCATTTTTTACTTGTGCATAAACCTGAGGTATAAGTGTTTTTTCTACTTCAGTATATTGCCAAGTATCTTTTTCCCAATATTTTTCTGCATGAATTATTGTTTGACTGTTTCCGCCATATAATATATCATATGTGATTGCATCAATTATTTCACCAATATTTGTACGATATGCAGCTTTATCAGGAATTGTCGGCGAAAGAACAATATCACTATATCCTATTGCATTTTCAATAATAAATGCACGGTTTGCTTGAATGTTATCGGCGGCATTTGCTGCGTTGGTTGATACACCAGTTGGATCAGGATACACAATAGCAGGAGCTGTTCCACCATTCATAATTCCTGTTATAATATCAAAGTTTGCACTTACTGTATTTGCTGCATCATTTGAAGATATAAATGATACAACTTGACTTTTTGCAAAATTAATCGCTGCAATTGTTTCAGTAAGTTGTTCACTTAAAACTGTATTTGCAGATGCTCGTAGATAAGAATTACCGTTGGTTACAGAGCGATAATTGGTACCCAATACCATATCATCTATTACCGCGTCAATAATGTATCCAAGGTCACGAGTACATTTAAACCCATTATAATCAAACGTTGGATACGTTTCGTTTATATAATCTATAGTATCTGTTTGAACTTTATTTTTAATTCCTAATACAGTAGATCTTGCCGTTTGTAAATCTGCAGCCTCATTAGTAAATGTCGGGCCAACAGAAAGTGTGCTGTCAATTGAAAGCGCTGATGTACTTGCAACTGTAATATATGTATTTGCGCTATTAATAGAAATAGCACCGCCAATTTGCGGTTTCTTAATTACACCTTTAATTTTATATGATTTTGTTGTAAGTTGTTCTACTAAAGTTGCTGATTGTAGTAAAGATCCTACACCATCAGCTTTAAGGCCATAATTACCAAATGAGCTATTTGAGTTTGTTACAGAACAGAAACCGCCGGTTTCACATAAAATTCCTATATCACAACAAATAGTAAATACTGACACTAATTGTGCATAACCGCCGTTCTTAATATGAACACCAATACCACCTTGGTTATATTGTGTGAATGCGTCAACAACCATACTTTTAGTACCCGTTGCATCGCTTCCATCAATGCGTAAACCTGTACCAGTTGTTGTTATACTTGTGCAGTTTTGAATATATGGACTCATTGAAATTGGACCTGCAGAAGCGTCAGGATTAAACGCAACGGCTGCAGCTGGGCTTTCGTGATCTTTAAAAGTTACATCGTGAATATAAGATCCGTTGCTTACCCATAAAATATCAGAAGTTTTGGTTGTTGGTCTTATAATAGTATTTCTAAGGTTATCGCCAATAATCGCAACATCTTCAGGAATTGTAATTGGATTTACAATTGTGTAATCACCTGATTTAAGATATATTGTAGCTCCACGAGGAACATTTTGAACTGCGTGTTCAAGTGTAGCCCATGATGACGCAAGTGTAGTACCTGCGGATGAGTCGGACCCGCTTTTTGATACATAATAAACTCCAACCGCAGATTGATCTAAACCTACCTCAACGATAGAAAGGGATCCGCCGGCATCCCTTTTGAAAAACATTTTTCCGTCGTGAGTGTTGATAGCAATTTCGCCAAGTTGAAGGTCCGATGTAGTAGGCCTACTTCCTTGGGTAGAACTTCTCTTATGTTTTATGATTGAAGCCATTCGATACCACGTTTCTTAATTATTATTTTCTATTCGGTTATTTATAATCAATATGTACCACCGTCGATAATCTGAGCATCGAGAGTGGTTGAGGCTTTAAATTTTTCTGTTGAAGAATCATATATGAGTATTGCACCGTTTGCATTTGCAGTAAGATCTACATTATCTATATCAGCCATAGTTTTTACAACTAAATTTGACTGATTTACAAATACTTTAACTCTTTCTTTACGTGACATTTTTATACCCTTGTCATAGTTGGAACTATATGCATAAGTCCTTCAAGAATTTTTGTCTGAGTACCGCCTTGTGTAATCATAATAACATCATAAGTATATTTACCTGGATCCAAATCGCGAGTTGCGGCTGGAGACAATGAAAGCTCGATTAATGTATTATTTGAATTGGAAATAACTGTAATATCGGCATTTGCTGATATCGCCGATGAATACAATTTTTTAATGTTGCAGTAGAATGACTTGTTTGAGACAGGATAATCAGCACCAGTAGTATCGGTGAGATCTAAGTCAATTACATAGTCAGTTCCTTGATCCACATAAAGATTTGCTTGAGTCGTCATTAGAACCTATGCTCTTTTTTGTTTCTATTTATAAAAGAGTGTGGTTCTGCATTTTTCTATTGACATTACTTTTTACTATGTTATAATTTTATTATCAATAACAAAAATAATTATAATAGAATGTTGAGTTTATCCATATTAGCATGGGTATATTTTTGATAATGGTCAATTAAATGATCAGGAAAAGGAATTTCTTCTATTTTAGCATTATAGAACAGGGCGACATCACGTGCAACGTCAAGGAAACTACGAGGAGATCCTGTACCCATATTAAAAATTCCATTTTCCTTTACCTTTAGCATTTTGTGATGTAGATCTATAATGCGATCAACGTGAATGAAATCTCTTTTATAATTTTCAGATCCTTCAAAAACTTTAATTACACCCGTTTCACGTGCTTGTTTTGCAAACTGAGTATATGGACTAGCCTGAGATCCTTTATGATCTTCATATGGACCATATACATTAAAATAGCGAAATCCTTGCCATATAATATTGTGATTAACACTTTTCATATATTCTTCAAAAAAATATTTACTTTGTGCATATAAATTAAGTGGCTTGCATTTGAGTTGTTCATCAACAGGGTAATCATATTTGTTTCCATAAACAGATGCAGAAGATGACCATTGAAGATTCACACCATACTTTTCACATTCTTCTGCTAATTCTATAGACCAGGCAAGATTGAGATCCATAACTTTTTGTGCATCTGTTTCTGTGGTAGAACTAAGAGCACCAAAATGAATAACCCAATCATTACCTTTTATATCAAGATCCCGTGGTCTTAAATTTGGATTGTCTTTAATATCATATGAACTTACAATCCAATCATCAGGTAATGACCGAATAAAGTTTTGACCTATAAATCCTTCAACACCGGTGATAAAGACTTTCATGATACAAGCCATCTGTCGTTTTCAAGAGTCCACTTTACAACTTCA
>Ga0208542_1001068_pt1 | contig 11943 bp, 18 predicted proteins | sample DEB08_DNA_3_FD_185495 | JGI IMG/M metagenome (GOLD analysis project Ga0208542, IMG submission 185495) | Aqueous microbial communities from the Delaware River and Bay under freshwater to marine salinity gradient to study organic matter... | ecosystem: Environmental > Aquatic > Marine > Coastal ... | reverse complement strand
ACTGTGGCAACTGGCTCTTCTTCACCAGTTAGTATTCTCACACCACTTTCTAATTCTTCTCTAGTTTGATTCAATGTTGCTTCTGCTGATTCTATAGCAGGTTGAATTTTTGCAACGAAAGCATCTGCTTTTTCTGCACCCATCTCATCTCTGATTTGATCTGCCAATGATAACATACCTTCTGTTTTCATTTTTGCAAGATCTTCTAGGTAACCTGTTACTTTATCCATCATTGATTTTGCGGCAAGGATTAATTCTGATTGTTGTTCCATGCCTTCTTTAACTTCTTCTTTTTGAACCATAGCACCAATAATTTGATCTTTGTCTTGATCTTTAAGACCTGGTACTTGTTGAATCTTTTTAGCGATGGTTTGTTGTTGTGGAGTAATCTGTGTGTTGATGCCTTGGCTGGCTTCTTTCACTGCTTGATTTAGGATGTCCAACATCATCTGATGTTTTTGATAGTTGTCATCTTTTAGATCTTGACCAAAGTGTTGATTAGAAGTTATCTCGTGGATTTTGGTTCTAACCATATTGGCCATATTTTCTAGAGCAGGTTTGTCTAACCCTTCAAGATTTAATGTTTGATTAAAACGACTTTCAAATTGCGTAAGCAATCCTTCAGTAGATATTTTTTTAGTTAAATCTTGTGCTTTCATTTATATTATTCTGATTGTTCTACTACTGATTTAGAGTGTGTTATACCGTTTGCAGTTTCATATGCAGATCTTTCAGCTTCAAATTCTTGAACAAATGCATGGTAAGCATCTTTGTCAGCATCTGAATTAAACATTGATCTGATTGTAACTCTAATTTTTCCATTTTCTAAATCAACCACGTCAACGTTCATTGTTGCACCTTTGTCTGCCACCAATTCTCGTATACGATTGTTTAAACCCCCTGGAGTACCAGCGGCTTGAAGTTCTCGATTTTTTTTATGATACCATCTTTCAGTATTTTTAGGTATATCCATTACTTGTGTATAAAGCCATTTTGCCATATTTTTATCTCCAAATGTTATTCTGCAATATCTTCTATTGTTACTTCAGTTCTAGCAGAAGTGGCATTACGTGCATAATATTCTGTCTTGAGAGCTGTATAATTATTTTTTACCCACGCTACAAACTCATCATAATCTGCTCTATTGTTCCAAATACCTGTAGTGACTACTTTGTATAAACCATCGCCAATCTCTTCAGTAACTTTTGGAACAGCAGTTGCTTTGCCTGCATCTCTATATTCTTGATATTTTTCTGATATACCAGGTTGAGTATCTTGGAAACGTGTAATTCCTAAAGGTAATATAACTGTTTCTGTTGCTTTAATTTTTGCCATTTTAAAATCTCCAATACTATTTATCGCAAGTTAGTTAATATTACTTATTTAACTGATTCAACGTGGTAGGGAGAATATGGAGTATTTGTTGTATAAGGCCCTGCTGATATAGTAAAATTAGCAGTTTTTGTGGTAACTTGTTTAGAAAATTTTATATTATATTTGCTATTATGCTCATCACGCTGTTTATTATAGCCTGACTCTATCATCCAAATCCAGCTGGGTAAAAAGTCAGACTCTAAAGGCCATAACATATTAACTGTTACAATTTTGGAGCCATCTGCTTGTTTGTCCATTTTAAATGTTAGTGTACATTTTTCACCACCTTTTATTTGGTCCATGAAACTTCTAGATTGTAAATTAATACTGTTATCAGCCCAATAAAATCCAGTAGTACCTGCAGGTAAATGATATGTGTCTACAACTCTAACTTGATCTGTTTGTGTTGTGCACCAATGCTCTTGTCCTGGCTCATTCATTACTCCGCCTTTACAAGAACAGCGACCTTTATAGATTTTATCGCACTCTTCTCTTAACATATATGGTTATTTATCGTAAGGAATTCTAAACTTGGAATCGAATAAACTGTGTATTCGTTGTTTGATATCGTCTGCTAGTCTGTTGGTTTCTATATATTTGTTTTCATAGATAAAAGACATTGGTTCATTATCTTCTTTTTCATACTGCTTCCAACGTGTTTTAAACTGTTTTATTTCAAACAGTTTACTGGCAAATTCCAAATCCAATTGTAGAATGTTTTCTGGCACTGCTTTGCCATCTGCTAGATAATGAGCAATCAATATGGCACTCTGTTTGAGACAGATGTTTTCATAGAGTATTTTGGCCTGTAGCATATCTGCTATCACATACACAAAACGAGTTTCGTCTGCTTTGCGTGGAACAATGGCAATATTACCAATTAGAATGCCCTTGGAGAACTGTTTAGGCAAATGACGGAACGGTCGTTTTTGCTCATCCCGGCGAGCGAGCTCTTGTATTTTACCAGTTAGACCGTAGGCCTTGACTTGCCTGAGTAGCTCTGCATTCTTGCTCATACTATTTTTACTATTATTGTTTATTAAAACGTATGTGTTTATTTAAAGCATATTGGGTGTCGTTGTCAAGTTTTTTCCGTACAAGGACACATTTATCTGCTAGAATTTTTGCAGTGGGTATTTCGTGTGATTCTAATTCTGATTGTAGTATTGATTCTGTTTCGGTAAAACGATTCAGAAATTGGTATTGTTTTTCATCTAAGTATACTCGCACATAGCGAGAGATATAAGCAAACATTATTTTAAATTTTAATTGAATTTCATCAGTACAACTACTATGGTACTGAGCAGTCCTGCTACCACTGTGCCTGCGGTCATTATGAGAGTTTTACCGTGACTCTTTTGTCCCTGTAACATATCTTCACTGAGACGTTTTAGATTATATTCAATCGCAGACAGACGATCGTGTAAGCCTTTATACCTCTCGGCGCAAAGGTCCACGTGTGCTTCTAAATTTGTTTTTTCTAAATCACTCATTATAATCTCTAAATCTTTTTTTACTTCTGCTATCTGTAATCCTAGCAGTGTTATTCGAGCCTGAAAAGAAGCCATGATCGTTTGTGCCTTGTTTGCCTGAGGTATTGTTGCCGTAATCAAAAGTATTTATTATCATATTATGAATATCAAATAATGGTACTTTATTGTAATTGTTCTATAGGAGTATAATTTTCGCCTAGATAGTTAAAAATAATATTGCGTGTTTGGATGTCCTGCGTTAGGAATGCGTTTAGGGGAAATGTAGCAGTTTCTTTACAGAAATTGATTATGGGTATTTTATCAAAATCTTCCAGCAGTCTTCCCACCACTTCGTCGTCAAATAGATAGAGGTCTTCCTGTTCCACTTGCCATACAAAATGCCATACTGTGTGCTTGCCTTCATAGACTCTGCCAAACTGTGTTTGATCCATCACAACTTCTTCTCTCCTAGGAGTTTTTTCCCAGATGATGTTACTTCGTAATTGAAGCAGTTGAATCAGTGTGGTAAAATTGGTCTGTTGATTTCTAGCAATGGATAAACTGTGTGCATCATGAATCAGCTCTCCACTCTTTGTGGTAAAAGGAAACTGTGCTCTGAGCAGACCATTCTCTGTGATATCGACCAGTGTGGTTAAAGAGTATGTGTGCATTTGTGTTATTTACAAAACAAGAGAGGGTGAACAAATAAATGCTCACCCTCTCTGATTGCTTGAACTAAATCAAACGTAATAAATTACGCTTGGTCAAAAGTTGCAACAACTGTTACAGTTGTATCAGTTGCGTATGAACCAGCTGTACTTTCTGGAGCAACTCCACCTTGTAGTGCAACGTATACAGTGTCTGCTAGTGCAGTCATACCGGCTACTGTTGCGCCTGGGTAAAATACGTTAGATATTGTTACACCAGCTTGTAGGTTTTGTATTGCTGTGTTTAACTCGTCTTGAGTTTGACCAGAGTTTACTACAGTCACGATTCTAGTGATTGGTCCTAAACCTGTTCCAGCTTTTGTTTTTGCATTGTTTGTTAATGATGCCATTTTACTCTCCTTTTTGTTCTCTAGTTTAAAATGGGCGAATTGCCGCTCAGGCAATACGTTGCAAGTATTTATTACCAACGTTGGTAAATTCTACTGTATTATTATGATTTTATCCAGATTTCGTCAGTTTTTACACGATCTACTCTGGAATAACCCAATGACCTCAATATTTTTTCAGATTGTGTTACGATGTGTGGACGTTTGCCTCTTTTCATCTCAATATTGATTACTGGATTGTTTTGTTCCAGAGTTTTGGTTGCTCCACCTAGAACCTGTATTTCGAAACCATCCACATCTATCTTTACAAAATCTATATCTTTCAATTGAAAACTATCCAGTGTTCGGCATTCAACTCCTCCAGGTTCGTCCTGCATCTGTGTGGAGTTAAATGATTGAGAAGCTGTGTGTTCTCGGTTGGACAATCCATATGGCAACAGCTCAATATTATCCTGGGGTAGATTTTTTAAGAAGCATTCTCTAAACACTGGATTGGGTTCAAAGCAATACACTCTATTGAATATTCTTCGTAGATCTCTAGTCCAAAAGCCCACATTACTGCCAACATCTATACAGTTTCTTTTGTGTTTGAGATATGTTAGAGCTCTATCTCTTCTGTCTTTTTGACCTGTTCCGTGCTCTGTTAAAAAGGTTGGCTTGGTGTGTTGAGTGTAGCATACCCACCAGTCTGTGTCTTTAGGATATGCAATATTATCAGCCATATCCATATTTATTAAATAGTTAGATGAAGAAAATTTTCGTAATTTTAGATGCTATGACCACTGGTGATATTCCAGATGTTAGAAACTATTTTAATTACTTTAATGATGTTGATTATAAACTTGTTATGGTTAACAATTACTTTGAACATGAAATGCACTCATTAAATGATTATCATTTAAAATATATGTTGATTGATTTAAACTTTCTTATACACTTTCGAACTGGTCCAGAATTTAGAGAAGAATTAAAAAGAAGAATTATAAAAACAAGAAAGTTGGGGTTTAGAATAGTTTTATGTAATCTTTGGGAAGATTCAAATACATTTCATCTCACAAAAGAAAACATATATCGATTGTTGCAGGAGTGTGAAATAAAAAAATTTTATATATTACCTGCAGGTAAGAGTTATTTTTGGGCAATGATGTATAATAGATATAATAATTGGGTTATGAACTGGTATCATCAAGACAAACGGTTCGACTTTTTATATCTTAATAAAAGACCTAGACCAATAAGAAAACATTTATATCAATTATTAAAAAAAACAGATCTTTTAGATAATAGTTTGTACTCTTGGTGGGATGACAGCGAAAATATTAGAATAAGATTACCAGAAGAATACGAAGTACCAGATTTTAAAAAAGACTACCCTATTACTGGGCAAGATCAAAATATATGGTATCTTCCTTATGAGCACACAAAAGTAAGTTTAGTTTCAGAAACCATGGATAATAAAAATTATCCTTACAGAGGATTTATTACAGAAAAAATTTGGAAACCAATAGTGTGTGAGCATCCGTTTGTGGTTATGAGTTATTATGATTATCTAAAAGAACTTAAAGAATTGGGATTTAAAACATTTAGTAACGTTTGGGATGAATCATACGACTCTGTTACAAATCCATATCGTCGAGCAGAAGAAATTGTTAAAATGCTTCCAACAATAAAAAAATTAGATGCAAAAATATTATATGAACAAACAGCAGACATTAGAGCACATAATAAAAAATTGTTCTTTGATAAAAATCATTTGTGTGCTGTGGTAACAACTGATATTAAAAAGGCATTATTTGAAGGAATAGAAAAAGAATTTGTAGAGAAAACAAATAAAACTCTTAAACCACCACCCCATATAGGTACTACTTGGACATGATGTCTAACATAATCTAATTTTTAAACTTGTCAATAGCAGATAGATTTCTTCGTGAGAATGTCAGCCTGTCTACTAACTTAACAGCACCACCATCTGTGCCCACTGCCACAAAACCTTCTGGATCAGTAACTTCCAATCCTGAATCTGTTTGAGCAAATGTGCCCACCTGCATTGCTTGATTCATTTTTTGTAGTGCCTGCATTTTTAATGCCTGAGTCTGTTTGTAGAATGCCAACATTGCTCGTAGAGGATTGCTCATTGTGGCAAGGAACTTGGGCATTTCGGCCATCTTCTGCTGTCTTACTTGAATTGCTTTAGGTGCTTTTAATCCTGCGGCTTGCTGTTGCATTCTGTCTAGATAGAACTGTTGAAAGCCTTTTAAGAAAGTGTTTACATCTGTGGGTACTCTACCCTGTTTAACTTCTGAGTTGATGTACATTTGAAACATTGGAACAAAGTCTTTGTTAGTGGTCAACATCGCAGATAAATTCTGCGGTACTTTGGCCAGTAATGATTTTAATACATTGATACCTTCTGCAAATTTGTCAGACTCTCCTTTTGTAAAAGTAGCAGAACCTGATACATTCTTATATGAAGCATTGTCAAACCACACATCTGAAGTACGTGTAAAGTCTGCCACATCAACCCCTGCTTGAGCATTCATATCTGCCAGTCGTTCTCCCACATAAGTGGTGTGAAATATAATACCTAGTTTAGCACTTAGAATCTGTTTGCCTATGTCTGAAGCTTCAGGCACTGCATATACAATTTCATTGGGTTTGAAAGTTATAAATGATGCACCATTAATATCTTTGGTTTCTAAATCGTTGTCAGTGAACATCATATCTCCCTGCACCACTCCCTGTATGTTCAGTTTGGGTAGATGTACTAGACATTTTAATAACTTTTGTCCTAGGTCATCTGTGCCGTGGTTACGAGCAATATCCTGTTTGGTATAATTGATTTTGGCAGATTGAGCAAACACTGATTTAGTGCCCACGAAGAACTTGCCATTGTCTGGATTGATTCCACACACAATCGCAGGAGCACCATCCCATTTTACAGATACTTGTAGTGAGTTTGCTGAAGAGCCTTTCAACATATTGTAGATGTCTGTGAAATAACCAATCACTGCTTCTCCTCCTGGATGTCCAGCAGTTAATATAATATCTTCTATGTGTTCTAAATGAGTTCTTTTATACTCGCGAAGGACTTCTTCTACTAACATTAATCGTCCTCGTCTTGCAAGTCACCCTCTTTGAGAGATAGAGTTTTTTTGACTTCTTTGAGATCTTTTATTTTACCAACACCTCTGATAAATTTATTAGCATCTAAATTTTTAATTGAAGAGTTAAATCTTTTTTCTAAATGATAAGCAGTTTCTGCGTCAAAGTTTTCACGAATATAATAGATGAGATTGATTGCAGAGTCTATGATATGAGATGCTCTACTCTCTACAAAGTGTTCGGGATTATCGTTGACTCTAACTGAACTTAATTCTTCTAAAATACTGCGAGTTTTTTTCTTCATATTGTTATTTAACTTAATTATAACACAAAATTTCTATGTGTCTATTGGTATTTAACTTTGAATATTTGTTATTAAACGAATACTATAATATATAAATGTATATTATGATTCGTAAACACCATAGAACGCTGTATTATCACGACCCAGAAGATCTCAATGACAGTACCTTGTACATCATTATAACTGTAATTATAGGAGTATTCTGGGCTATTGTACACTTTCTAGATTGGATTACATTGGATATGTTGCCATGGTGGTCAGAACCATTATTCATAATTCCCGGAGGACTACTGCTGATAGTATTGTCAACCTATGGTAAAAATCCTCTCCTATGGTGGCCTATGTTCTGTGGCACTCGAATTGCTATACCAGATCAGATTTGGTTTCATCTAAACTATGATCCAGACAAGTTGATAAAAAAATATGGTGGACCATTCAATGTCTATGTTGATCAAGAGTATATTAAATTTAGAAGAAAAAGAGATGCTGTCTCTTTCTGTTTGCTACATCTGTAGTACCCGGTGGGACTTCTTGGGAGTCACCCACAACCTTTCCCGAAGCGTCCAATCTAATGATTTAGATGGTCGGTACTCAGTACCAAACAGAGTGTCTTCAGGCATTAGCCCATAACCCTCTCTGCCCGTGCCTTACATCCGCTTAAACGTTGTTCAGCCACAAGGTCAAATAAAGTTGCAACCTTTATTTGTTTTAACTGTACAAATAATAACACAGGTTTAGATTGTGTCAACCAACAATTTAGTGATGTTTATGCGGATTTTTCTAGTCTTGCTATTTTGTCTGACAGTTCTTGTATGATCTGTCTATATTCGGATATTTGGAAAGAAAGATTGTCTATTTCTATTGATTGTTTCCTAATAATGGCCTGTTGTTCTTCATTTAACAGTACAGTTTCTTCTAAGTTCGACATAGTATTATAATAATAGTATTTTAGATATTTGTCAAGATCGTTTATAATAAGTATATAATATGATCAAATATAGACTTATCTGTGATGGTGAACACGAGTTTGACGGGTGGTTTCCTAGCAGTAAAGATTTTGACAAGCAGAAGAAAAATGGTTATCTAACTTGCCCTATTTGTGATAGTGGTAATGTTGACAAAGCACTGATGGCTCCTCGTGTACAAACTTCTAAAAAGAAGAAAACAGAAAAGAAGTTAGAGTCTTATCGCAAGAGCATAGTGAGTGATGAAATGATGTTGGCATCTCAAGCCAAAACTGTGATGCGGCGTATAAAAAAACACATAGAAAAAGAGTTTGAAAATGTAGGGAATAAGTTTTACGATGAAGCCATAAAGGCATCTGAAGGACAACGTGATGATAAATTTTATGGCACTCCTACCAAAGAACAAGTGAATGATCTGTTGGATGATGGCATAGATCTATTCCACGTGCCAGACATCAAAGACAATTAATATGAGAATAGGATTTATAGGACTTGGTAAATTAGGTATGCCCTGTGCGGAAGCCATGGCTGAACGCGGAGCCACAATATCTGGCTATGACATAATATCAAAGGTTAGTGATCTTATCGATGTGAAATTTAGTTTGCGAGAAGCAGTAGAAGGTCAAGACATTGTGTTTGTGGCCACACCTACTCCTCACGAAGACGGTTATGATGGTCGAGCACCAACCAGTCATCTAGAACCCAAAGATTTTAATTACAGTTCTGTGATAGAAGTGTTGAAGCAGTGTAATGAGTATATGCACCAAGACCAGATATTGGTATTGATATCCACGGTGTTACCAGGAACTACTCGCAGAGAGTTTGCTCCGTTGATAACCAACACTCGATTTGTGTACAATCCTTATCTGATCGCAATGGGCACTGTGAAAGCAGACTTCTTAAATCCAGAGATGCTGATGATAGGTACTGACCATGGTAGTGTGACTGACGAAGCAGTATCTTTAGTTAACTTTTATCAGCACGTATTGGGTTATCTACCTAGAGTAGAACTTGGTACGTGGGAAGAAGCAGAAGCCATGAAGATATTCTACAATACTTTTATATCTACAAAAATTGCATTGGTTAATATGATACAAGATGTATCTCACAAATTGGGCAATATGAATGTAGATAGAGTTACCAATGCTCTATCTAAAAGCACCAAAAGAATTGTTAGTTCAAAATATATGAAAGCAGGTATGGGTGATGGAGGTGCTTGTCATCCCAGAGACAACATCGCACTGCGTTGGTTGGCTAAAGAGTTAAACTTAGGATATGACCTATTTGAATCTGTAATGACTGCTCGAGAACGCCAAGCAGAGCATATGGCTTTGGCAATATTAACACACGGATCTAACATACATTTTACTTCAGATTCTTACAAACCTAATACTGATTTAATAGATGGATCTTACAGCCTATTGGTTCAACACTACGTAAGGAAACACGGTGGTCTTGTGGTAAATGGCTTTGACAACAAGATAGATGTGATAGTGAGAGTACACGAGACTGATCAGATACAAACAGATCATCATATCAAAATATTCGATCCATGGCGAAGCTATCCACCCGCGGACAATGTGATCTATTATGGAAGCACTGCCAAGTAGAGAGGTAATGAAGGAAAACGGGGTATGGAAAAAAATAAATTTACAGAATATCATCCTTATATAGTAAATGCTAGTAAAGAACTTGCTTGGTTGCCTAGTGATACTGAAGAATTGTTTAAAGAAAATTTAGATAAGAATTATAATCTTTTAAAAGAATACAATTGGTTAGATTCTAATATATCTTATAAATTTAATAAGAACGGTTTTAGATCTGTTGAATTTTGTGAGAAAGATAATGCTGTATTCTTAGGTTGCAGTTACACATTTGGTATAGGTCTGCCTATAGAAAAAACATTCCCTCAACTGGTTTGTAAAAAAATTGGATTAGAATGTTTTAATCTAGGATTGCCTGCTTCTTCAAACGACACTGCATTTAGATTATCTTACATATGGCTTAACAGATTAACACCTAAATTAGTAATATTGACTGCTCCGTCTTGTACAAGATTTGAACTATTGAGTCCTAATAATATTAGTATGGAGGTAGAATCACGTTTTATAACCACAATGGATCAATTGACCAATGTCGGTAATCACACATCTTGGATTGATACTGATCAAAATGGTGAACTCAATCAAGAAAAAAATACAATGGCTATAAAATATATTTGTGATAATCTAAAAATTAAATGTTTGGTTTTTAGTAGTAATGATATAGAAGTTATTGATAAGGCTAGGGATCTATTACATCCAGGTATTAGGTCTAATCAATTATTTGCCGATAGAATTATAAAAGAAATATAAAAAGTAATCTATTATGGCAAATAAAAAAATTATTATATGGGACTTAGATAATTGTTTTGAAATCTCTTTAGCAAAAAAATTAAAATATGATTTATTTCCTAATTGTGTAGTAAAGTCTAGACCGCCAAAATGGATACCAAAATATAACAAAGAACATTATCCTACGATCAATACTAACGATATCAATATAGCCTTAAAAAATTATTTTTTTTACGGATCAAATATGCCGATCAAGGAAGATTTAAGTTGGGCCAATCTTCTAATACATTACACTCCAGAAGTAATAAACGGTCCATGGGATCATTATTGTAGTCAAATATACAAAAGTTTTAATAATAAAAATTTTATAACTGTTGCGTCGGGTTGGTGTTTTTCAGACAACAATTATCCAAAAGACAAAGTATATTTACAACTATCATATTTTTTTTCTCTAGTAGCAGAACATTGTAAAGTAGAAGAAATTAACACAAAAGAAAAAAAATTAAAAATGTTTGATGCTTTATTGGGAATGAGCAAAGAACATCGTGTTTTTATTCTTCAAAATATTTTAAAAAATAGAATAGAAAAATCTTTTTTTATCAATATTGTCAAGAATAAGTGGGAAAAAGGAATTGACTATAGAACCGAAGAGTTAGATCAATACGAAGATCCTGTTTTAATTAAACGTACAAAAACGACTAATACAGGATTACCTGTTGAAAATGTAAAAAATGGAATTAGCTTGTCTGTAAGTATACCAACCGAAATCTATAAAAATTCTTGGTATTCGATAGTGGCAGAAACCAACATACTAGCAGATGGGTTTTTTACAGAAAAAACTGCCAAGTGTTTTTTCGCAAAAAGAATTTTTATATTTTTTGGAAAGCAAGGACAATTAAAAAAATTAAGAGAGTCGGGCTATAAAACTTTTGATAATGTTATTGACGAAAGTTATGATGAAATAGAAAATGACAAGGAAAGGTGGCAATCTGCGTTTGATGAGGTTATGAAATTAATAAATCAAAATCCTGTGGAAATATATACCAAAACAAAAGATATACTGGAACACAACCAACAAGAAATTTTAAATCAAATTAAAAGATTAGACTCATTGAAAGAATTTTTTCAAAAACATCTAAGTAACTATACTAACGTAAAATAAAAAAGGGCGACATCTCTGCCGCCCTTTTAACTTAACAACTAAATCTAATTAGATTAGATTATGCAGAATAGTTAATTACTTTTCTGCCTGACTTTTTCAATAAAGAAATGATGTTTGCTTTCATCGTTAATGCAGATGATTGAGGAGCAACTCCTAATACATTTACATTAAAGTCAA
>Ga0208542_1001061_pt1 | contig 12016 bp, 17 predicted proteins | sample DEB08_DNA_3_FD_185495 | JGI IMG/M metagenome (GOLD analysis project Ga0208542, IMG submission 185495) | Aqueous microbial communities from the Delaware River and Bay under freshwater to marine salinity gradient to study organic matter... | ecosystem: Environmental > Aquatic > Marine > Coastal ... | reverse complement strand
AATGTCTCCTAAAAGTTTAGAACCAAATAATGTAGGTTGAGTAAAAGCTTTTGGAGTTGTAATAAGAGGGTTTGTCATCATAGATGCTCCTGGATTTATTACTGCTTGAGAACCAAGAGTACTAGCAAAAGAACCTATTGAATACGCACCATAAGCTAGTCCCACATAAGGTGCTGCTTTAGCTACAAGTTTTACTACAGATTTAACTGCTTTTTTATATTCAGGTAATCCTGTATTAGGATTAATAGTACCTGAACCTCCTAATGCTTTAAGTAATGCTGCTTCTTGGGGATTAATATGAGCAAGCTGAGTGTCGCCTTCTCTACCCTGACCTGCAACATCACGGTATAAAGCTTGTAAAGTCTCTACCTTTTGTTGTTGTGTTAAATTATTAATGTCCATACTAAGTCTCCAAGATTGTTATGTAGTTTTCTTTACCTTCATTATCAAAAACTACATGGTCAGGAACTGTAACAGCTCCAAATAATTCATTGAACTTCCGTTCTTTTTCTCCTTCACATAAACCAAATACATAATTAATACCATTTGATTTAAGTTTTTGTTTTACTTTTTTTATTGCTTTTAAATATCTTTTAAAATTACTATGAGACCATTTTTTACAGTCTACATGCATTTGCCATGCTTTCATTTCTTTACTATAAGATACTCCAATAAATCCATTACCTTTTTCTTCATACAGTATTACCACTATAAAGCACTACTCATTACTGCTGGCATACCCCAACCTAATATTTTCATGTCTTTACCAGCTTCTGATTGTATATAAAGACTTAAAGTTTTACCATGTCCTCTAAGTTTATTTTTAGTTACTATAACTCCATCACCATAGTCAAATGGGTCACTAGTACCAGTAGGAATATAAGGTCTTAATAATTTATAAGCTTGAAATTGATTACCCCATCTACCACTATTAGCTGAGTCTGCCCAATTCCATTGTGCTTGAACTAAACATGAAGATTGATTAGTTAATTCTAATGTACCAGAAGCTGCACTATATCCATCTTCAGTACGTTTAAAATAAAATTGTATATAAGGTACTTGTTTACGTTTTAAAAATTCTCCAAAGCCTTCCCATCCAGTAATAAGATAACTTAAATAGTTTATACCTACAGCATCAGCAGCTACCCAATCGTTAAATGAATTATTTTTATATTTAGATAAAGTAAAACTTGTTCCTACTATAGTTAAGAAACTAAATTGAGAACTACGATTAGTAGCTAAATCTGAATCAACTATAACAGAATCAGTTGATGTAACTATAACTTCATCTGTTCCTTTATATACAGTTTCAGTAGTAGTTCCTACAGAATATCCTGGAATATTTACATAGTCTGCTGCATAAGGACTATTAGCAGTAAGTTCTCCAATTTCATGTTTATACCAAGCTGCTAATGTAAGGTCATATATTAATTCTTTATTATATTTATTAATATAATTAGTCGTACTATAATTTGCACTATCATTATATAACCATCTTACTTGGTTTTCTTTTTCATCATAAAAACCTTTACAATGATTTTTACCAAGTTCAGGAATATCTAAATATAATTGTTGAATAGTTCTAAGTGATAAACTTTCTGCTCTAAATCTACCTGAAGCACTGTCAGGAAGTATCTGATAAATACCAGCTTTAGACCAGTAAATAAATGTACCATTAACATTAACAACTGAGTTACCATTTAATACACCATTAGTAGATATTTTAGATATTTGGAAAGATGTAGCTATAAAACCACCTGTATCTCCATATACTTCAAATACTCCATTTTCTGCAAAGACAAGTAAAGAAGCTTGAGCAGAAACTATTTTAATAATTCTAGTAATTTCTGGTATATGTACAGTACCACCATCACTTGCTATAATATCATTAATACCTGTATCAGTAGGGTCTGCTTCTTGATAACATTTATTAAAATCATCTTCATTAGTAACTACTTTACTAAAGAAAATATAATTGGAATAGTTTGGACTTCTACTATCTGCTCCTGTAATATTAGATGTAATTCCAGAATAAAAAACTCGTTGAGCATAAGAAGCTATCGTAGTAATGTTTCCATTTTCAGAATCTGTAGGAAGCCCCGTAATACTAGATTCAGCTTGTCTAGAAGAACCTCGATTAAATGCCTCTATAATATAAGAACCTTTAGATACTTGGTAGTTAGATGTAGAGTTTCTTTCTAATACTTCAGGGTCAAACTTTTCATAATCAGTTGAACCAGGATTTGTAACTTTACCTAATTGCCATACATCAGAGTTTGCTGGATAAACTGAAAGTTTAGTTTTTGTATAGTCAATAGCATCAGCACTACCTCCAGCAGACACAACAACAACCTCAGGACTCCAACCTTGATTACGAAGATTATATTTATGAGTACTAGATAAACTAGAAGGTCTTTCATTATTATCTAATCCATCATTTACACCATATAAATCTCTAATTTTTAATGTAATTTCAGATTGAGTAACAGTATCTGTACTAGGATTATAAGTAAGTTTAACAGGTTTAGATAAATCATTTGAAACTACAATGCATACATTATTTAAAACAGCAGTTTCAATATTAGAATTAGATAATCCTGAAATTGTAATTGAAGACCCACTATTTTTTAAATTAGCACTAGGATTATCAGATAGTAAATCTAAAAACCAAAGTTTATTTTTAACTCTTACAATACCTAAAGAAGTAGCTGTATCCCCTCCAGGACTTTCCCATACATGAAAAGATTGTTTACCTTCTTTAATATCTAATGCAGTAAATCCTGTAGCATTTAATTGATAAGATTCTTCATAGTCTATACCAAGTCTACGATAACGTGAACCATCTCTATTAAGTACAAAGTTAGCTTCATTTACAGAGGCAGATTCAGGAAACGTTAGTTCATTAGCTTCAGTAACAAGACCTTTAATAAAAGACTTATATGACTTTTCAATTCGTTGAGCCATCTAGCCCTCGTAGGATTTATGTGCTTTGTCAGCCTTTGTATCTGGTTGGTTATGAACAAAAGTAAGAACAGCAGAATCTACTAAATTCATAGATGTATATACACCTGATAATTCACTAGGTAATTCTCCTCCTCCATTCCATTGTAATTTGTAATGTGATGTTCCAGGTTCAATGTATGCTTGTAATTCTTTAATACCTTTTGTTTTATAACTTCTTATTACTTTCATAAGTGGTCCTTATTTTAGTTTAGTTGGTCGTTTTAATAATTCTTGAGCCATGCGAGTAGCATCATGAATGCGTCTTGGTTCTGTTTTTGGAGTTGTCCGTTGTTGACGTATACTATCTAATCTTTTTCTTTCTTCAGGATAATATGCATTTCCTTTACCAGTACCTTTTTTTAAATCCATTACACGTTTACCCTGATGTATATCACCAGGAGTAGGAGGAGTAGTATAGCCTCCAATATTTCCAGGTTTAACTTTAAAAGAACCAGTAGTATTAACTTTAGTAGAAGGAGGAGGAGTCATTTTATTAGTTTTAAAATTAGGTTTACCCATAGTAGGAATAGGTTCACCTTTCATTGTTCCTGGAACAAAACTAGGAGCTTCTACATTAATAGTTTTAGTTTTAACAGTAATAACATTTTTCTTTTTAGTTTTATCTTTATTTATATTTTTTAAAATATCACTAGAAGATTTACCTTTATTACCCCATAATTGAATTTTACCTAGTTCTTTTAAATTTTCAAAAAGATTTTTCTTTGGGTCAAGTGCCATTATTTTTTCCTTTTAACTGGAGTTGTTTTCTTTTTATTGTATGAATGTTTTTTACCACAAGCCATAGTTTTTTTCCTTTTCTTTTTACCATACTGTTGACCTTCTATGAAAGCACCAGTATTGCTAGTTAACATACTCATTTCTTTTTACTACCACCCCATGAGTACTCAAATGTTATACCTGCATTCCAATCTTTTCCTTTACCTTTATAACCTGGACCTTTAGCTGAATGTAAATTCTTTACACCACCAGCAGTAAGACTAGCATTATTAGTAAAAGAATAAGTAACTGAACCTCCAACAGATTTAGTTTTACTTTTATGTGGTCCACTTACACTAGTATTTACTCCTACATTTGGAGTAATAGATAATTTTTTATTAGGTTTATAAGTTTGACTTACACCTGTATATACATTAAAGTCTTTAGAAGAACTACCTGAACCTTCTATATCATAATTAAATTTACCCATTAGTAGTTAGGTCCTTTCTTAGATATTGTAGGTCTACCATAGTTAGGATACTTAATCCCTTTAGCTAACTTCCAAGCATCTTGACTCATTCTACGTTTTTGAGTTACAGAAATTTGTTCTGCTTTAGCATTAGGTATTTGTTTAAGAGTAACAAATGCAGTAGATTTAGCTTCAGCTAAATAATATGAAAACATTTGTACAGGTAAATCAGGAGTAAAATTATCTGATAATGTAAATGATACTGCACGTTTACCATGTCCTTGTGATTTACCTTGTTGTACATGGTTTTCAATATTAACATTATAATTATCAAATACTATATACTCTTCATCAAAAGATGTAAAATATTCTGGAGCTCTATCTTTATAAACATTAAGACTAATACCAGAAAAATCTGTAACAACTTGTATTTTAGAATCTGTACTATCTCTTACATCTACATGATTAATAAAATCTTCAGGAGTAAGATATTTAATTTCTTGCATTAATGTTTTATCTGATGCAAGTTTTTTACAATCATACTTAACCCAGTTAACATTTTCAATTGTCTCTGGTATTTTAAGATAGTTAGGTTTAGTTGTACCTACAGTATCAAATTGAAACAACTCATTAAAGTGTGGATAATCTCTACCTTCAATAATATTAAAGAAAGTAGTTTTAAGTATCTGAGCTACTTGTAAAGACTCTACAGAATCATTAATGCTATTGACTTCATCTGAATCCATATCAGATAAGATGTCTTGAGTCATTTCAAGTAGTGTCATCTTAGCCATTAGCTATGTCCTTGTATTATTAATTGAATAGAAGCATAGTCAACTGTACATGCTCCATCTGCTTTTGTATATATTTCTAAATAATCTGATGTTGTTAAACTTACAACAGTAGATAAAGTAATAGAACCCCAAGTATTAGTAGACAAAGTTCTAATAACTCTTGAGCCTGTAATTGATGTGCCATTTTTAAATAGAACCCATTCTACATTTTTATCAGAACCTGATGCTTGTTTAGTAGCAAGAGATAATTGTACAAATGCTGTAATAGTTTCTGTACTTGAATATGTAATTCTAAGATTAGGAGTAGTAACAATAGTAAAACCATCATTAGCTCCTGTAGTTATTGTATTATTAAGTACTGTATCTGATGTAGTAGTTGTATGTTGATATGCTGGAGTTGCAGCATCAAAACCTGTCCATGCTCCAAGCCCTTTGTCTTTATCTTTCCATGTACCTGAACCTGAACCATTAGCTACATAAACTTGACCTGATGAAGCAGCAGCTACACCTTTAGGTTCATGAATATCTGGGTCTGTAATTACATTATGTTGTATTGTCATTTAAATTCCTTAAAAGGAGTGGGGTCCGAAGACCCCTATCCTTATACTTCTACGTGATATTCAACAATCACTGTTGCAGTACCAGCAGTATATGTGCCAGTTGCAGCTACTGTTAGTTCACCAGCATTAGCACCAATAGAAGCACCAACTAACGCACCGTTACCGTCAATAACGGCACCAGCAGTAGTAGGTGTAATAGCAGCGTCTAAGCCGTCAGCGTCAATAACTGTACCATTACCTTGGTATAAACCTATGTTAAGGCTTGTACCTCCAGCCCATGCAGTACCTGTAATCCATTTTGAGGATACAATAGTTGCATTTGCTGGGATAGCAAATTGTAAGTTAGTTGAGCCATAGGTAGGTAAATCAGAGTAATTAAATTGCCATTCAGCACGTTTGATTTGACCTGTTGATTTAGCCTGACCACCATTTTTTGCATCTCTGCCTCTTGGTCCATAGTGATTAAGGACATTGATGCCAGCTGTATTTTCATAAGCCATGATTTTTCTCCTTAATAATTAGATGGATGAGTTAAAATAACACCAAGAGTGTCAACACGTTGAGCACCTAAGCCATAACGTGATGTTACTTGATACTTGTCTGCACGTTCTTCGTTGTCTCTCCAGCCTTCTGTCTGAGGAGCTCGTCTCCAAGCATGCATAATTGGCTTACATGTATCATCTGCTACGCACATGAAGATGTTAGCCTTATCACCAACAGCTGCTGTTTCAGATGTTAAACCATATGAAGAAGCATTGATAGCTTCAGTAGCTGTTAATGTAGGTAGGAAGTTAGAAGTGTAAACATCCCAACCAAATACGTTTCTTACGAAACGATGGTCACGAGCAAAACCTTCTGTTACCATACCTTCAAACATTGGGTTGTTTGATACGTTAACTAAGTTTGTTAAGCTATTTAATGTAGCTTCAACAACAGGGTCAACGATAGCAATACGACCACCAGCTGGTGAGTTTGCTTTATCAAATGCAAGCTTCATAGAAATGAAGTCTTCCAATGTAATAGTTCTAGCATTAGCTGCTGCAGAACCAACCCAACGGTGTGGTCGACCATTAACTAAGTTAAGGTTAGCAGCTGTTTGAGCTGTATTAGCTACGCTTAGGAAACGTGTTTCATGGTTTTCACCAAGAGCACGTGTTGATTCCATAGCACGCATAGCCATTAAAGTATCAACTTGAGAACCATCTTCACGAAGGTCATCAGAAACTTTCCATGCATCACCAACGTAGTCAGTGATAGTAAGAGTTAATGTACCTGTGTCGATAGGACTATAGTTGAGAGGAGTATCCTCAGCTGCATCTTGAATTGTTACAGTACCTACTGTCTTGATGTTTAAAGTTGTACCTGAACCGAAGTCTGTTACATCTCTCCACATACCTTCAGGAAGTAGATAGTCATGTAAGTTCTCAAGAATAAACTGTGAATACTGTTGTGCTTCAATAAAAGCACTAGTATTACTTGTCAATTGTGACATAATTTATCCTCTACGCTTGTTGTTTAATTTTCTCACCAGCAGCTCTCCAAGCATTAACTAAATCTTTAGTAGACTTATTTTTACCTACTCGAGCTGAAAGCTCTCCTGTAGGTTTAGTTTGTGCTAAAGATTCAGTATTTACAGAACCAGAAGACCTAGCTACATTAGATGGAGCTGAGTCAGTAAGCCCTGCTAGTCGTAAGACTACACTAGGTGAACTAGTAGCGAGACTGTTAAGTTGTTGAGTTGACATACCTAACTCACCAGCAAGTTTGTTATAAACAGTTTCTGCTTGAGACCCATACTTACTCTGAAATTTTTTAGCTACAGAGTCAGCATTTTGTTTAGCAGTCTTGGTCTGTTCATTACGCTGAAGTGTTTGATTTACCAAACTCATAATAGCGTCTTCGTTTAACTCAACCCCTTGAGTGGTGTTCTCTGCGGGTTGTCTAGTTTCAGACTTTAATTCATCAAGAAGTTCTTGTGTAGTTTTGCGTTTAGTTAGTTCTTCTTTTAACTGCGCCATCTCTTCCTCTAAGGTTTTGATGTGCTGTTGAGCATGAGGAACTGACCTAAGTGCTTCCACTGCATTAGCATACTTCTTACCCTCACCAACTAAGTCTTGAGCTTCTGTCGGAATTTCAAATAGTTTTGCTTGGGTATCTGTTTGTTGAGTTTCTTGGGTATTTGACTCAACAGATTGTTCTGTTATTGTTTCTTCTGTCATGTGTTATCTCCTTGGTCAGGCAATAAACTATACAGTTTTGTAAAAGCTTTTTGAATGCCTTGGAGATAAGCTTGATGGTATGACCATGAGGGCATACTAAAGTTTTCTTCATCCATTGCTTTTCGTTGAGCTAATTTAATCTGTTCGTTACAGTAGTTTTTAATCTCTTGTAATGTTTCTTGTTTACTTAGACTCTTACCTTTGTCAGATTTCAAATCCATATATTTATTATACCATAAAATTAATAAAATGTCAAGTTATTACTGTGGTAATGGGGGATTTACCATAGCTTGACCAGCTATTTCTTGGTCTAACATAGCTTCTTCCATTCCTGGAGCCATAGCTTGACTTTGCAAATCTTGTTGAATTTGCATCTTAAGTTTTTCTTGTTCAGCTCCTTCAAATAACATAGCGTTATCTTTAATGAAGTCAAATTTTTCAAAACCCATGTACTCTTCAACCATATTTGCAAGTTTTTTAGCAGAAATATGGGGAGCAATCATTTGTCCTACTGGACTATTAAAGACTCCTAACATATTCTGCATTAACTGAGCACGTGTAGCGTAATGTCTAGCACCAATAGGTCTAAGTTTACCACGAGCAGTTAAGTCTTCTTTAGTAACAGATAGAAAATCTATTACACCATAGTCATCATCCATAACTTTAGCTAGTTCTGGAAGATTCATATTACGTTTAGCAGTTTCTAGCATAGTATTTAGTATAGGTTCTAGAAATTCTACTTCAAATTGATTAATTTTATTTTGGAATATACGTGATGCAGCATTTTGTAACTGTTGTACTTCAAATGCAGTCTTCTCACCAGGACTTCTAAAGCCCATAGCCTCTTTAGGAGCTCCTGCCATCTCTTCCATAATGTTTAATATTGCAGCAATTTCATTATTTACTTGGAAAGCAGCAGCATTAGGAGGCATAGCCTGTACATCACCATCTTCTGGTATATGAATAGTCTGTTCAGGACCCCATTCAAATGGTTCTACATCCCCAGTTATCTTAAGAGGAGGATGAATAGTAAGGTCTAAAGCATCTGCTTTAAGATTTTCAAGGTGGTCAACACGATATTGTAATCCAACAAGGTTGTCTAATGGACCCATAGCATATAAGTTGTCAGTTCTTTTTCTCCAACCTACATGATGTTTATTATCACGACCAATATAACTAGGGTTATCAATGTTTCGTAAGATGTAAGCTCTATCAATGATAGTAATAATTTTATTTTTATGTAATTTCTTTTCAATTCTATCATAAAAGTTACCTTCAAATTCTAGTAACTCTACATAACCTGACTGATAGTATTCTTGTAGTGTACCAAAACCTTCTGATATATATGGACTAGCCTTATTAATATCTTCTTGTCTAAACTGTGATAAACTATTTCTAATATCAAGAGCTTTATCTACAGCTTTTTGGTCATAACCTAAGTCTGGTCTTTCTTCCATATCAATCATTAGTTCACCTACAGATTTAACATAGCGTGTAAACTTAGGAGACTTATCAAATGAAGGAGCAGTGGGATTAAATACAATATCAAATGGTGATATTCTAGTTAACTTAGGACCATTATAAGTTGTAATAGTTTCTTTAGTTAAAGGGTCAATATGGTTTTCATTTACATATTGTACTTCTGCAAAAGCATTACCATAATCAATATAATCATATACAAGTTTAGATACTGTTTCTCTAAATCCTGATTCTTTTAATTTAGTTTTAAGATAAGCTTCAATAGCTCTACGTTTTTTAACAAAACTATCTTCTAGTGTAGCACCTTCCCACTTCATCCAGTCATCATTAGGAAATAAAGCATCCATGTAGTTAGCATGTAAGTTATCTCTAATCTGTGTTAACTTAGGTAAAGTAGTTTTGTTTTTCCAAGGAAGTTTAGAATTAGATGTAGTGGATGTATCAGTAGCAAAAATATAACTACGAAGTTCTCTCCATTCTGCTTCTTTACTTTCTCTTTGAATCCACCATTGATTATACAACTCAGCAAGATTTCTTGCCATTGTATCTGCATCTACAGCTTTTTCAAATTGTGCGACTCTGCCTGCCATATGTATTCCTTAGAATGTTACTCCACCAAATCTGGAGTGTGTCATAACGTTTTTACTTAAATAACTAATATTGTTTCTGAGTTTTGGTACTAAAGATATTGAAATAGCATTAGCCATTGCATCTTTAATATCATCATGAGGTGGATGTGTCATAGTTAATTCTTCTTCAAGAGGTTGACAATTGCCACCTTTGTAATGCCACATTTGTTGATTGTGATATTTAGGTTCTAGTATTGCATTAATACGTTGTCGTTTATCTCCCATGTATCTTGTAGGTCTAAACTCATCTATTACTAATGGAATACCATTAGGTCTAAGATAACTATCTTTAAGTTCTTTAACAATAGTTTGTTGAGCTACTGTAATTTCTGCTCGTATTTTTCTAAAACCCCATTTTTCCCAAGCTCGTAAAATATGTTCATAGTATTCTACAATCCTATCAGTTTTAAATCTGTCAATATCTAATACGTAGTAATTAGCTTGATGGTCTACACCTATAATAACAAGAGCTGTACTGTCAGCTTGTTTACGTAAAGAGAATGCAAAGTCAATTGCTGCATAAACATTTAACTTTCTATCTCGTATATACCAATCCCCTTCTTTATTTTGTAATACACTTCTATCATAATATTGAAAGTTATCTGTAGATATATTTGCAGTTTCTTTACTATTAGGGTCATTGTAATACTGTGCAAAGAACTGAGTTTGGTCAATATACTTAGCTCTAATTCTTGCTAATTCTTTTGCATCAAATCCAAAAGCTTTGCCATCTTTTCTTTTTTGTTTAGCCCAAAGAAACTCACCGTCTTTTTCTACTACTCTTTGAAACAATTCATATACTGGTTCTTCTGATTCTAAGTCACCATCTTCATCATATAAGGATTCTTTCATGTTAACCATAGTATCATAAATATCCCTAGGATGATAACGGGTACCAACCACCCACTCGAAAGCTCCAGGATTCTCAATAGAAGCGAGTTGGGAATATGCTGAAGAAACTTTATCTCGCCCTTCTTCCGTATACGCATTACCAGGAACAACAATGTCATCAAGAACAACAATATCAGCATGAAATCCAGTAGTATTAGAAGTAAGCCCAACGGCTTTAACAGTAGCGTCTCGAACACCCTCTTCCTTTCTTCTTGGATGGTCTACTGCTATTTCAGCAACAGCCCACCGTTCACGTTTACCTTCCTCAGGATTAATCATTTCTGCCCAGTATCGTTTATAGATAGGACTATCTATAATATTTTTAATAGCATACAATTGTTTTTCAGCTAAGTCTGCTGTTGCAGATACATACAGTATTGTAGTCTCAGGATGCTTAGTAATCCACCATGCAGTTCTATAAGCAACTAACTTAGACTTCATATGTCCACGAGGAAGTAATACTAATTGGTTTTGTTTAGCATCTTGCCTTTGCCACCATTGTATTAATTCTTCATGTATAGCACCTAACATTAAATGAGGAGCTACTAATCTTATAAAAGTTAGTAAATCATTTTCTGCTACCTCTCTGATTTGGTCAATCTGAGTCATTTAAACTTACTTTAATTCACCTATATTACGTCTAGTTAAATCTATAATACGAATACCTTGACGTTCTAATTCAGGGTAAATTACATTTTTTTGAAAAGCATTTACTGCTTCTTTTCTACCTTTATTAAAACCTTCTTTATATTCTTTACTTTTAAATAAATTACTAATTGGTTTTCTACCTGTTACATTTTTATGAGGTTTAAAACTTTTATTAGAACTATTTAATCCAGACTCTACTCCTTCATAATATCCATGTTGAAAAGGACTTTTAAACTCTTTAGGTTTTTTAATTTGTTTATTAAAATTTTGACCTAACCAAGTACTACCTTTTTCCCATTTCATTTTTTAATTGCTCCATTCTTTGTAGTCTAGCTTCCCTAGACATATAAAACCATTGTTCTAAATCATCGTATGTTCTGTTACAACTTATGCATCTAGCTTGTCCACCAGTTGTATCTATCATACGACAGACACCTGTACATGGACTGTCATCAAGCACGTTTCTTTTTCTTCTTCTTACCCCAGTTGTTTTGCATATCTTTATATGCTTTAGCACTTATAGTAGATTTCTTTTTACTTCTACTAGTGCCTGCTTTTTTTCTTTTATTTATATTTTCTACTAAACTCATTACCATTTCACCTTATC
>Ga0208542_1001057_pt1 | contig 12046 bp, 14 predicted proteins | sample DEB08_DNA_3_FD_185495 | JGI IMG/M metagenome (GOLD analysis project Ga0208542, IMG submission 185495) | Aqueous microbial communities from the Delaware River and Bay under freshwater to marine salinity gradient to study organic matter... | ecosystem: Environmental > Aquatic > Marine > Coastal ... | reverse complement strand
ATTTATCACTACTATCAATTAATTTTTCATTATCTGCTACTGGTTGGTGAAGTCCTTTAAAGTCTTTCCCAACACCTTTACTTGGTATCCATCCACTTGGAAAAGAAAAATGGATTGCAACTAATTTACCTTTATGAATTACTGCAATATCTTCTTCTATTCCCATTGCTAATTCAAAAAATGAAGGTTCTTTTACGAATTTCATTTTTTTCTTTAGATCTTTAAACAAATTAAAATCGGTAAATACACGATCTTCACCAAATAAATCATCTTGATATTTTTTGTGCTGAACTAATTTTTCATTTAAGTATTTTTCATCTGGATTTCTGTTGAAAAGTTCTCCATTATAAATTTGCATAGATGGATTATTGGTAAACGGCACTTTTATGAAGTCAATATTCATTAATATTAATTTAATAAAGAAAAGAGGATGTTGTGAGTAATTCTGGAGCACTTGTTGTTCATGGCTTGTTTGAACATAAGGGTAGACACCAAGATAATGTGAATTGGTTAAATAACTTAGGCATTTCAGCTTATTCAATAAATTTACCGGGTCATGGAGACATTAAACAAAAAGGTCATATTGAGGATTGGAATGAAAACTATAGTGCTATTAAAGAAGGTTTTAATTTACTTAAGAATTCTGATAAGAAAATAATTTTTGCACACTCATATGGTTGTTTAGTTACAACCTCTGCAGTTTTGAGTGGTGTTGTAGAACCAGATTACTTAATTCTCTCAGCTCCACATTTTGCTGATAATTATCCTAAATTTGTAAAAAATCTTTCAGGAACTTTAGCAAAAATTGCACCAAAACTACGTGCACCATCTCCTGTAACTAAGAAAAATATTTCAACAGATCCACAAGTTGTTGAAGACTACTTTAATGATCCCTTAGTCTTTAGAAGTTTGACAGTCAATTTCGGCAATGAGATAAACAAAGCACAAAAATTTGTAAATGAGAATATAAAGTCATTAAAGATTCCAACTATCGTTTTGCATGGTGAAAATGATGCAATAGTTCCAATTTCAGGATGTGACGAGATTAAAAAACTAGATAATGTAACTTTTGTAAAAGTTGAGAACTCATTTCATGAAATTTTAAATCAAGATACAAGGCCATTTGTGTTAAGTGAAATATATAACTGGCTTAAAAGTAAAGAAATAATATAAATCTTATTGCAAATCTGTTGCAATAAGATTTAGCTATTTTATAATACCTATATGCATGTACCAGATGGATTTATTAATGCTCCAGTTTCTGCCGCAACTGGACTGCTCAGTATTAGTACTCTTTGGGCTTATATAAGGTCTGCCAAAAATTTAATTGCTGATAAATTTATTGCCTTAACTGGTATGATGTCAGCCTTAATATTTGTGCTTCAAATGATAAACTTTCCAGTAGCTGCAGGTACCAGTGGACATTTGCTAGGCGGGGCTTTAGCAGTAATTGTTCTCGGACCAAGCTTAGGTTTAATTTGCTTATCGGTAGTAGTAATAATCCAGTCATTGTTGTTTGCAGATGGTGGTCTAAGTGCACTAGGTATTAATGTCCTAAATATGGCTATAGTAACTACATTAATTAGTTGGTTTATTGTAAAAAATTGGATCAAACTCGTCGGAAATACAAGAATATCATTACTATCAGTTAGTTTTATTGCAGGTATTGTATCTGTAGTATTTTCATCAATCGCTTTTACTCTTGAATATGCAATTGGAGGGACGGTCTCTGTACCAATTGGTAGTGTTTTAATTGCAATGGTAACAACACATTTTCTAATTGGTATTGGAGAAGGCATTATTACTGTATTGATAATATCTCTGCTTTTAAGAGTTCGTTCTGATCTTGTCTATGCAGCTGATGAAAAGAAAAATTCTAAAGGTGTCGGTGCGTCAATATATGGATTTCTTGTATTTTTAATTTTACTTTTAAGTTTATTAACACCGTTTGCATACAGTTCTCCAGATGGGTTGGAATCGGTATCTGAAACTTTTGGTTTTGAGTCTTCAAGTGGAGTTGTGCTACTTCTAGACGACTACGGTATTAATGGAGTAAACAATAATTTTGTATCAACAATCTTAAGTGCGCTTCTAGGAATTTTTGTGATAGTAATTATCTTTAATCTTGTATCAAAGAGATTAAAGAGTGGGAAAAATATTTAAATATTTTTTTGATTTTTTATTTTTTATATTGTAAATTTAAATTACTTTTTAAGAAGAGAGTCTTTATAGATAATCTTTTTAAGAAGTATTAAGAGATAACCCTTGAAGCAGGAAATCTGGCAACAGATTGCGGAGTTTTCAAGGGTTTTCTCATTTCTATAGTTCTTTAGTTATCATTTAATTTATGACTAACAATCTTGATTTTGAAAGTTTAAAAAAAGTTTGTCTAGATTGTAAACAATGTGCTTTATCAAAAACTAGAACAAATGTTGTTTTTGGCAGAGGCAACCCAAATACAAAAATTCTTATCATTGGTGAAGGACCGGGCCATAACGAAGATTTAGAAGGCCTAGCTTTTGTTGGTCGAGCAGGAAAACTTCTTGATTCTGCTTTCCAATCAGTGGGGATTGATACTAATAGAGATTGTTATATTTCAAATATTGTAAAGTGCAGACCACCAAATAATCGAAAACCACTTTACGATGAAGTCGAGAGTTGCTCAACTTGGCTAAATCAACAAATTAACTTAATTAACCCAAAAATAATTGTTCTTGCCGGATCAACAGCTATTGAATCATATTTAAAAATTAAAGAACCTATTTCAAAAATTAGAGGTAAGTGGATTGAAAGAGACGGTAGAAAAATTATGCCAATTTTTCATCCATCTTATTTATTAAGAAATCCTTCTAAAGAAAAAGGAAAGCCGAAATGGTTAACTTGGAGAGATCTAGAATTAGTAAAAACTGAATTGGAAGCACTAAAAAATAATTAAAATTATTTATTTTTGACTAAACTTTTAAATACGGGAGCTAATGCTGAGAGGGTTAATCCGACCGTTTTACTTGCTAGATAATGCTAGCAAAGGAAATCTCAACTTTTTCTCTTTAATTTAGGAGTATTATGAATCCGAATATTTATGTTTTTTTAATAATTGTATTTTTCTTTTTTATAACAAAAAATTTAGCCTCTTCTGACACAGGCTATTTCAAAACTGAGAAAATACAGGGGTCAACCACCCTAACCTTGAGTTTTTTTGCGAGTGGTATGGGTTTGTGGATTTTAACTTCCCCAGCTGAAGTTGGCTGGTACGGACTTGGATTTGATGTATTGGGTTATGCTATCTCAGCGGCTACCCCATTTTTGCTTCTTTATTTCTTCGGTCCAAAGATTGCAAATTTAACAACTGAAGGTACGACTTTGCCAGAATTTCTTAGAAGCAAATTTGGAATTGGTGCACAAAAGCTAGTTTCAGGTATAGCTAGTGTTTACATGTTTACTTTTTTAATTGCTGAACTTGCTTCAATCTATCTAGTCTTTCCAGTTTTGTATCCAGAATTTGGAATAGAAGTAGTTATACTTATTGCTTTTGGTAGTCTTCTTTATCTATTCAAATCTGGATTTAAAGCTTCACTAATCACAGATCGTATTCAGGGAGTAGCGATAATTGGGATGCTCTCATATTTAATTTATAAGCTTTTAAGGAGTTCTAACTATTCAGAAATTATAAATAATGCTAATTTAGGCGGCTTCAATGAATTTACTTTTTTTAGCTTTAAGTCTGCGCTAGCTGTAATAATAGCAGTAACTGGTGCTGAAATATTCTCACAGGGTTACTGGCAAAGAACTTTTTCAGCTAAAAATAGTTCTGTTATAAAAAAATCTTCAATATATGCTGCCTTACTTTGTTTTGTAACGGTTTACATTTTAGGGTTTTTTGGTACCGTTGGTGCAGGTATGGGTTTAGACAATCCAACACTTAGTTTTGTTCAGCAATTTGAATTTAATCCAGTATTTTCATCAATATTTTTAATACTTGCAACCCTGCTAGTTCTTTCAAGTGTTGATACTTTACAAAATGCGATTGCTGCAACACTAACTATTGACATTTTTGAATCTAATAAAAAAACGGGTCAGCTATTAACAATTATTTTGACTATTTCTGCTGTATTCTTTTCAACAAAAGTCGAAAATATTTTTACATTATTTCTATTAGCTGATTTATTTACGGCTTTAATAGTTGTACCAACTTTTTTTCAGTTTAAAAAATCGCTAACCTCAAAATCATTTATGATTATATTTGTACTTGGTGCAGTATCAACACTCTTTTATAGATTCTTATTTGTTGATAATGAAATTAATCCAGGAGGTCTATTCATACCAACCGATATTTACGGACTTGCTGACTTAAATACGTTTTTGGTTGCAATTACTTCAACTTTGATTGGATGTTTAATCTCTGATAGGATAAAAAAATGAAAATTGTAGGTTTTAAAATACCTGTTTTAGATTTAGAAAAAGCAATTGAGTTTTACGTAGACATCTTAGGTTTTAATTTAGCTTTTAGAGCCGATGAATTTGGTTGGTTAACTATACAGCAAGATTCAGTTCAGTTCGGTCTTTATATACCTGGTCAAGGAGGTGGTACACGTGAGCCTGGTGGAAGTATTGATTTTTCTTTTTCTGTTGAAGATATTGTTTCTTTACAAACAAATTTGAAGAAAAATAATGCTTATGTCAGTGATATAACTGATACAGCTGATGGGATGCAAGTAATTGATGTCACTGATCCATTTGGAAATGTTTTAACTTTTAGAAAACAAAATAATTGAACTTGCATTAATTTAATGAAGTTTTAGTATCAATTCATGAAACCAAATCAGCTAAATCTTTTCACAAAACTTTCGCAATTACAATCATTAAATGATCACTTATTTGTAACTTCAACAAGGATGGACTTTGAGAAAAACAGATACAGAAGTGAGATATGGCATAGAAAAGATAATCGATGGGATGTTTTTAAATCTAGTGAAGAACTTTCATTTTCAAGTACAAAAGTAAATACTCTAGGAGACGTTGTATTTTTAGAAAGTAATTTAGATAAAAACAAAAAAGATAACAAATTTAGGATTGTTTTTCAAAAACACTCCTCCGATAAGTCAAAAGATGTTTTTATTTCAAGCGATCCAATTACTAATTTTGCTTGGGTAGATGATGAAAATATTTTTGTAGTTGTAGAAAATTGGAATTCTAAATACAAAGAAATTAAAGAGAAGGAATCTGAGCCGAAATACATTGAGAATTTACCTTTTAGATATGACAATATTGGTGATATTTTTAACAAAAAAAGCCAACTTCTTGAAGTAAATATCAAAAGTAAAGCTGTTAAAACTATAGCTGATACTGAAAAGACTGACTACTTATCAATACAATCAGTAGTAAAAATTAAAAATACTTACTATTTCCTATCATCTAAACACAATAAAAAAGGTACAGAACTTGAAGAGGATGTTCTTCAAGTTAAAGGTAGAAAGCTTGAAGCAATATTTAAAGGCGGAAGTTTTGGGAAATTGTTGAATCATAATAATGATTTGCTAACTGTTGGCTTAAAGAATTATATGGATTGGCCCGAAGCAGTTTCCATATATAAAATTGAAAACTCAAAAGTAAAAAAACTATTTACAAATTTAGATAGAACAGTTGTAGACATAAAAAGCTTCAATGGTCAGCTTTATTTTACTTTTGAAGATTCTGGAAAAGTTTGTGTAGCGAAATCAAAGGATCTAAGAAATATAGAGGTTATATACAACGAAGAAGCAGTTTGTAAAGATTTTGTGTTTGATGAAAAACTATTGTGTATTATTGAAAAACCAACTTGTCCTGGTGAGATTTATGAAGTTGGGGATACGGTTGAACAAATTTCACTATCAAATAGCTGGTTTAAAAATAATGTAAAACTACATAAGTATGTATATGAAAGAGTTGATACCAAACAATCTAAAGTTGATGCCTGGGGAATTCTTGTAAATCCTAATAATCCGACTTTGCTAAACATTCACGGTGGTCCAGCTTCACAGTATGGTTTTGGATTTTTTGATGAATTTCAAGTTTATGCAAGTGCTGGCTTCAATGTAATATTTACCAACCCAAGAGGTTCAACAGGTAGAGGAACGAAATGGTTAAAAGATGTATGTAACAACAAATGGGGTATTACCGATACTCATGATGTTTTAACTTCGTTTGATTTTATGGTTAAAAAATTAAAAATCAAAAACAAGAAGTTTGGAATTATGGGTGGATCATATGGTGGATTTATGACTTCATGGATAATTGGACATTACAATAAAAAATTCCACTCTGCAATTGTTGAAAGAGCACTCATTAATTGGGAGACAATGGTTGGAACTTCTGATATTGGAATTGGTTTTCCTGAAATGTATTTAGGTACAAAGCTTGATAAAAATAGAAATTTTTACCTTAAGAAGAGCCCAATAACTTATGCTAATAAAATTAAAACTCCAACTTTAATAATTCATTCAGAGAATGACTTCAGGTGTCCAATTGAACAGGCTGAACAACTCTTTTCACAACTAAAAAGGAACGATGTTCCATCTGCCATGGTTCGATTCCCAGGTGAAGGTCATGAATTATCAAGATCTGGAAGTCCAAAGCACAGAGAACAAAGATTTAATTTCATAATTGACTGGCATAAAAAGCACTTAAAATAAATTCTTTTCTTCAAATAGTAACTTGAGTAAAGTATACAAAGGTGAACTATGAATGAGTTGAATGTAAATACTGTAACTGGGAAGGAGCTCAGAGAGCTTTCTAGAACTGAGCCCGAAATTGCTTTTCAATTCTTATTAGACAACACAAAAATTTGGAACAAATTAGCAATTGAAGATCCTTTTGATTGTGCAGACGTTTTAGAAGAGTTTGAACCTGAAGAAGCCGGTGAATTATTAAAAAATCTTAAAAAACAACAAGCTGTAGGTGTTTTTGAATATTTAAGACCTAGAGCAATTATTGAGATTTCAAAAATACTAGAAACAACACATGTTGAATCGCTATTTAAAGAGATGGTTGTTGAAGATATAGTTTACGTTTTTGAAAAAAGTACAAATGATGAATCTCAAGAATTACTCCGTCTATTAGATAAAGAAACCCAAATAGATATTAACAAAAGATTATCTTGGCCAAAAGATTCAGTAGGAAGACTTATGTCGGAAGAAGTCCCAACTATTAAAACTGGTCTAAAGGTAAAAAATGCTTTAAAAGAACTTAAAGAGCTTCATAAAAATATTGAAAACTTTTTTTATGTTTACATAATTAACCCTGAAAATGTTTTAGAAGGTGTCGTTTCTTTTAGAGAAATGGTGTTTGCTCAAGATAATGAATTGGTTGAAAATGTAATGATTGCAAACCCAATATCTATCAAACCAACCGATGATCAAGAAGTAGCAGCTTCTTTAATTAAACAATATGAACTTCTTGCACTTCCTGTTGTGGATGAAGAAAACAAATTAATCGGACAGGCAACAATTAGTTCTGCTCTAGATGTGTTGCAACATGAAATTGCTGAAGACTTCTCTCAATCATTTGGTGCAGGTGCTGAAGAAACAATCTTTACCCCAGTACAAAAATCAATAAAGTTAAGAGTACCTTGGATAGCTATAAATATGGGGCTTGCATTTATAGTTTCGTTTTTAATTTCTCAATTTGAATCAACAATTGCAAACGATGCACGTCTAGCCGCATTGATGCCTATAGTAGCTTTGGTTGGTGGCAACTCTGGTTCCCAGTCTTTAGCAATAGTTATTAGAGCGTTGGCTAGAAATGATGTATCTGAAGCAAGGGTGTTTGATGTCATTAGAAAACAATCAACCATAGGTATGTTTATCGGCCTATTAATAGGAACTATGTCATTTTTAGTTTTAAGTATTATTGGCTTATCAAACTATGCTGCAGCACTTAGTATTTCAATTTTTGCAAATATTTTAATAGGAAATCTTTTTGGTTCATCAATACCTTTACTGCTTAGAAAACTTGGCTTAGATCCAGCCTTAGCATCAAATATATTCTTAACTTTAATTACCGACATTGCTGGTTTTGCTGGATTTTTGACTATTGCTTTAATTCTTATTTAATGGTCTCTTGAACGTGATGATTTAGTCATCGTTTTCTCTAATTTGCCGTTGGAAAAAATAAATGATTCAATATTTTCTACTAGATGTTTACCGTTTTGAGATTTTTGTGAAATTACTTCTATTTTCATACCCTCATGAGGAGAGATTAATGTAATAGAGTGCTGTTTAAATTTTTTTGATGATTGATCTCTTCTAATCACATCGCTTATCATATTTGATGATTCCCAAGACCAGTCATCACCAACAACTACAAATTTACAATTATGTTTAACTTGCGATTTATCGATTCTAGCTCCAGGACAAATAAGTAAAGAGCCCTCTAACCATGGATTGAGTCCGACACCATCAAATTTTGGGAATGCTACATTAAAAGCTTCATCAATTATTGTTTCAATATCACCATTTTCGAGATTTTTAGCTTTTATAACTTCAGAAATAGTATTTTGTAACTCAAATAATGATTTTTCATCTAATTTTGAAAGAGTTTCTTTATCCATAAAATATAACTTAGCTTTTTATAGAGACAGATTTAAAAATTAGGATTTTTTCTTTTCACTCAAATCTTTAATATCTATTCTTACTAGCCCAATAACAAATATGGTAAGCGTTACTACAGGAAATAACAAAATGATTAAAAAGGGATTGGCAAATATTGTCTCTAACATATAATAATTTTACCATTTTAAACAGTCTATAATGATGTAGAAAGGATAGTTATGTCAAAACTTGGGTTGTATGCAAGCATGGTTTCAGTAATTGCTTCTGTGCTAATTTATATTGTTTTAGAGGATTCACATTTAGCAATTTATGTTGGTCTTTGGGCTCCAACTTTAATTTTATACGGACAAGCTTACGAAAAAGCTAATAAATAGTTATTAGATTTATCTAATAACTTGCAAATTGCTAAGATTTGTTTGTGAATAAAATTGAAAAGCGTTCTTTTTTTGGCTTCCTAGTAATTGCTTTTTTTTTACATGTTTATTTAGTCTATTCTCTTGTATTAGGTGGCTAAAAAGCTTTTTTTCTTATTTTTTCTTGTATCCTGTACTTCAAGTAATGCTTCTGTAGAAGTAAATAATGAAATCTCACAAACAACAATCACTGAAGCTTTAACAGTTGCATTAGACAGTGAAGATATATTAATTCAAATATTAGATGCGTATAGATCTTTTTCAAGTAGTCCAAATGAATCTTTAGATATAATATGGAATTTTGCACATCCTAACAATCAAGCTGTAACAGGACCAAAAGAAAGATTTGCATTGATGCTTACTTCTGAACCATATGATTTAATTATTGATTTAAAAGATTATTCTTACAAAGTGGTTTTCGAAAGTGATGAAAACATTCATTATGAAGTAAATTTCATTAATCAAAATGATTCATATTTAGTTTTAACTTGGGTATTTGAAAAAACTTTATGCTATAACAAACCGTGTTGGAGAACTATAGGTGTGAGTGAACCACAATTTTTAGGTTCTGGAATTTAGTCGTCTAAATTTTCAAGCGGGTTTTCAGGTTGACAGATTTCAAATGCATCTTGAACTTCTTGAGAATTAAAATCGACGTTTGCATCTCTAAATGCAAAAAAACCAAACTCTCCTGGAACTGGATCTGGAAAATCAATTCCCTGATCTCGCATGCATTGTGAAAATTCTAGTGAAGCATCTATAAGCGCTGCTTCTACTTCAGGGTCTAAATCAAACTCTTCTGGCAATGCATTTCTTAAAATGTCTTCGCAATTTGTAAAGGCTGATTCAAATTTTTCTTGATCCTCTGTTGCTAAGTCAAATTCTTGAAAGTTTGGATTTCCATCAGCATCAAATGTTGGATCTGGAAAATCAATACCCTCTTCTCTCATACACTGTGCAAAAGATAAAACGCCTTCTTCAAAAGAAAGCTCTTCCTCTTCAACAACAGTAACCTCACTAGATTCCAGTGACACAATACCTTGTGGTTCCTCACCACCAATAGTGCATGCTGCAAAAATCATTAAAAATACAACATATCTCATTTTCGAACTGCCTCCGCTGGTTGAATTTTTGATGCTTTGATTGCGGGATATACTCCAGAAATTGCTCCAATTAAAAGTGCCAACAATACTGCTCCAAATATTTGCCATACAGGTATTGAGAATACAATATTGGTGTAATTAGTGTATCCAAGTGTGATTGCCACACCTAACAACACACCAACCAAGCCTCCAATCCCTGAAAGAATCACACTCTCTAGTAAAAATTGGTAGCGTATTTCTCTTCTTGTAGCACCAAGAGACCTTCTTACACCAATCTCCATTCTTCGCTCGAGTACTGACATTACCATGACATTAGCGATTGCAACACCACCAACAAGTAGAGCTACTGACCCAAGTCCTAAGAGTAAGTTAGTAAATGCAGTTTCTGCAGCTTGTTGTGCTTCAAGAGCATCGGAAGGTCTGCTTACTTCAACTTGATCTGGATTTTCAGGATTCATAGACGGTGCTAAGACGTCTACAACATCTTCAATAAAATTTGGATTAGCGCGTAAATAAATAGTTGTTGGTTCTTTATCTATATCAAATAACGTTGAAGCTACACCATAGCCAATAAAAACAGATCTATCTAAATCAGGATGTATTTTAAGTTCATCAAGAATTCCAACTACTCCAAACCACTCATCATCAATAAGAATTTTGGAAGGTTGCGACAAATTATTTATCCCTAATCTCTCTGCAGAAACAGAACCCAACACAGTAACCGGGATATCTGATAAACCATCAGTAATAAATCGACCTTCAGACAAATTCCCACCAATTACATCTAACAACTCTGAACTCGTTACAACAGTAGAGATTCCACCACCCTCAAACTCTGAAATAAAATCTGTTCTTCGTACCAATAAATCTGCTTGCGTTGTTGAGGTAACTTCTTCTACAGGACCAATTCTCTCAACCATCCCTATTACGCCATCTGGTAATTCTTCTTGGCTTCCAAAAAAACCAGCTTGTGGAGAGGCTTTAATTAAGTTTGTACCGAGAGATTCAAGAGTCGCTAATAAGTCTGCTCTACCAGATGATGAAATTCCAGTCACTGCAACAATTGCTGCAATACCAATACCTATTCCAATTGATGTCATAGCAGCTCTGCCTTTACGAGCTTTTACACCATATAAAGCAACAAAGAATAAATCCCGTAATCGTAATTTATTTTTCATCGCTCACCACTTTTCCATCAACAAGTTCAATGACTTTTTCAAACATTTGTGCGTGATCTTGGTTGTGAGTAATCATGACAACAGTTTTGCCTTTGCTGTTTAATTCTTTCAAAATATTTAAAATATTAAGACCAGACTCTTTATCTAAATTTCCAGTAGGTTCATCTGCTAAAACAAAGGAGGGATCTTCTACTAAAGCACGAGCAATAGCAACTCTCTGTTGCTCTCCACCTGATAATTCTTTTGGAAGGTGAGTAAGTCTATGTCCTAAACCAACAAGTTCTAGTGCATCTTTTGCTTTTTCTAAACGAATATCTCTTTTTATTCCGTGATATAAAAGACCCTCTGCAACATTTTCCTGTGCAGTTAATCCTGGGAGTAAGAAAAAGCTTTGAAAAATAAATCCAATTTTCTCACCACGAAACTTTGATAGTTCATCATCTGTTAACTCTGATATGTCATCACCATCAATAGTTATTGAGCCATCCGTAACGCTATCGAGTAAACCCATCATATTTAAAAGTGTTGATTTTCCACTTCCAGACTGGCCAACTATTGATACAAACTCGCCTTCATAGATATCTAACGAAACACCGTCTAATGCTTTTACAGGTGGTGGACCATCATAAACTTTCGAAATATTGTTTATGGATATTACTGGTTGTGTTGAAGTACTCATCTTGGTACTACGACAATCATGCCTTCACTAATATTTCCACTTACTTCTACAAATCCATCTGTAAATACACCAATTTTTACACCTACAT
>Ga0208542_1001052_pt1 | contig 12093 bp, 18 predicted proteins | sample DEB08_DNA_3_FD_185495 | JGI IMG/M metagenome (GOLD analysis project Ga0208542, IMG submission 185495) | Aqueous microbial communities from the Delaware River and Bay under freshwater to marine salinity gradient to study organic matter... | ecosystem: Environmental > Aquatic > Marine > Coastal ... | reverse complement strand
TGCTTCTATTGCTCCATCTATCCTGTTCTTCAAAGGTATTTAGTATTTCTGATTTTACGGATTCGGGTGCTTCTGATAAATCTATAAGTTTTTTGTTGCGACAATAGTTCCTATAGACTGCCTCACCCAAGGCGTTCAAATCCTCTGTAAGTTTTTCGATAGCAGTTTGACGTAATGGTGTCTGCCTAATACCATCAACAAAACTATTGTCAGGTGATAAAACATTAGGCACACCATCAGATTGATCGCCTTTTAAGATCAACTCAAGTAGTTGTCTACGTGGGTTCTTCTCAACAATCAACTGTTTTTTCATGGGTGAATATTGACTTACATTGTCATACTTTTGAAGTTGAACAAAGTCTTTATCAGACGATACAATCATCACAGGTTCGTTTTTACCAAACTCTTGTGTGTATTCTACAAGATTTGCAATGATATCATCCGCTTCACAGTTCTCAATCAATAATGTTTTATATGGAAAGTTCTCTGATAGTTCTTCGAACACCAAATAGATTATCCGAAAGACCTCTCCCCAATCAACATCTGATTTTTGTCTACTCTTTGCTCGTTGTGCCTTATAGTTTGGAAAAACATCTTTTCTCCAGTTCTTACGACCATCTCCACAGACAACAATCTCACCATAAGATTCTTTAAACTTATTTCGATACTGTCTAATATTATTCAATATCAAGTGTCTAAACAAATCCTCATTCAAATCATTTTTATTTTGAATGACGCTTACAATCGCTATTGCATTATAATCTAATAATATCATTTATACATTATTCCTGATCTCCAGAGTTCACGTTCACCATTGTAACTAGTTCTTGCATGTAAGCTATGAACTTGATCACTTAGCACTAAGTCATATAAATCCCATTTGTGATAGTACACATACTTCTCACTAAGAACATATTGCCTTAGTTTTAACATAACATCATCACTTTGATTGACAATACCTTTTACAACAGGATATGGAAAATAAAACCCTAGTTTATTATTTACTGGGTGTTTTGTAACAATAGGTTGATATTCTACTTGTTTGATTTTAGGATCAGTACCATCTGCATCAACAAAATGATTTGCTTCTATTCGATTATTAAAGACATGACGCACATGAGAGTTTTTCCAATCCTCATCAGTCGAGTTTTTATGAATATTATCGATAACATAGTGCGCAGTTTGATTTGACCAAAACTCTTTTTGATCATCAGTCAAATCTTGATAAGCACTCTGCGCATCTGTAAATCCAGTATCACCACCAATGCAGTTGTTTTTATTCATATACATAGCTATTATTTGATCGCCTTTTGGACGCATCATCATTGCATTATGCCACCCAAGGCTCCCATCTACACGACCATGAAACATTCCTTTAGAATGAACTCTGCATATTTCTCTATAACCCTCTACAACAGACTTTACCTGTTCAGGTTGTTTAGCTATCATTCCTATGTTTCTATATAAACTTACTAAATGCTCAGGATGTACTGGACTTGTATTCTTTATAACGACAAATCTACCGTCACCAACTTTTTCCTTAATAAAGTTAGCGTGATGAGGACTGTTATAATCGATATCAGATATTTCATATCCAAAACTGATTCTTCGAACTTTCATAATATTATCCTTATTATACTCACCCACCTCAAAAGGTATTATATTAATTATATACTATTTTTATGATTCGTCAACTACTTTTTTTCTCCATCAATGCTACTGCTGCATCGTAATCTTCCTGAGACACAACACCTTCACGTAATAGCTTTTGTCTGTTAACCATATGCTTACCTTGGATTTCTTCTTTTGATCCGCCAAAGTATGCTACGCAATGTCCTTCTTCGATCATAATATCCGTTACACGCTCCCGCTTACCTTCGTAACGTTCTACCCAAAAGTCGCCTAAGATACGTCCGAACTTACCTTTCATATCTTCACCATCTTTGTTTTCTGTTGTGATTAGTTTACCGCCATTTTCTAACAGTTCTTTTAGTCTGTTCTTGGCTGCTGTGCCAAATACCTTTTCTACTTTGTCGCTTGTGCGTGACTCTGGTGTGTCAATGCCCATGATACGTACACGCTCATCTTTCAACCATACGCCAAACCCTAGATCGATATCTACGTCTACAGTGTCACCGTCTACGCATTTAAGTAGAACTACGTCATATTCGTTTGTGTTCATTTCTACTTTCCTATTATATGTTTTCGATGTATCTTACCACCGATAAAAGCATTATAATATTCATCAGGCTTCAAGAGTACATCTCTCTCTAACTGATATTTCATTTCATAGTAAGAACATTCTCCCTTTGTTTTACATAGTTTTAATATTTCACGCTTGAAGTTGTCAGGACCTTTCTTTTCTACTAATAGCTTTACTTCGGTACTACTTCCATAGTATTTACGCCAATCGCTCTCAGACCTGCTCTTAACCGCTCTCTTGCGTGTTTTAGTGACAGGAAGCTTCTTAGGTTTCCAAAAGAACTTCTTGCCAATATACTTCATTCCTGTATCAAGTTCTGTGATCTCATAGACAAAACCCTGATACTCTTCAGGCGTCTCATCAAACTCTTTATCATTATATGTCCACATAAAAAATAGCCCCTTTCAGGGCTATTTATATTAGTCGTCTAATACTTCGTATTCTAAGGGCGATCCGCACATTGAACAGTATTGCGGTATCTCTTCGCTATCAACTACAAGTACCTGAGTTTCCGCTTCACAAGCTTCACACTCTGCCCAATATTCCTCTTCCATGTATGCTCCTTAAAATGTTATTTCGCAGGCTCCACCTTGACATGCGATTGCGCCCATTGTATCTATGTCAGTAAATCGCTTTTCATCTAGTTCTGAGGTAAAGTCCACTGATTGAATGTTTTGTTGTATCTTCTCCCACTTATGTAGCAAAAACACATCTTTGAGACAATATTCAGTTTCTTTTGTGTCACCCATGAAGTAGTTGTCTGCAAACTTCTGGAAACGACGAATCCACTCAGCACGGATATCAGATACTTCACCTTGGAACTCAGGTGGAGTCTGTGCAATCTGTGTAGCTTCCCATAGATCACGGAACCCTTGCTTACGAGTATCAACGATTAGACCTGATGCAAACAATGCGCCTTTACCATATTGTGCGACGATTTGTTCTTCGGTCTTCACTTCGGTCATTGGTGCTTGAGCAAAGTCTTTATCACCAGACCCAGCCAAGAAACTAATACCAGCAAAACTATGACGGTTGTCATAAACATAATCCTCTACTTCAGACCACTGATGTGGCATCACTGTTACCGTATTTGACACATTGTGGCGGGTCTTTGGGTTTATACATAGTTCTACATTTGTCCCTGCTTCCACCCAGTTGTTTTGAACTAGTTTCACTTTTTCTAGTAGGTTCTTACCATATAGCTCTTCACGATATAGTGAACCCTCAGGTGAAATGATTGGGAACGCAACACAATAATCTGTGCCATTTGCAGACCATACAGATTCTTCAACCATGTATGGGTTTGTCTTTGCGATTAGCTGACCAACCTCGGTCTCTTTGTTTAGTTGAATATGACGGAGATAACGAGGAGAATGCTCAGCATGTATACCGCTCGCCGTTTGGAGTAAAACGGAAGCGTTTCCACTAGGTTTAACACACGTTGTTCTAGCTGCCGCATTGATTCCGATAAGTTTTGCAACTGTTTTGTTAACTTGTTTGACAATTTGTGCTCCTTCCTTTTGCACTTCCTCATCGAGTAAAACTTCTGGATTGTTCATCCAACCAGTAATAGAAACACCTAAGAGTGCTTCCCTAGCAAAGATTTCTTTAGAAGTTCCGTTGAGGTATTTGAAGTCTGTGTACCCTGCTTGGAGTGTTCCCATGATTGCTCCTGCTCGACAGGCTTTGAAGAACTCTTCTTTTGAGGTACATTTTCCACCGTTGATTTCTGTGAGGTTACATCCTTGCCATCCTGATTCTCCATTGATCTGAGGATACATTCCAATCTCAACACAAGGGTTCGTAGTGATATCTCTGTCGTCAACAAAGAAGAAACCTGGTTCTCCAAACTCTTTGATTGATCCCATGATTCTCTTAAAGTCTTCTTTAGATATCTCATCTCTAACAATAACAGCACTATTGTTACTGCGGCCCCGCTGAGGATTATCGATAAACCAATTACCAGTTTTAGCATTAATCATCTCCACATCGTCTGGCGAAAAGAGACAGATGGTAGCTGATCTACGGACCCCACCTGCAAGAACTGCATCAGCAGCATGCATAGCAATGTCGTATACGTCAATAGGACGCAAACGTGTTTCACCTTTAAGAACACGAGATTGAATCAAGTGTTCGATTTTGTCTAGTGATCTACGTAGTGGTTCTGGTCCTGGTGCTTTAAATCCACCATTGATCATAGCACCCTTTGGACGTACATGTTGTAGATCAAAATATACTTTACGTCCTTCCATTTCTGGGAACTGACCACCACCCACAAAGTATGATGACATAAGAGCACCCAAAGCATCTGCCCATCCTTCGATAGAATCTTCTACGACCCAACCCTTTGCTTGTTTCTTACGCTCTGCAATGTTAGGTAACTTAGCCACGTGATGTTGTTGCACTGAGAAGCCAGCTCCTGCGCCACAAAGTAGCACGTAGAACAATTCTGAAAAGAAGCGAGGTCTATCAGCATAAGTTGATGTACAGTTGTACATACGCATCTGATGTTTCTTTAGTTGGTCTCCACCAAACTGTAACGCTCGTTGTGCGCCTAATGCATACTGAAGTTTGTATAGAGATTCTGCTTCATCGATTAACTGAGCGAGATCAGGTGTCATCTTGTCTTTGTAGTATTCACGATGCATATTCATGACACGTGTTACGGCTTCTTCCCAAGTCTCGTAACGTTTTTTTTCCTCATCCCATCTACTATAACCTTCGTAAAACTTTGTTTGTGACATTAACTCACGTGTATCTCTATCTCTGTTGTTCGGGACAAGTTTGAGCATTTATGCATCTCCTAAATGTAAAAAGTTTATGCCACAAATCCGTATGATTCATGGCTTATTAATGATATAGTCTTTTATTGGTGTATTATATAGTATTAGAAATATTCTTGCAACAATATATTGTAACAAGTAGTAATATTTTTTTTAACTATCTTCTTTGGGTTTTTCTGGTTCTTTTGGCGTATCTGTCAGGGCTTCTTCGTAGTATCCAATGATCGCTTGTTGATCTTTTACATACCTACGTAGCTCTGCGATACCCAAAGCAAGATTTTCATAACCCTTTGGAGTAATAGCAAACAATACTACATTCCCAGTCTTGCTATTAATTTCTTCTAGTTTTTGTTCTAGATTTTCTTCAGTTACGACAAACCAATCCACTGGTGGAAACTCCACAGCCTTAGGACGTTCTTGGATTGGAATATTTTGTTTCTGATATTCAGTCTGAAGAACTACTTCCGTCTCCGGCGCCCTCGCTCCGCATGCTGCTATCGTCAACAGGCTCATCGCTAGGAGGGGTAGTTTCAGATTCGATACGATTGATGAGTTTTCCGACTGCTGCGTTAACTCTGTCTTCAAGTCCTTGTGCATTTGTTAATGCCTCCATAGTCAAGTCTATCTTTGCAAACACACCTCTCAGTTTATCAAGATGCTCTTGCGATTGTTGCAATCTTTTAGTAAGATTACGGTTTAGTTCTTCGTTCTTTTTTGCATCAGCTTGCATTTGCTCTACGGTATTCTGTAGTGTTTCTGCAGCTGTCTTTAACTTCACGTTATTTTCTCTGAGTGTTCCAATAGTCTCTTGTGACCACATGTAATAGGAATACCCTGCGTATCCCACACCACTCATCAAACTGATTAACAATAATATAAGATATAATCTAGCCATTACTTTTCTATATGATTCCTAAACTTTTTGAGAAGTCTTGGAGTCTTATCCTTTTTGCGTCTACGATCAGTGACGTTGATAGGCAACCCTATCTTACGTCTGAGTATATGCATGGGAAACCGTTTGGGTGGTCCCATGTTCTTTGTATCTTGTGGGATGCCTGCATCTGCTGCGGTCATCATTTCTTCTTTTAGTTCGCTCATCTTGCGAGTTCTCCTACGGACACGTAAACGGTCTTGTTGGTTCTAACATGAGTTGCTTCGTAGATATTTATACCAAACATATGTCCGACAGGGTAACAGTTATCTTCAACACGAATCTTATCTCTTGCATTGACCATTTCATCTAGTGTGTCGTTCAATAGCTTTTCACTAAGAACTTTGTACACTCCAGGTGTCAATCTACCATCTTCTAATACAAACCATTGACTGCTTTCGTTTAGAAAGTCGTTCTCTGCGCAGCCGAAGTGTTTATGAGTTGCCTCATTAAGCTTGTTGGGGGTGATACTAAACTTTTCTTTAAGTAGATAAAGTGCAGCTGCATAGGATGCTAGTCTACTCCCACCACCAGGAGCCTTTGCCATGACCTTTTTTATATTAAAAACAAGTCTGTGAAATGGTGTATAGAAGTTTCGATAGTTATCTCGATCTTCTATATTGTCTAGTGTAAAAGACTTTTGACGTTTACCATCCTTGTCGATGATGCCAAGTTTGAATGCTTCAGTTTCTTCGAATGGCGTAGTAAGTAATCTCAAAAATCTAAAGGTGTATACTAGATCACCTGCTCTTTTGACGATGCCCATTATATTTCCCTCAGTCTTTCTATTACCTTTTTATCCATTTCGATTTCTGTGTATTGATCATTGCGTATGTGCCTTAAGAATATTAGAAACGGCTTCAATGCTGACCAATACTTTTCATCCATATGATATTCTAACATTTTCAAAGAGGGTTGTATATCAAAAACATTGAAGATCACGATTAAGTGATTTAATATCAATCTTTCAGACAACTCACCTGTATTATTATAACGATTGAATAGACGCTTCAAGTACATGAATCTTTTCAGATCATCATAAAACTCATCAGCGTCTATCACATTTGGTTTATAGTAATGCTTTGCAGCATATAAAAAAATATTATCATCAGTTAGGTTATCAAAGAGTTGCATTTTTCATCCAAATAATAATCGGTTCGATTTTATTTAGACAACAATCCTCTCATCGTTTCAACCAAAGTTGATTTTGATTGACGACGATCTAACTCAACACCATGTTCACGACCCAAAGCCTCTAGTTCTGATTTAGTCATAGACTCTAGATCATCCATTGGCATGTCAGTCTCTACTTCTTGAGCATCTTCCCATGCAGCCATTGCAGCTTCGATCTTACCTTCTTGGTTCATATCCTGAATATCTTCAAAGCTAGGAATACCATAGAACTCATCAACCTGTGCCTGTGTGAACTTAGACGATACTAATAGTTCCCCTGAGTTTGGATCGACCCATCCACGTCTTGCTTCAGGGACTGCTGTATTACACCATGCGGGTGGTTTAATAGGCATTTACTTTCCTTTCATTGGAGTTGCAGAAGGGATCACCTTCTTATCACCTTTCATGTTATCACCTGGACGTGCCTTGGCAGATGGTCCTACACGGCCTGCCTTTGAAGCATCATCATGACCTTTTTCATCATCGTTGTTAATCTCTTTTGGTTGATTAACCATATCCATCGCACCTTTAGATGACTTAGAGTTATCCATCATTCCTTCAGGCGGTGTTGCGCCTTTATAATGCTTTGCACGTTCTTCCATGATACGTGCATACACAGGTGGTAAAACAGATTCTTTAAATAGTTTTGTGATATCAGCACCTGAGACGTAATCAGGTAGCATCTTTTCTAAATCATCACGTGTTACTTTCGGCATTTTTGCTACTTTAGAAGCAAAGGCTTTCATTGTTTTTGATTTCATCATTTTAGATGAAATCTCTTTTCCAGTTGCTTCATCAAGATCAAAAGATTCATTAGCCATTGTATCGGCTTCGGCTTTCTTATCTTTTTCTTTCTTAGGATTCATGATGACTTCTTCTTCGTCAACTTTTTTCTTATCTTCTTTATCCCAAGGTGCTTTCTTTAATGACACTTTGTCTTTTGGTTGCGCTTTGACACTTGCCAATGCTCTACGTGCCATTTTAGCAGAAATAGTTGCCTCTTCCAAATCTACATCCTCTTTATAAGATTCTTTTGCGACCCAGTTTTCGCCTTCTTCGTCCTCAGAGTCGTATTCACAGCTTTCGCTTTGCGGTTTGCCAAAGCTGTCGCCACATTCTTTACAGACCATATTGGACATATCTTTTTCTTCATTCTTCATGGCTTTGCCGATAGCCTTACGACGATTGTGTAGATATTTGTCTGATTTATCTACATCACCATCGTTATCGATGTCTGCATCCGCTTGACCTACAGGGTCTAGTTTTTTCTTTTCGTTGACTTCAGAATATTTCTCAGCCAACCTTCTGATCCATTCGCTCATTGTGTTCTCCTTACATCCAAAGTTGAGCTGCGATTGATCCTGAAATAGCAACTAAAGCTACCCAGAACAATTTATTTATGAGATGAACGGTTCTGGCATTATCGTCCACTTTACGTTCAATATCGTCTAGCTTTTGAGATAGACGATTCACTCTTTCATACATTTTTTGATGGTCATCTTTCAGACCTATTAATTTTTCTTCTGCACGTGCCATCGCAACCATTGCCTCAGCAAGTTGATCTAACTTGTCCTCTATTCTATCAAGTCTTTTTGCGGTTGTTTCAGCCATTTTACTTTCCGTTGATTTATACTATTTATAAGCTATTTTGTTACCAAGATAAGATCAAAAGAAGAACTAATTGTGCTACCAGTAGAAGCAATCGCTCTTATTTCAATATCTGTTTTTGCCGGTATTAGCAATGGTATATCATAATTTCTTGTGTGATAACCTCCTGGAACATCCATAATATCTCTTGTCCTAAAACTTAGATATCCAGTATCAAATAAACGAGTATACAACGAAACCGTAGTTGCATCATTATAACTTCCTATACCAACATTCCAAGTTGTTAAGTATCCAGTACAATGTGCTGGAATTGTATATAAAGCAAGTTGTGTCTGCCCTAATCCAAAAGTTGTTCCACTTCCTATGGTGCCAATATCTGCTAATACTGTTCCGCTTCCACCAGCTCCTGTTGTAATTAACACATTACCGACATTTGTTCCAACAGATCCTGACTCGACAACAAAAGCTCGGAACACTCTTAAAAATTCTACTGTTCCAACAGACCCGCCTACTGTTAATGTTTCTTGTACATTGTTATAGTCTCCATCCAATCCTTGGACTGTAATGGTTCTTGCACCTGTACCACCAGCAGCATCATTACCACTACTGCTTGTAACATAAACAGTAGAAGGAGAAGTCAAATATGAATAAACTCCACCATACATCCAAATAGTTTCTGGTGCACCACCCACATTTGGATTTCTACCAAACTTGTGTATGTAATCTACATTAACAACTCTTTTTTCAGAAATATCTACTTTTTCTGCTAAATGAGTGTTTGCTAGATATTTACTTACTGCCATTTAGATTACCACTTGACTTTATCAGCCCAGTATGCTGCACTTGTCTTACCCTTGGCAATATTCTTTGCGTGACGTGCCTTGAAAGACTTACGTTTCTTTTTCATACGATCAGATTCACCAGGCTTTGGATCACCTGCTGTGCTTGCACCTTGTTCACCAAAGCGAATAGTCTTTACTTTGCCACCATCCTTAACCACAACAACATGTGATTTAGTAGGATGACTAGGTGTACGTTTGGGTTTACTAAAACCAGATACCCCCGCCCTTTTTAAGGCAGGGTGTTTTTCTTCGCAGAATGCCTTGAACTTAATCATCGTTCTCTCCATTGTTTTTCATATAGTCACGAACAGAGTCGATATAATCAGTAGCTTTTGTTATCTTATTTTGAACCCATTCAGGTAGATTATCGTTGTCTCCCATCATGTCATGCAACTCTTGTGCTGCATCGATCATGGTTTTCAACTGAGTTTTAGCCATGTCACCTTCTTGATCATATTCAGCAGGGTCTTTGGCTTCTCTTAAATCTTTAAACCTTTTCATTACTTTTCTGCTCTCTTACGAATATCAGCCAATGATTTTTGAGTTGAACTCATTTTTTTTGGCTTCTTAAGACGATCCATATGTGCTGCATATTTTGCATCATCAATCTTAGGTGCTTTTTCACCTAGATTACGTGCAGTACGGTTGATGCCCATCTGCTTCATTTTTTTCAGTTTTCTATCATGATCTTTTGACTTTGCCATATCTGCATCTGCCTCCGCATCATTACCGGCAAGCTTATTAGCACCTGCACTATTACGTGCACGATCACGTTTATATTCACGTCCCTTTAATGCAGCATGGTATTTCTTTGCAGATATTTCGTTGACTGACTCATCCATCTTGTTCATGATAGCATTCATCTTACCGTCAAGTTGTTTCATCTCAATAGCACTTAGACCCTGCTTCTTAGCCTTAGCAAGTGTAGTATATCTTTCACGGTTCTGATTACGATCAGAGTTACCTGCTTTCTTCAAGCGATTGTGGAAGTCTTTGGCTAGTGCGTCAACTCTGTTTTCTTGAAGAGTTTCTTCGTTCATCCGCTTTGTTTTAGTACCCAGATTTCTCGCTCTTTTTGAGGCATCATTAGCACTCATAGTCGAATGGTATGCTCTAGACATATGTCCTGCTGTTTTAGTAAGAGAACCATCACTAGAATGAGAAGAATCATTATGTGCTTCTGCTGCCTTATCATGAGCATTAGCGGCTGTGTTATGCAAATGCTTTAGCTTCATACTAGAAGTTTTCTTAGCCGCCGCTCTATGCGCATCTGCAACCGTTCTGTGATGATCAGCAGTTTTATCATGCGCATCAGCTTGACTACTCGTTACAACCTTTGGTTTGTTTTTCCCTGGACCGAATGCATGTGCATCACCAGAATACTTTTTAGTATGATTTGGCGGCTTTACTGTCTGATGTGTAACATCTTCATCAAGTTCAACAGACTCTATTACTACGGATGCCCCATAGAAGTTTTTAAGGTCTCTAGCATATTTATGAACATCTTGCTTACCTTTACCATCTACTTTCAATCTTAGTCCTGTTGATGAAACAGAAAACCCCTTTTTCATTAAATCTTTTTTGGCTTGTTTCATTTTTTCAGGTTCTTTAAAGCTGACTGACATTTTGTCTTTCATCTCTTCAAGTTCAACAGACTCTTTTAGTGGATTTGTGTAGTCGCCGCTCTTGATACGTCCGACAATACGTCCACCACCATCTTTAACAACAAAGTCGCCGTTGTTAGCAACAGCAGATGTGTAACCAGGCTTTGCTCTTTTACCACCAAGTGCTTTAGTCATAAGAGCCTTTAGTGCCTTTTCTTTTGCACCTTCATCAAGATCAACTTCTTCTGCAACTTTCTTTGCAGTAGCAGTAGCGATTGCCATTTTCTTAGCCATAGGCATATTAGGATTGTCACGCTCCATTGCTTTTGCAATCTCTTCACGCTTTTTGATCTCAGCAGGTGTCAGCGTTTTTTCTGCCTGTAGTTTTTTACGTAGTGCTGCCAAATCCATTTTAGTTTGATCCTTTGATTTCTTTAATGCCTTTTGGAGATTTTTAGTTCCAGTAGACTTAGCAATAGTCTTTGTCAAGTCCTTGAGATTGATCTCATCAAGATCGTTATCTTCTCTTTTCGCCATACGACGATCCCGCTCTGCCTTTGCAGCAGAATGCATGGGGTGATTTGGATTTCTCAGAATAGTAGAAAGTTGTCTATTAGAGTGTTGTGTTACGTCATCCATTATGCCAAATCCTTATCGTGGTTTAGAGTACCCTTCTTTTTCTTTGTAATGAAAGCATTTACTCTTGCATGCCCCCACTGTTGAGGTGTTGTGCCTGGCCTATGGCCTGTTTTCCATGCGGCGACACCACGGTCATAAACTTTCTTTAGAGTGCCAACAGAAATACCAGACTTCTTAGCCTTATCTGCCATGCTTGCCTCTAAAACAATATGGTTCTTAAAGTTAATCATCTGAGATACCTCTGTTTCTTCGTAGCATTCTTGCTCTTCTCGCTCTATCTAAAATACTATCATGACGCCGCTTCATCTTA
>Ga0208542_1001044_pt1 | contig 12150 bp, 14 predicted proteins | sample DEB08_DNA_3_FD_185495 | JGI IMG/M metagenome (GOLD analysis project Ga0208542, IMG submission 185495) | Aqueous microbial communities from the Delaware River and Bay under freshwater to marine salinity gradient to study organic matter... | ecosystem: Environmental > Aquatic > Marine > Coastal ... | reverse complement strand
ACGATCTTTGTTCTCGCACGAGTTAGAAATCCCTCCTGCAGATTCTCGTACCTATCGAACAAGTACTTGGTGACAATAAAGCCCAACACGGAGTCGCCCATAAATTCCAATGTTTCATAGGAACCTTCGACGCCATCGTGTTGAACAGAAGATTTGTGCTGGAAAGCCTTGCGGTACACATCGATGTTTTTGATGTTTGTACCGACGATGGCCTCAACCTCCTGAGTGGATATCATTTTCTAAAATTAGGGTGCGTTTTTTGTTTAAGCCTTGACGAAGTGCTTGGAGATGTGCTTCTGCAGGGTCATATAAGAGAGTGTCTCTCCCTGAGGTGTCTTGAGGAGACCCTTCAGTGCATCATCCTGAATAATCTTTCGTCCATCCTCTGGGTGGGACAGTCCCTTATCCTTGACGTACTGCTTAACGTAACGGGTCACATCCGTGCGAGACACCTCAGTGCCCTCGGCGAGACCCATAAAGTCGGTCAGGTCCTTGGTGACCTTGCTGGGCTTGTTGAAACCAGTGTTGGCGGCACGCTCCTTGGCCTTGGACCCATCGGGATCATCCTGAACCTTGGCGATCTTGCGAACCAACTTGGTGAGACTCTTGATCTCCTTGCGCATCTCAGCGAGCTCCTTCATCACATCCTCGGTAGACATTGTTTTTCGTACTTACCTTTGTTTTCTTCTCTTTAATTTACTTCTCAAGGAGAGATCCCCCAATACCCCCTAGGATCTTGTAGGACATGGATTCACGGACAAGTGCCTGATCCCCACAGAACCCACCTGGACTCATGTCCTTGGTGTAGTAGGCGGCATCCTTGCCTGGGCCAGGGACGCAGTCCAGAGTGTATGGAAGCTTGGTGATAGCGTCCCCTGAAATGAGTGGCTCCACATTGATATCCTCTGGGGCCAACTTGTAACCACTCTTCTTCATGCCCATAAAGCACTTGACGTACATGAGCACCACGATGGCCAACACGAGCACGAGAGCGAATTGACTACTGATCATAATTCCTTAATACAACTATCTATTTTTTTCTGCGTTAAAGACTTGGACATAAGTTTATATACTGTCATTAAGTATGAGTGAATTTGAAATCGAGCTCGACAACAATGATGAGTTGATGGTTAACCTGGATGCCGATGAGCAAAATCTTTTCAATGGTGTTGTCCTGGATGCCACTAAACGCAAGCGCACGAACAACCCGAGGATGGACGAGCGTCCTATGGAGACCCCTGCATCTTCATTTATGGCATTTGCGAACCACGGAAAACAGACACCTTCTGCACGTCCTCCTGCACCACAGGAAGAGCCAGAAGATCATGGTGAGGGTTTCGGCGACGATTACGGAGGAGGTGGAGAAGGTTATGATGACGAAGCGCCTTCTCCTGGATACAAGTCCATCGACGATGAGAAGGCTGACCTTTTGAATAAGATCACCCGTCTGGAGAAGAAAGGCATTCGATCCATTGAGCGTCTGAATATGCATTCATCTATTCATGACATCCGCGGTGAGGCAAAGAGAATGTCTTATTCCATCGACGTTGACCAGTCTATTAAGTTTCAGAGACGTATGCTCATCGCCTGTGTAACTGGAATTGAGTTTCTCAACAAACGTTACAACCCCCTTGATATCTATTTGAATGGTTGGAGTGAATCAGTCATGGATGGTGTAGATGACTACGATGATGTATTCGAGGAGCTTTACATTAAATATCGGGGAAAGGCGAAGATGGCACCCGAGTTGAAGTTGATGATGATGCTCGGTGGTTCAGCAACAATGTTCCACCTGACTCACTCGATGTTCAAGTCAGCGATGCCACAGATGAATGACGTCATCAAACAGAATCCTGATCTTATCAAGAGTATGATGTCTGCCGTGGCAAACACAGCCAACAACGCAAAGAATGCCAACTTGGATCCCCGTCCAGTTCCGCCAATTGCCAGGCGGGAAGTTCAAGGACCAAGCATGGATCTTTCTTCACTTATGTCGACGTTCATGAATCCTCAATCCACCGCCACACGTGACCTTGAGGAAAACGTGGGTCCCGCCAGACCTTCAAGCGACGGGTTTATTGATGACGACGTCTCTGACATTGTAAGTGTGAATGGTGAGTCTGTCAAGGAGGTCGAAGTTTCGGCCCCCAAGAAGAAACGTGGCAAGAAGGGAAAGACAACATTGGAATTGTAAATAATTTCCTAGTTGATATTAAATAATGGTAGGCTACTGTTCCATTGATGATGCCTACGGAGGACTTCCTCGAGAGACGGTAAAACCGCCGCCGCCTCTAGAGAAAGTTGTGGAAAGAGTTCCAGAAGATAATGTGGAATTTTACGAAATTGATGGCGTTATGGATTCTGAATTGGGTTATATAGTAGTTCTCTTCATGGCTGGTGTTGCAGCGTTGATGATCAAGGACATTCTTCGTGTTCTATCTTGAGAAATCGCTTTCCAGTAAGATATCCATGGTAGAAAAGTTCCGTTTTCTTGTCATCGTCCATAGAAAAATTAAATGCCTCTCCTTCTTTCATCTTGATGAAGATCGTAGGCTTTTCATAGACCACTCTATTTCTCATAATTGAAGTGATAAAGTGTTGTATGAAATCGACAAATGACCCTATGTGGGGTGGCTTTTCCAGGGAAGGTTCTGGATCAAGTTCGATTGAGACAAGTTCCTCCATGTCCTTGTCAATGAAGGGAGTCAGAGGACAAGTTTCGAATGCAGCTAGATCTACGTAGCGATGTCCCTGATAGACCACAGACTCGAATAAGAATGGAATACTGATACTCATGCAGACCGCATGGGACACCGACATATCAGGATGGGTGTGATGTGAAAAGTAGCAACTCTTCTGCAACGTGATGTTGTATGCTGAAACGTAAAAGTCCAGACCACACCATTCCTTGAGTTCCTTGAACGTAAAATCTTCCTTTCCAGACAACTCCATACAGATCTTGGTAAATACCTCTTTCCACCTGGTTACTGGCACCAAACCATAGTTGTTCAGAAGAGACTTCAGGTTCAATCGCATAAGTGAATTGACATCAGCAACATCTCGGATGATTTTAAAAAGTCTGATGACGTCCCACTTGGCTACCAAACATCCAAATGCCACTATGGATCCTGCAGATGATCCAGCAACGGCTTCTAGATCATTGATTTTATCGTAGTTTCGAAGTGCATAAACTGCCCCTAGGATTGCATAGAATCCCATGGCTCCTGGTCCCACGATGAGATACTTCATCCTTTTTAGAACTCGAGAGGACTTTGTGAGCGAATAACCGCGAATAAGATCCAATAAAGAAACGTGTTCCTTACTATAAATTCTTGTTTTGTGGTCATCCCGCTCAGAAGAAAGTACATTCCTGATGCGAGATAGACCTCGCTTGGCCGAACCACGAACTTCATTACCCCACGAAGAATGATTATATAAAGGATACCGAACACAGAGGTCATTCCCAAACGATCTGTAAAGTCTCCCATACCCGTCACGGCGGGTGAAAGGAAGGCGAATAGAACGGTTGGAACAATGACCTTTGTACTTGTGACGTCTGGCAGTCTGACCATAACTATTGATTGCCAACATTTAAAACTAATAGTAGTACTCATTTTTACAAAACTCAGAAAACGTAAGCGTTACAGGCATCATATTATCATAACATTGTTCTCTGTATAACTCCCAGTTATTCCACAACTCATCACTGTAATAGGCTATCCAATCTTCATACTCGTATTCATCTGGATCCACAAAGCCTTCCTCTTCCTCATTGTCATTGTCGTAATCCTCAATCACCTGAGGCTCGGCAGAAATTGGAGTGTAGTCAAGAAGATTAGATCCAACCATTTTGGTTACTTATTCACTCTTCAGATTTCTTCTTTAACTTGAGTTGAAGGCTTGATGTCTCCTTGGGCTCCAATTTATCTTCGATTTCCTTGATAATCTGATTGAGACGTTCCTGACCACCTTCAATATATTTTGGTAGTTCATCCATTAGGATTTTCTTAGTGATTGCAGGCTTCTTAACCGACGTCTTCTGGGTGACCTTAGTACCGCCACGCGTTTGGACGTCATCAATCTTCTGAGCCTTCATGTATCCACCAATAAAGGTCTTCAAACTGGCCTCGCGGTCCTTTAGCACCTTGATGGCCTTTTGTGCCTCAGTTAATTGTGTCTTGATCACCTCTAGCTCGGCAATCGCCTCCTTGAACTGATCGCTAATCGGCATTCCGTCAGACATCGTTTTGTTAACCATTGGTGTAATTTCTTTAATTTACAAACAGTCAGGGTTGTTTCCCTGAATGTTTCTAAATGTATTAAACTAGATTAATCTAAGCGGTACCCTGACCAATCTCGAAAGCAGGGCGCATCTGGTCTGGCACGATAGTGGACGTGTTGAAGATACTGACCGGGTCGCGCGGGTTCGGGGGCTCCGAGCGGATCTGCTGGTTCGCGTTGCGGAGAGCACCACCGACAGTCTCGGGGTAGCCGATGAGGGCGCGGGGGTTCAGGTAGTTCTGACCCTTCAGGATGTCATCGGGAGCGAACTCGCCGAAATCCTCCTGAGCCGCCACGTCGCGGGGGAGCAGGCTGGACGCAATTCCCATGCCGTTAGCAGCCGCCGCGGGCATAGCCATGCCGTTTCCGTTAAATGGAGCACCTGTAGAATCAACCACGTTGGCACCCTCATAACCCTCCTTTCCATTAATGTAGCTCCAGCTGTACATGCCCTCCTTGGGAGCCATTCCGAGGGCACGGCGGATCGCACCGTTGTTCGCCCACATAAAATAGCCCACGGCAACGAGCAGAGCAAGTAGCAGCATGGTTTCGGTCTTCATCATCTTAACCTTCATATCCGTTTAATGTTACTTACTAAAAAAATTCATCCTCTTCCTCTTCCTCTGGCTCTTCATCGAAAAGACAATCAGAAAAATCTACGACCGCCTTCTTTGGCTTGGGCTCGGCCTTAAACTTGGCCTGGTGAAGCACCCACTCGGTCTCGAAACTTTTCTGAAGAAACTGCACCGAACGGAGCTGGACCACCACGTCTACTACATCATCCTTGACAAGATTCTTGTCCTCCAAAAGCTCCCGCTTGGCATCATACAGCCTGACCGTTTCCGCCTTGTGCACGCTCAAGATATTCTCGTCAAGAGAAAAAGAAGAAGTAAATGCGCTTTCAAGTCGAGAGTCTGCGATCTCCTTACCGAACCAAGCCATCTTAGACTCCTTAGCCTTTGCCAGAACAGCATCCTCGCACTGTGCCACGGTCTCGTCATCAATCTTGAGAAGAATCTCATCGTCCACAGAGTCCACCTGGGCTCCCTTGAGTGTAAGCAACAAAGGTTTTCCGTCGTCCGCACGAATAGCAACCTCCTTGACCCCGTCTTCCAAAGTAACGATCTTGGTAGAGAACTTCATTTCTATTTATTAAAATGTAATGTTTAAGTAGATGGCGTCAGACGCAGAAGAAGATCACATAGAACATCTCGAAGCCAAGTTCCTGGTGGACAAACAAAAGCGCATCGAGAATGGCATGAGCTGGCACCCTAAGCAGGAAAAACTCATCAAGTCTTGGGGTGAAAAGGCTCTGGGGTACCGATGGATCCATCACAGATCTGCGATACGCCACAGCGTTTCTCATACAAACTTTTCTATCATCAACATCGCCTTGACCACCCTAGCTGGTCTGGGGACTCTGGTGGCTTCCTCTGAACAAGAAAACTCACAAATACTCTTGTACGTATTCAGTTTTCTGAACTTGACGGCTGCAGGGATTGCCAGCGTCCACAAGTTCCTGAGGTGTGGCGAGCAGTACGAATCCAACATGCAGACGTCCAAGTTATTCAGTCGCCTAGCACGTGATATCTCCCTGGAACTCTCCCTAGAACCAGAAGACCGAATGAATGCCATTGAATACTGCCACAAGGTCCGTGAAGACTACGACAAAATCATTGATCATGCTCCAGAGGTTCCAAATGACATCATCAATGAATACAAGAAAATGATGGACGAAGAAGACCCTGAGAATAAATTGGCCAGACCCGAAATGGCAAATGGAAAATTTAAGATATATTCAAGTTCTGAACGTTTAGATAATGCTAGCATGGAAGAGCACACGACCCGGTGGACAAACTTGCTGAATAAGGCGAGACGCATGAAACCTACTTTACCGATTTAGGTCCTCGAGCCACATGTCCTTGGTGGTCATCCCCTGAATACGCTTCAGTTCGTCCAGCAGAACTCTGGCTTCTTGCATGAGTTCCTGAACCGCCTCCTGAGTGTAACGCGACGTCTTCAGTCCCCAGAGATGCTCGAAACTTCCATCAACCTTTTTGAACTTCTTGAGCATATTCTCCTCGGCATCGGCCTTCTTCAGTCCCATGACCCTGAGGGACCCATCAAGGATACCCTTGACAAAGTTGGCGCGGTCCATCGCCATCCCAGAACGTTTCGCCAAGGTTGCCACCAGATACTTCTTGCGCTTGTCGTAGAGTGTCATCCGTTCGGTTGCGTAAGTCCTTAGGATGTCCAGGGGCGTATCAAACTTCTCGATGCCATTGGGTCCGTGAAGATACATGTTGGTGCTTCGGATCATCGAAGTCAACTTGAGATCCTTCTCTGGTGCAGAACCCTTGTAGCCGGTAATCACGAAACGGACATTCTCCTCCGTGCTGTGATTGCTGTAGTTCTTGATGACATTCTTCTCAACAAGCCCTTCCAGAAACTCCTTGTAGGTCTGGGTCCATGTGCCAGGTGGGAGTTCGGTGACCTCGACCTTGTCCCCACTTGCCTGCCACACACCTGCGAGCGTCCAGACACCCTCGTCCGATGACGTAACGGTCCCCTTGAATCCACGGAACCAAGGCTTCATCGGCTTGAGTGACTCTCCACGAATGAACCGTTTCAGATTTTCCTTGACGTCCACTGGATTGTGTGGAGGCACCTTGCAACTGAAGCCCGTCCCGATACCCTCCGCGCCATTCACCAAAATCATTGGCATGGTGGGAAGATAGTATTCTGGTTCAATGGGCTTTCCATCATCCTTGAGGTAGGTTAGGCAGGCATTGTCCCTTTCATCAAAAACCTTGGCGTGTTCGGACAGACGCGTGAAGATGTACCTGGCGCTTGCATGATCCGAGCCACCAGCCAATCGGGTCCCAAACTGACCACACGGCTCCAACAGATTCATGTTGTTAGACCCCATGAAGTCCTGTGCCAACCCCACAATGGTCCCCTGCAAACTCATCTCGCCGTGGTGATAGGCCGTGTGCTCGGAAATGTAGCCAGACAACTGAGCCACCTTGACCTCTGAAGTCAGATTGCGCTTGATGCACCCGTAGATCACCTTGCGCTGAGAAGGCTTCAGTCCGTCTCGAACATCTGGAATGGATCTGCGAATGTCCGCGTGGCTGAACTGAATGAGATCCTTGTGAATGAAGTCTGAAACGGTCACCGAAGTCACCTTTCCGTAGGGAAGTGGATCGCCACGAAACGGTTCGGCCAGCCAGCGCTTCCGATCATCCGCCAGCGACTTGTCAAATGCCAGTCCAACCGACTTCTGACTTTCCTGGTCAGCCACAAACCCAACGGTCAGACGTCCAAGATCCCTGAAGTACTCCTTGGCTTCAGCTGAAGTCGAAGTACCCAGACCCTTGTAGTACTTGATGGTGACTCCACGTGGCACCCTTCCCTGATGGGTCTGCTCGAGCCAGTTCACAAAGTCCCTCTCCGAATAGAAGGATTCGTTGATCCGTCCTCCTTTCACTCGGATCACAGGTGTGATCATGCTCACCACGAATCCCATGGTGATCAACTCGGGCCAGTAGCAGTCAAACATATTCAAGACCAGACCCTTGATGTGTGAACCATCCACGTCGGCATCGGTCATGATCATCAGTCTTCCGTAACGAAGGTCGCTCAGGTCTGAATACTTCTTGCCTTGCTGAAGACCCAGGATCTTCTTCAAATCCGAAAATTCCTGGTTGGCCGTCAGTGCCTTCGACCCCAAGTCCCGAACGTTTCTGGGTTTGCCCTTGAGTGGAAAGACGCCATACTGGTCTCTGCCGACCACAGACAGACCACTGATAGCCAGAGCCTTGGCGGAATCTCCCTCGGTGATGATCAGCGTGCACATCTTGGACTTGACCGTCCCTGCCCAGTTGGCATCGTCCAACTTGGGAATGCCTGAAATCCTGCTCTTCTTTGCGCCATCGGTCTTTTTGAGGTCACGAACCTCGGAAGCCTTGGTCTGTGCCAAGAGTTCCTGTTCCAGAACGCCCTTGACCTGCTTCAAAAAGGCAGGCGTAGGTTCAAACTTGGATCCAAAGTCCTGCACGCGGGACATGCACTCGTGTTTGGACTGACTGGAAAACGAAGGGTTCACCAGAACCGCCTTGACCACCACCAACATGCACTGCTTGATCTGTGCAGGTCTCAGTTTGGTCTTTTTGGCTAGGTCAGAAGTAATCTGACTGACCACGTGATCCACATGGGTTCCTCCCTTCTCGGTACAGATGCCGTTGACAAACGAGATTTGCTTGAAGCCCGCGCCCGCCGAGGAGCAGACCAGCACCTCCCATCGGTCTTGCTTGAGTTGAGCCAGAGGTTGATATGTGAAGCGTGAAGTGTAATCCTGAAGATTCTTGATCGCCAAGACCTCGCCGTTGTAATGAACCTTGCACTTGGCTGGCACCCACGCTGCTGCATCCAGAGCCCTCTTCATGAACATGTCCTTGACGTCCTTGGTGATACCCTTCAGACCGAAACGTTCCCAGTCTGGCACCCAACTGACTTGCACCTTGGCTGTCTTGCCCGCGAAGGACTTGATTTTGGGTTCGGAACAGATGCGCATGTTGTCTTTCCAGACTTGGTGATAGGACTTTTTTGTGTCCGGGTCATCCACCTTGATCTCGAACTCTTTGGAGTATATGTTGGACAACTTGGCGCCGTAGCCGTTACGCCCACCCGTGGTCCTCTCTTCTGAGTCATCATAGTTGGATGAAGTCAGCAGGTGACCGAAGATAAGTTCGGGCGTCCAGACCTGCGTCTGTTCGTGGATCACCACTGGGATGGAGACGCCGTTATTGGCGATGGTGATTCTACCCGATTCATCCACGTCGATGGATATCTTTGTAACGGATGGATTCAGAGAACTCTGATCCAGAGCATTCACCAAGATTTCGTCGAAAACCTTGGTCAGTGCGGGGGAGACACGCACGGTACGTTTGATAAACTTGTTGTTATCGGGGACCCACACATCCCTGTCTTCGGGCTTGACTTGACCCACGTAACTGTCGGGTCTGTCAAGGATGTGTTGATGGAGGGTCTTCTTGGTATAAACCGTCATTAGTAAGGTACCTACCTTGCGTTTCTATTCTTTAAGAGTCTGAATTGACATTGGTCCCAGGGATTTTAACGTTTGGTAGAGGGTTAATACTGAAAATCATTGATAGCATGACAATCAGTGGTGTCGAGAAGGTTACCAGAATGGATGTGCCTGGCATATTGCGTTTTCTAAGGGCATATCCAGCGTAGAGGGGGATCATGATGGAACGCCAATAATTGTATACGTTATTGCTGGTCTGAATGCCGATAATCGGAGAGAGGATTGAAGGGACTAACATAAGTGCAATAATTACACCAAGATTCTTGTTGAGATTGGTATCGTCTCCGAGGATCCACCATTTGGGAATGGCGATCGACAATATAAGTACCATGTACATGATGGCACCTGGGGCCATCCAAAAGTTATTCTCGGGACCTGAGAGGTAGGCAGCGAGAACCACTGCAAATGCAAAAAGAAGTGTGAAAGCCGTCACACGACCATCGCTTGACTTATTGTCTGCCATTACTATTAGTGTTTGTGATTTTATTCTGTTCCGCCACGGGAGACATCACGGGTTCTGGAGTAAACACGACGGGTTCGGGCTCCATGGGCGGGGCACCTCCGCTGTTCTTGAAAATCGACTTGAGAACTGGATCGGCCAAGGTGAAGTTGGCACCAAATCCGAAGGCGGCGATGATGGCCGTGAGACCTTCGTTATCCGGATAGTCCGCATCGGCGTTATTGGACTGGACCCACATGGTGAATGCGAGCAGACCCATCATGGCCAGTGGAGGCACTGGGTTCATGAACAGACCGCGGAAGGATTGGATACCAGTTGCGAGTGCGTACAGGACTAGCAATTGAACCATTGGAATGAAATCCTTTTGCCAGTCTTTGAGATCTTCGAATCCCTTCTTGGTTTTATTGTATGGGAGTTGATTGACTGTATTCTCATTTACCACTTCATTCCGACCGCGAAGGAAAAAGTAGAGGCTTGGAAGTACAATGACAAACCATGCCAACAAACTTAGGTTATTATAAAACGAAGTCCCAGTCGCGACTGTGATGCCCTTGACGCTGAGAATAGAAGGAAGGGATTCCTGTAGCACCTGGAATGCCATGATCAATATCAATGAAATGATACCAGTATTTCTGACTCTCTTTTCCTGGGTCACTTTGATGTACCTTGTGAAGAAATAGACTGCGAACACTAACACTGGAGGGATGGGATTGCGAATCAGGCCTTGAGTATACGGATTGGTTGTTGCTGTCACCACGATCATCAGCTGAATTGCAATAATCACAAGACGAAAGAACTCGGGCGTCTGGGCAAACGTTTTAGGCTTCTTACCAGTTGACTCCAGCTCCTGACGTTCGACGAAGAACCAGATATTTGGCAAAAGAAGAATAAACCAAAGAAGTGTAGAAGCGATGGTGTAATTGGTAGTTCCAGGCTGAAGACCTGTAAACTCTCCACCGACGAAGTTTCCACGTTTGACTGCTGTGATAAGCTGAGGGACAACAATTATAGCCACCAGTGAACTTATTGCTACCCACGGGATCAATCTTTTATCATCAAATTTTTCGTCCTTCTTAACGTATCGCAATAGGTAATACATTGAGATCATGACGACGGGTGGAATTGGGTTCATAAGCAATGCCCGTGCAGATGGAGCTGCGGCGAAGGCACCTCCAGCGAGAAACACCTGAAGGAACAGTAGCAGTGCCCTTTGCCAGGTTGGAACCTTTGTTTTCTTTGGGTCACTGTTGACATTAAGATACATGGTAGGTAGGATCAGGGCCGACCACAGGACCCAAGAACCAAACATGTACCCTGGACTCGATACATCCATTATTACTATTATTTTGGATTTTAAAATTGGGCGGCGATCCGTCCAGCCGTTTCACGAAGTGAGTCTACATAAAGTGAAATTCCAGAAAGAATAATCATGCGAACCTGACTGTCCGTGATCGTGTAATCAAAAAGATACTTCAAAAGTGAAGCGGTGATGAATACAAATACGGCGATGTTGCCAACGTCCCTTGCTGGAACGTCCAAGAATCCTATCATCGTAAGTGCGAAAATGAACATGGACGTTGTTAGGAAGATGAACTTGAAAAGTTTGGTACGTTGTTTGGAAAGTTTTTCTTGATCTTCGTCGATTGGATTTTCCTCCAGTCTCTTCAGTGCTGTTTTTGCTGCACCAAGTTCAATCTTTTCATAGAACGTGAGTTTGTTCTTTGGTTTCTCTTCCAACTTGGCGATGGTTTCTTCATAATCTTCTTTAGTGGGTTTGTCTTCCGCCTTGATTTCCTGATCAGTCAAAATTGCCCAGACCTGAAGAAAGAAATATGCAAATAGAAACTTGAAGAAAAAATCAAAATCCTTTATTGTCGGAAGATAAGGTTCGGCCATTCTGCTATTAACCGATATAATAATTAGTTATCAATGAAACACCGAGAGGCACCAGGTACTTGGCGTATGCATCGTTGAAGAGATCGAACTGACCAAGTGAACTCGGCACGGCAATCAGTAAAACGATCAGTCCCGAGAAGGTTGCTGGGCGACTGGACCCCTTGGCCTGAAGGGTGATGAACATTAGAGAAACCACGGAGAGGATATAGAATAATAATGTGAAGAACTCCTGAAATGTAGCTGTCCTCTCTTCGTCGGAACCTTCAGCTGGTTCCGTTTTGTTCAAAAGGTTCATGATCTTGCTCACCAATTGGAGAACAAAGTAATTGAAAAAGTAAAGACTGATAAAGTACACAGCCTCGGCGGGATTGAGCGCAGGCACCACACCAGTAGCGTCGGCCAT
>Ga0208542_1001043_pt1 | contig 12158 bp, 19 predicted proteins | sample DEB08_DNA_3_FD_185495 | JGI IMG/M metagenome (GOLD analysis project Ga0208542, IMG submission 185495) | Aqueous microbial communities from the Delaware River and Bay under freshwater to marine salinity gradient to study organic matter... | ecosystem: Environmental > Aquatic > Marine > Coastal ... | reverse complement strand
TATTGGATCACGTAACCGAGTGCAGCATTTCCATGTCAACGGATATGCGCGACATCACCACCAAAACAAGCGGTGGATGGCGCGAGCTGTTGCCAGGTTTGAAATCAGCAAGCTTGAGCGTTTCAGGCTTGTTTGCTGAGGACGCTACGAACGGTTATAACCAATTGGTAGATCACCAAATCGCAGGCGAAAAGCTTTTTGTGATTTTCACTAACACGGGTTCAGGTTCAGCCGCTAACGCAGGTGACGAGCAGTTTGACGTTGTGGGATATATCACGAGCCTTGAGCAAACCGCAGGCGTTGAAGATAACGTTGGTTTTTCAATGACAATCGAAATCACGGGCACAGTTGTACGCGAGGTAATTGCGTAATAACTTTACCGCATGATTGAAATTAAGCTTGACGGCAAGACGTACCCCATGCGTGCAACGATGCGCGCGTGGAAAAAGTTCGAAGAGGCAACTGGTAAAAAGGTTGCGCAAGTAGACAGCGAAGACATAACAGCCATTCCAGAACTGATATTTTATTTCGTTCAGGAAGGTTGCAAAAGCCAGGGCATGGCATTTGAAATGGACGTTGACGACTTTTTGGGAATGATTGAAGTGGGCGATTTGCCTGCTTTGTCAGAAGCGGTACAGAAGGCAATGGGTACTCAAAAAAAAACGAGAACCAAGACAAGCCGTTGAGTTGGGACGAAATTGAAGAAATGGGGCTGGGTCAATTGCGACTTAGCCCCGTTTTGCTTTATGATCTGACGTTTCCAGAATTCAGCAACGCCATGCGAGGGCACTACAAAGAAATCGAAGAACGCGAAAAAGCGGAATGGGAGCGCACCAGGTGGCTGGCTACCATCACCGTCAACCCACACGTAAAAAAGCGACTGACGCCAAAGGACTTGGCGACGTTCCCCTGGGAGAAGAAAGAGAAGGCCGCCGATGGATTAAGTATCTTGCGGTCATTAGCAAAGTAACGATATGGCAAAGCTTGGCGATTTAGTTGTAAGGATTGGCGCAAACACGCAAGACTTTAATGCGAAACTTGGAACGCTAAAAAGTCAGATACGCAAGGACACAAAAAACATAGCGGCGATGGGCCGCAATTTGTCCATGAGCGTAACGGCGCCGCTTGCTTTGATTGGCGCGAGTTCGTTTCGGACGGCTGCCGATTTTGAACAAAGCATGGCAAAGGTCAAGGCGGTATCAGGCGCGACCGCTGACGAATTTGCGAAGCTTGAAAGTAACGCCAAAGAGTTAGGCCGCACGACGCGATTCACTGCGTCGGAGGTAAGTGAACTGCAATTGAATTTTGCCAAACTTGGTTTTACGGCTGAGGAAATTACGCAAGTAACGGGCGCAACGCTTGCATTGGCGCAAGCAACTGGCAGCGACTTGGCGACAAGTGCCGAGGTAGCTGGATCGACATTGCGGGCATTCGGTTTAAGTGCTGACGAAACCAGCCGCGTCACCGACGTGATGGCCAAAAGCTTCAGTACGTCTGCGCTCGACATGGGTACGTTTGCTGATTCCATGAAGTACGTGGCGCCAGTAGCAAAGGCGGCAGGCTTAAGCGTAGAAGAAACCACGGCCATGCTTGCGAGTTTGTCGAACGCAGGTATTAAAGGCTCACAGGCAGGCACGTCATTGCGGCGTATTATTTCCGAGCTGGGCGCTACGGGTGGCGACGTGGCTGGCTCGATTAAAAAGCTGGCAGGCGAAGGCTTGAATTTGGCCGACGCCAAGGATGAGGTTGGGCGAAGCGCACAAAGCGCCTTGCTTGTTTTGGCAAACAGCACCGACCAAACGGCAAGCCTAGCAACCGAATTCCAAAACGCCAACGGTGCCGCCCAAGCTATGGCGGACATCATGGACAATACGGCTGAAGGTGCTATGAAGCGGATGCAGTCAGCTTTGGAAGGCGCACAAATTGAAATTGGATCGGCATTGGCGCCGATTATGATTAAGCTGGCTGGTATTGTTTCTGATTTGGCTGGCCGCTTTTCTTCAATGAGCGACGGCGGACAAATGCTAATTTTGGCCATCAGCGGAATCGCTGGAATGATTGGGCCGTTGCTTGTTGTATTGCCAAATTTGGTGAATGGAATAAAAGCCGCGAGATTGGCGTTTGCTGCATTGAACACAACGATGCTTGCCAACCCGTTCGGAGCGGTTGCCGCTGCTATTGGTTTGGTAGTCGGTGCGGTCATTATGCTGAACAACGCGAGCAGCGAAGGCAGTAACAAAGTTGACGACCTAAAAAAGAGTTTGGGCGGCCTTGACTTGAAGCAGCAGGCGGCAAGTATTGAGGGGGCGCGTACAGCTCAGGAAGCTTACGTAAAGCAGCTTGAAGAAGAAAAGAAAGCCATACTGAAATTGGCGCCACACAAGCGAAGCGCCAACAGTCAAGCAGGTAGGGACCTTAAGAAACTTGAAGCATCGTTAGAAACTGCCAACCAAGATTTGGCCGCAATGATGCAACTGGAAGAGGGCGTAGCGTTGAAGCTAAAGCAGACGGCAGATAATGCAAGTGCAGCGGCAGGAGGCATAGAAACAGTAGGCAACGCAGCAGGCACGACGACGGAAAAGCTGCAATCATTGCGCTCTGGGCTTGCAGGAGCACTGCAACCGCTCGAGGCTATGCCTATACAAACCGAACCAGTAACAAAAAGCCTTGCGGGCGTAAGTACGGCCGTTTCCGATATGGTCAGCGAGATAACGCCGCAACTCCAACAATTTAACGACGACGTAAGCGCAGCCATTGAAGGCGCAGTAAATACGGCTGTAATTGGGTTTGGGATGATGCTAGGCGAAGGCATTGCAACGGGCCAAGGCATGAAAGGGGTGGGCGCTATGTTGTTGGGCGTATTTGCTGACCTTGCAATACAACTTGGAACACTTGCAATTGGTTACGGTATCGCCATTGAGCAAATTAAAGTTGCTTTAGCATCGTTAGCTGGACCCGTTGCCATTGCTGCAGGTGTTGCTCTTATTGCGTTGGGTGCAGGTCTTAAAGGCGCAATAGCAAAACGCGCAGAAGAAAGCGGCGTGCCAGCCTTTGCGGAGGGCGGTTTGGTTTATGGACCTACGATGGGCCTTGTAGGTGAGTATCCAGGCGCAAAAACAAACCCCGAGGTAATTGCACCGCTTGATAAATTGCGCAGCATGATCGGCGGCAATACCGTCCAGGTAACTGGCAAAATTTCAGGCCGCGACATATTACTCACCAGCGAACGCAACGCAATTGATCGTAACCGTGTAAGAGGATTTTGATGGCAGACGCAATAAGATTACAGGCAGAATTTACCGACGACCTGGGCAACGATTGGCAGGTAAACATCCACGACAGCGACTACGTTGGTAGCATCGTACCGTTCAAGCTTGGTGGTGACGGATTCGTGCTGCGATACAGCGGTAACAACGAGGACCGATACCAACCCGTGATTGGTAGCGAAGTGACGTTTACGCTGACGGAAGAAAACAGCGACCATACGACGTTTATGGATTTGCTGGCTACCAATGTCGAGGCGCGATTTTCGGTAAGCATCCGCAAAGACCCTGATGGCACGGACGACTTTTGGTGGGGCGGCATCTTGTTGCCTGAGCAAGTCGTAAGGCCGTTTGATTATTATCCAATCCAGAATACCATCACGGCATCGGACGACCTCGGCAATTTGCAAAGCGTCAAATACAACAACGACGGCACGGCGTACACGGGTATCGAATCAGGTATTGAACACTTGTTAAACTGTTTAAATAAGGTGCGCACAACGCATCTATGGGGCACAGATGATTTTCTGTATTACGTCAATGACTTTGACAGCACCGATTACACAGGAACGGACCAGCTTAACGATACACGCATAAGCCATTACGGACTTTATAACCCTGACGAAAACAACATTAACCAATTTTACAGCGCGTTTGAAGTTCTCGAAAGTTTGGCGCGTGTATTTAATGCCCGCGTTTTTCAATCGCAGGGAAAATGGTGGTTCTTGCCCGTCGGTGCGCAGAAGTACAGCACGACGCTAACCGTAGAAGGCACGCAAAAGGACGGCACGGCAATCACGCAGCAAAGTATAGCGGCCGCCAAATCGTTTGACAGTACGTTTGAACGCCTAAGAGGTTACGAGTATACCTATTTAGCGCCATTAAAGACCGTGCGACGAACGCGACGATACAACGGGAATTACCCTTTAATTTTAGACAACCTACATACATCGAGCGAATTCGGCACGACGCTCAGTGATACCGACATTGATTACGTCAGCGGCACCGTCTTGGCCGTTAGTGGCACATTCAACTACACGTATGACGGTGACGGCACGAGTACAGGCAACGACCGCGTAAGCCGCGTTGAATTGGAATTCACGATTAAGATCGGCACCAAGTACTTGCAGCGCAACGTCACATACACAGGTTCGCAGCTGGTATTCAACGGCTTTGGCGATCCTGACGAATTCCCGTATGAATACACGACGCACGTGTATGGCAACACCAGCTTGAGCAGCTCGGCATCTACATACACCATTGTCAGCCCGATTTTTGACAAGCGCGACGGCGAAAGCCTTTCGATTCCGTTTTTCATTGAGCTGCCTGCGCTGGCATCAGACGAGAGCGGCCTCGATATTACGGTAGATATTAACGGCATCGACGACACGGGCGCAGCCGATACCGATTTGACCAATACCACCGACGCGGATTATGAAATCGTCGTCCTGCGTGCTGACGTGATTGGCGATGAAGCGTTAGGCGATACCGTGAGCTTTACCGCTACTAACAGCGACACGGCACGCGCCGACCTCGACCAAGGTGAAGTTCTGTTTGGTGATTATCAAACGGTCAACGCTGACGGTACGATTAGCTTTATTGAAGGCATCACGCAGACGTTCAGCACGTCGTGGCAGTCGCTCAACTACACGGGCACGGGTTTAAGTATCAATAAACTTGCGGTGCAGGAAATTTTGGGCGGTCAAGTAAAGCCGACACGCATACAACGCGGCGAAGTTTACGGCTTGCCCATATATATGTGGCAGGTGATCGACGACACCGATGGCGATTACGCGTTATTCGAAATGACGTACACGGCGCGCAGCCTTACGAACGAAGTAGAAGCGTTTTTGATTAGCCGCGACATTAGCGGCGTAACGGCAGACCAAGACGACGTAAAGAATACCACGACGCCAATAACAGAAGCGGATATTGTCAAATCCGCGACTGCGTTTCAAGCTTCAAATAAGATGCTGGGCGACGGTTACGAAGGATATGGCAGCCGCGACCAGCGTGCAATCCGTGAAATTGCACACCGCGATGGCGTTACCTATAGCGTTGGAGATTCCGATTTGCACATTATGAACACGTGGACAGGTCCCAACGGATTTGGGCGCATAGAGTTGCCATTGATTGCAGAAAGCCACGGGCGCATTATTCAATTTCATAGCGACAGCACCATAAGCGCCAACACATATGTGACGTTAGCGATAAACACAGGCGACACTGGCGTAACCATTGACGGCGCAAGTACTTATGATTTCAATCGTGCTTACGATGGAATCACTATCTTAGGCCACACGGATGGCCACTGGTATATCATACAGAAAAAGGACAAATGATTACGGAGATTTTGATAGCAGTAGTGCCAGTTTTGGCTGGTTTAATTGGCGTTTGGGTGAACCTCAATAGTACGGTGGCACGCCTCAAAAGCCGCGTGATTCAACTTGAATTATCGCAGGACGATTTCAAACGCGACATCAAAGAGCTGTTAACCATGGTGCATGACATTCAAATCATGATCGCCAAAATGAACCGCGAATGATTTGGGTTATCTTGGCAACCGTGTTCGCCAATATGGTATACAAGGCCCGTGAATATGGCCGCGCCGATATTGCCGACCTGATCATATTTGTCGCAGCCTTAGGAATCCTTTTCTTATGAGATATTTTCAGCCTGAAGAGTTCGATTGTAAGTGCAGCAAATGCCGCACCAATAACGAAGGACGCGGCGCTGAAATGATGGATGATTATTTCTTGCAGATGCTGGACGATGCCCGCCACAAAGCTGGCGTACCATTCCGCATCACGAGTGGTTACCGCTGCATCGCTCACAATCGCGCCGTGGGAGGCGTCAAGGATTCCGCACACACTAAAGGGTTGGCTGCCGACATTGCTTGCAGCGACAGCAGGACACGCGGTTACATTATCGGCGCATTGTTCGAAGCTGGATTTAATAGAATCGGAATCCATGAGCATTTTATCCATGTCGACGACGACCCCAGCAAGGACGCCGACGTGGTTTGGCTATACAAAGAATGAAGATAAACCAAATCAGCCGCACCGTTCACGAGGTGAAAGTAGAGCGCGCGCCGCAGCGTATGCTGTTTATTTCCGACGTGCATTACGATGCAATGAAGTGCGATCGTGCCATGTTAAAGCGGCATTTAGACGAAGCCAAAGCAACTGACTCGCCTGTATTCATTTTCGGTGACTGGTTTGATTTGATGCAGGGCAAATGGGACCCGCGCGGAACGTACAGCGACCTACGACCCGAATACAAAAGCATCACATACCTGGACGACGTAATCGAAGACAGCGCCGAATTCTTGACTAAATACAAAGACGTGATTCGATTCTTTGGACGCGGCAACCATGAAACAAACATTGAAAAGCGGATGCATACCAGCCCGCTGGACCGCGTGGCATATATCGTAAACAAGAACGGCGGCAATATCCAGGTAGCAGGTTACAGCGGCTGGCTATGGATGCAGATTTACGCCAACGGCAAGCGCCGCAGCTCGACCTTTGTACACTATCACCACGGAATGGGCGGCAATGCACCGCGCTCAAAAGGCGTTTTGCGCGTGGACATTGACCAAATGCAGTTTAAAGATGCCAGCCTAATCGTGCGCGGGCATACGCATCAGAAATGGCATTTGCCAGTTACGTCCGATCGTATCAGCCGATTTGGTAAACTGTATCAGGACAGCGTACACCATTTGCAGCTTGGCAGTTACAAGATGCTGGGCGACCGTTTCGCAGGCTGGGCGACTGAAAAAGGATTCAATACGCCACGGCTTGGCGGCTGGTGGGTTACCTTGCACAACTCTAATCACGATTTGCCGTATTGGAAAATCGAGGAAGCACAATAACATGAAAGAACTTTTGATCACTTACTGGGCTGAAATCGCCCTGGCTATTTTGACAGCAGCGGGAACGATCACCGCGCTCACAGAAACCGAAAAAGACGATAAGGTAGTAGACGTCCTGAAGCGGATTATTAACGCGGTAGTTTTAGGCCGCACAAAGCGACGCGATAAACAATAAGGCATATATTTGCGTCAGGGTTAGAATCATTCATTTTAGCAGGTTGTTTGTTTTGGGCGGCTCCATTGCGGGGCCGCTTTTTTTGTGCCAAAGAAAAAAAACTTCGAAAAAGTTTGCGTAACGAAAAAACTTGCGTATCTTTGAGACATCAAAAAACAACAAACACACAATCAAATGGACAACCTCATTAACCCCACCGCAAAGCAGTTCGCTTACATGACAGGCCTCTCTCTGGAGGATAGCCAGACACTCATCACCGACGCAAACGAATTCGCAATCCGATTCGAAGCACCTAACGGAGACTTTCGAGTCGCTAACATCTACGGCCACATCGCTCTGGTGGCTGTAGATTACACCGAGGCCGAAACAGAATACACAGTCTAACAAATAAAAAGCAACCATGAACAACTGGCGAGAAGGTTACGACTACCCCAGCGACGACGATGAGCAAGACGAACGCGATTTGCTCGACCGCGCAGACGAAGCACACGAACAACAAAACGACAAATAATGAAAAAGCCTATTTGTGTACGATCCAGCGTACACGTAAAACAAACCACCGATTTCAATCACTGGCAGCAGGAGCTGAGAGAGGAACGCGAATTCCTGCGCCTCATTGACAATTTCCGCGCCCAACTTATAGCAGCACGAACGAAATGAGCGCAGTACAGGAACTTAAAGCATTGTCGGAGCGATACGAGATGCGCGCCGATCACTTTCACAAAGACCCACGCGGCTTTGTCATCATGACGCGTCGAGGCGTAGAACACGTACAAGCTAAAATAAAAGCCGTGGTGACGTTTTCTATCGTGCCCGAATGGTCTGACCCCAGCGAAGGGAGATATTGCGTTAAAGCATACGCAAAATGCGAAATAGGGCAGGTGGAAACATTTGGCGAGGTGAGCAAATCAAATAACCGTAACGCGTATCCGATTGCGATGGCTGAAAAACGCGCTTTATCCCGCGCCATTTTGAAGCTCGCAGGTTTTTACCAGTTGGAAGTTTACGGCGAAGACGAAGTAGAATGAGCCTTGACGAATTTTTCGACGGTTTAGAAGCCGACCAGCACGCGCGGCAGGAGCAGCTTAAAGATTACGCGCTGCAATTGCTGGAAACGTCTACCATGCGCGACGACGATGACGGGCTGGAGGATGAAATAATACAAACCCAACCGACGCCAGAACGATGGCATGAGATATTCCAGCGGTTGCAGTTCAATCAATTACGCTGCATTGACTTGCACGGCTGGGGCAAATTTGAATTTAACCAATCATACAAAAATCATGGAATTGATAATTGAAGGCGTGATAGCACGCATCTGCAAACCGCAGGAATTTGCAAGCGGTTTTCGAAAGTGCGAAGTGCACGTAACTGTACAAGACGGGCAATACCCGCAAACGATGGCGCTTGAGTTCCTCAAAGACGACGTGGACGAAGCGTTAGGGCTAACCGTTGGAGCTGAAATAAAAGCGCGCTGCAACGTCCGAGGCCGTGAGTGGAAGAACGAAACCACAGGCGAATACCGCGCGTTTATGTCGCTGGTGCCTTGGAAGTACGAGCTGCCTGAGCCAAAGAGCATAAAGGAGCAGGTAATGGAGCAGGCAAACGATAACCCAGCTGAAGCCAATGACTTCCCTTTCTAACGTTCGCTTTGTGGTCAAGTTACCCGACCAGAATACGCGCGTGCAGTTCTACAACCTCAAAAGCTGCCAACGTTACTGCCGCGATTTAAGAGCCAAGCGAATACGATATAAATGCACTTTCTATTATGAAGAACCTGAAACAATTCATCAAAGAACACTTTGAGAGCGTAGATCATTGCGCTGAGGTGCTGGACGTAAGCCGCCGAACGGTGGAGAATTACATGTACGTCAACCCGACTGGCATACTGCGACACAGCGCCAAAATCGTGCAGGTAAAAGACATTAACCCGCTTGACCTTTTTGACGCAGTAGGCGAAACGATGGAAGAACTGAATGAAAACCGATCGCGCTAATTGGCAAACGCGAATGAACTACCTACAAATACCGCATCACGTATTTGGCGCAAAACTGAGTAGCCTGGAGCTGCTGATTTATTGCGACGTGTACACGATGAACCAGCAAAATCGAGAGTATTGGAAAAGCAACGCCGTTATAGGTGAGCAGTTCAATGCGCACCGCAGCACCGTGATTCGAGCCATTCAGCGGCTTGAGTCGCGGGGCTTGCTGGAGCGTAACGGACCGTCAGAAAGCGAACGGTATTTGAAGGCGTTAACAATTGACGCAGGGGGTAGCGTGGACGCGACGGGTAGCGTAGACGCTACGGGTAGCGTGCGCGCAACAAGTAGTAGCGTAGACGCGACGGGGGGGGTAGCGTGGACGCAACAAGGGGGTAGCGTAGACGCGACCCAAATAGAAAAAGAATATATCAAGAAGAAATCAATTAAGAGAGAAAAGGTGGTTTTGCCGTTTGAAACCACAGAATTCGAAAACGCATGGAGCGAATGGAAAGAGTACAAGCGAACGGATCACCGTTTTAAATACAAAACCGCCCAAAGCGAACAGCGGGCACTAATGAAACTACAGAATGAATACACCGACCAAAACGAAGCCATCGACGCTATCCACCGAGCTATTGCAAACGGTTGGAAAGGACTGGTATTTAAGCAGCCCACGAACGGCAGAGCTAACCGCCCAGGAGCGCGAAACCTTGAAAATAGCGTCAACCAACAGAAGCTTGCGGAGTTTGCAAGAACTGGACGCATCACAACTGACCGTCGAGACGTGTTTTAAATGCACCAACGTCAAGACCGCGCTGAAATACAACGAAGTGCCTACGCGCGCTGCGCTGACGGCCATGATTACACGAACCGTCAAGTTCATCGACGCAAATAAGACGCTTTCGACGCCTGAGGAAATCGAAATGACGGTAAACGAACTTCTGCACACGTACCCTTGCTTTACGTTGTCCGATTGGCGGTTAGCTTGCTACATGATGGCAAAAGAAGCGTTTGGGCCATATTACGAGCGGTTGAAGCTTGCACAGTTCGTGGAATGTTTCGCCAAATACGAGCAACTAAAAGCGCCCGTGGTAAACACGATCCGCGAAAACGAACGCCAGCAGTACGAACGCGAAACAGCCGAGGCGCTCAGATACATCACGCCCGAATTCGGCACCGAGTTTAACCCGATTGCGGCGCGCGTACAAAAAGCCGACTGGATGAAAGGTGAGGACCGTTTAACATATACCGAGCGCGAGGAAATGCGCCAGCGTGACAAAAACCGAAACAAATGAGAATTGACAAAACAAAAGACCGAGTGAAAGACTATTTGCGTCGATACAAATTCCTGCAAGATGATGACAACCGTTTGGTGACGACCGTATGGTATTTTGAAATGAAGGAAAACGGATACACGCCCGACCAAATGACAGGAACCGACGCGCTGCGAATCATTGCGAGCGGCGAATTAACGACAGCTGAAGCCATCACCAGGGCGCGCAGGAAAATGCAGGAAGAAAACCCAGAACTACGCGGTACCAAATGGCACGAACGGCATAACCACCAGGATGACGTAATTGAACAGCTTGGTTACCCAAACAACCAAATACAAATGTTCAATGACTAACCTTGAACGCTTTTGGCTCGACCTCATGTCAGGACGACGCTACATCATTAACGAAGTGTATGGCAATGAAGCCATGCTACGATACAGGCCGCACCCACGCGAGAAGGAACGGTTTTTAGAAAACAATGGCCGCGTAGAATTCGACGCGGAAGTAGCTGACTACAACCAACGTTTCTTTGACTTCTGCGAAGACCGTTTCGCCGATTACAAAGCTGCATACCTCAAACGCATAGCCGATAACGGACGCAAAGCGAAAAGCTGGCCGCTGTACAAAGACGGAGCCAACGAACGCGACGCCATAAAGCAAAAGATGCGCGATGTAATTTTAGGCCATGCCAAAGGAACCGACGAAGAAAACACTAAAGCGACAAACAGATGAGGTATTTAGCAAATACGTCCTTCATTCGCGCGCAGACAGTAACGGACAACTCATCTGCATTACGTGTGAGAGATCTCTCCCGATTGCAGAATGCGATTGCGGGCACTTTATCGGCAGACGAATTGAAAGTTTACGCTATGATGAACGCAACGTCGCTCCACAATGCCGATACTGCAACCGCTTCGGAAAGTACGGGAGAGGCGAACAGTATCTATTTGGGAGAGCGTTGGAAAGAGTGGAACGAGGACGGAGTGAGCAGCTTATGCGAGAAGCTCGAACAGGCGGCCAACTTAGCAGAACTGACCTTAGAAAACTCAGAGATAAATACCGCCGTCTATACGCAGAATACAGAGAACAAAATGATCTGGATGACTGATGCGCGCGCCATCGATTTGTTACGCACAGCAAGGCGAGCCATCTTGAGATGCAACGCAGACAGCAACAAGAAACCTGCATACTTGCATTCGCTTAGGAGGCTGAACGCTGTATTGCATGAGCTAACCAAACGAGAAGCATATACGTTGCAAGATGCCAACGATACCTAAAGGCCATCGACCCAGCCCGTGGCACAACACCCAGCGCAAGCCAGGCGAACGCGTGAACCGTGAGCCGCGATACAGCTCGACTAGGTGGCGAGCCTTGCGGCTGACATTCCTGCGGGAGAATCCATTATGCATCGAGTGCAACGAACTGGCGAACGTAGTGGATCACATCACGCCCGTAACGCAGGGCGGTGACTTCTGGCACGGTCCCTTTCAAGCCATGTGCGATAGCTGCCATGCACGTAAGTCACGCACGGAACGCAAGGATTTGCAAGGGGGTAGGGGGTAAAGAAAACGATATCGTTTAAGGGAAAAGT
>Ga0208542_1001039_pt1 | contig 12171 bp, 39 predicted proteins | sample DEB08_DNA_3_FD_185495 | JGI IMG/M metagenome (GOLD analysis project Ga0208542, IMG submission 185495) | Aqueous microbial communities from the Delaware River and Bay under freshwater to marine salinity gradient to study organic matter... | ecosystem: Environmental > Aquatic > Marine > Coastal ... | reverse complement strand
TTTTACTAAGTTTTTTTGCTTTTTCAAGTTTTTTTTTTGGGTTTAATTTAAACATTGGCATCATTAAGCCCATTCCTAAAGGATATTTTTTCATCTTCCTTGCCTATTATATTTTTTAAAGCTACGTTTTTCAGATTTGTTCTTACTTTTCTTGTGTACTCCAGGTCGTTTTTTGGGTTTTGGTCTGGGTACGAAATGTACGAACTTCTGTTTAGCCATTATTTGTCATCATCTAAGAACTTATAAGTGAATCCACCACCTATAAATGAAGCTAATTTAGGATTTTCTCTAATAGCTTGTCCTGTAAATCTGCTAGCTTTATGTGCTTTTTTACGAGCACCTGTTATAAACTTACTAGTTTTGGCATAACCTTTTTTGCCAGCAAAAGTTGCAGCTTTTTCAACTTGTTTGCCTACTTTTCTTTTACCTAGATATAAAGTTCTAAGCATTTTTTTGCCAACTGTTTTAGCTCCTTGTTCTAAGCCAATAGTTGCCATTCCTAAGCCTTTTAAAATTGGGCCCATATTTGTTTCTCCTTGTTATAAACCCCCTGTTATAGGGATTCTGTTAAAATAAACCCCCCATATGGCTCACTAAAGGCTATATTGGATGGTATCTGTATAAAACCCCCCTATTTGCACTATCGACTGTTGTCGATATTATGCAGGGGTGACTTTAAAACCCTGTCAATCGCTATTGGCGATTGTCTTTATGTCGTTAATTGTCAGCAAAGCTGACTTTTTTTGTTGGTGATTAGATTCCATCAGTCTGGCGACGATGAAATATAATCATTGTTGATTATAATATCAGTAGTCAGTTAACTTTCGGCGAAATCGTTTGATTAATTGATTGCTGATATTGATATAACCTATTGATATTACTGTGATAGTTGATTGCTGATATATCAATAGACATACTAATAAGTGCTAATTCTAACCATATAGATAAGCACATCAAACAAGGAGGTGTATATGAAATCATATCAAGTAAAAATAGATATGGATAATAAATCATTATTAGATACTTTAACACATATAGTTGTAACAAAACTAGGTGTTAATCTAGGTCAAGTATATTACAATAGTGACATACATATAGCTAATTCAACCTGCGAAAAATTGCAGGAATTTGGCTTTAAAACTAAAATAATTAACAACCAATAAAAGGAGATAAATATGTTAAGTACAATCGTGTTAACACTATTAGGTGTATGGTTAACTTTAATGATAATTGGATGGATTATAGGAGGTGTATTCTCTTATAAAATGTGGAAATCCATACTATCAGATGACAAATCTAGTAAGTAATATAGTGTACCTAGCCTTAGTGTTAGGTATATTAAATATAATGTAAAGGAGATGATATGAACTATAATATACAATCAAAAGTAGAAGAATGTATAGATAATGAGATAAATTATTATCTTACTGAGTATGAGTTTTTCTGCCCAGCAGATCCAATACTTAAACTTAGGAATAAAATATACTCAAAGTTCGTTGTTGCGAGCAAAAACAAACTTTGTCAGAAAGGAGACAATAATGACTAAAGAAACTAAATATGTACCATATACGCAATCTAAATCATTAGAAGAACGTATAGCTTATGTTAAGGCTAATCCCGATAAATATAAGCCACATACTGAATGGTTAGAACAACCAGTAAAACAAAAAGATATATTTAATATGAAAAAAGAAATTGAAATTCTTAAAAAATATATCGATTCAATTAAACAATAATAACTAATAGCATTGCCTAGTCGCTTTGTAGGCTAGGCATTGCAAAATAAAGGAAATGATATGAATATATATGATTTAGCAGGAGTAAATGAGAGAGAGGCTATGGACTTAGAGTATAAAATAAGTGACTCTTTGGATCTATCGGAATTTACAGATAGAGAGCATAGACTCATATATCAATTAGCAGGTGCAGATTTACTAAACTCTAGCACAACTAGAGGATTAGTAATGTTATATGCTAAAAATATAATACAGGAGGACTAATGGGAATGCCAATACCCTTACAATATCAATATAAAATAAAAGTAAGTAAAGTTTATTATCGGACTATAGAAGGTAATAAAGAGGATACCTTACGTTTAGTTAATTATGATATTAATGATAATGATTACACTTCTTGGGATTTTCACCATAGTAGTGTAGAAATACTTAAAATAAAAAGAAAGGATCAATTAGATGACTAAGACACCCAAAGGTTTTACAGCAAAACAATATGCAAACCATTTATTATGGTTATCACAATTCACAGATTGCAAGGAGGTAAAGAGTGTACCGAGTCGTAATAAAAGGAAAGTTCAAAGAAAGACCAATAAATCTGACAAGAGCAGTTCAGCTCATGTATAGGCAGCCATTTACTGGATCTATTAAGAGTGAGCATATATCTTGGTGGAAACAATATTGGTTAAAATCAATTAACTTAGAAATAATAAAACCAAAGACAGGATGGATTACACTTGTCAAAGTATATAGAGAAGGAAAGCCATCTATAAGAGTAATAACTGTGCCAAACAGCTCCGACCAGCGAGAGCTGCTTGTCATGAAAAAACTATATGGAGTAAATAATGCGTAAAAACAATAAACAATTAAAAATACTAAAACAGATAGCTAAACAGCTATTATTACATAGAGTGTGGAATGGTAAAAACCAAGAGTCTATAGCTAATATTCTTGGAGTATCATTTCAACAATATCAAAAAGTTGAGAAATGTGAAAACAGAATATATGCACATCAGCTTATGGAAATATGCCAACACGAAAAATGGGATATTGATGTTATAGCAAATGCTGATCCAATGATCACGTTAGATGAGTGGTCTAAAGTTTCTAAACCAGTTCAAGCATCTGGTATAGATTCATCTTATAGTAACATAGTTAACAAATTTAATAAGATTGATAACAATGCTTACTGTAATTTTTATAGAATAAAAAAAGTTGAAACCATATTACCAATGAAAGGAGATTAATGAATGGAATTATTAGTTTGGCTCGCTTTTTGGCCTTTAGTATTGCTGGTGTAGCAGTAAGAAAAAGCTGGAATTGGCTTACAGCTGATGTCGATCCAATTCCTGGAACGAAAGAATTTGATGATGAATATCGTCAAGTAAAAGCAAAGTATATACGACTAACTAAAAAAAAGGAGGAATATAATGATGCGATTAAAAAAATTAGGTGATGTTGTTTTATCTACAGCAACATATCCTATTAGATTTTGCATAGGTGCTTATAAAGCTATTGATAAGCATATACCAGAATCTATTGAGTTACCAATTGAAATCAAAATAAAGGAGGATAAAGATGGAAACAGTAGAGACAAAACTTTCTTTGGAAGATAGAGTTTCAAAGAAAATGGGTTTAGCTAAATGGATACATGAATTGTATTATCAAAATGCTGAACTATTTCAATCAGATCCAAGATATAAAAGTTTGCCACAGTTTTTGCAAACATCTGGTATCTCGTCTACATTCATAGCTTTAAAAGAAGCATTGGATAAAAACAGAGATGCTAGAGAAACTGCTGAGCAATTAGTAGATATATCTAAATCTAAAACAAAGACTAAAAAGTCTGCGTAAACTAATAGGGCTAGGTGAAAGCCTGGCCCAAACTAATAGGAGATAATATGAAACCAATAAGAAAAGATGAGCAAGAGTATCTTAGAAATTATATTGCAGATAAATTTAGAGATAAACGATCTGCTTTAGAATCTGAGAGAGAGATTGATGTAGAGAAAGAATCTCAAAAAAACTATAAAAAGTTTGTTTCAATGTTAAAAATAGAGTCTTTAAAGAAACAAGCTGAGAAACTGCAAAAAGAATATGAATCTTTTAAAACTCAAAAAGAATTGATTGAGGAAGAAAAGCATAGAAAAGTAAGAGACGCAGTTAAAAAGCTAGAAGAACATATGACCAAATGGAAAAATATAAGAAGATGGGAAGATACTCCTAGCTTTACTTCTTATAATAGTAATGACATTAAATTACATAATGTTGATAGTTATATAAATAAAGTTCTTCAAGAAGAAACTAGAAAAGCATATGACAATAGTTCTAAAGGTAGAGCTATTAAAGAACTAGATGCACAACGTGAATCTTGTGAGAATGCTTTATATTCTGGATCATCACTTGGATCAGTTAGAGGGTACATACATAATGTATTAACTAAAGCTAAAATCCAAGATGAAATGCCTAGTCAGTTAATGATTGAAAATAAATAAATGAATTTGGTATTCCCCGGTACTATGTATCGGGGGAACACCATGAACAGAAAGGTATATATGTACGAAAAAGATATGTTAAAAATGCATGAAGATCAACTTAAATTATCTCAAGCTAATTATGATTTGTTAAAAATTATGATTGATCAAAACACTAGACAAATTAAAACTATCAGTAATGTATTGATAATGATACTTGGTATATTATTTGTTTATTTTATTGCACAGTTGATTGTAGGTGTTCAATGATAGAACAAGATAAACAACTTGAGGTATTAAACAAAGCTACTGATAAAGCACTTACCGAAGTTAATAAAAAACGTAAAGGTAAAAAAACTGATTTCATAGCTGAGTTTCATGAATGGTATAAACTTGTAACTAAATATTTAAAACAAATGTTAAATAACTAGGAGTGTATATGAACGAAGAAGATGTATTAAATAAATTAGAACGTAAAACTAATCCAAATAGCTTAACAAGAAGATATGGTGTTTTTGGTTTATCATTAGGTCAAGATTTGTATGAGAAATTAGATAAATATTGTTTTAATAGAGATATAACTAAAGCAGGTTTAATAAAGTTTTTATTAACTGATTATTTAAAGGATAAAGTATGAATATGAATATATTTATAAAACATTGGAATATAGAAGCTAAAGATGGTCTTGTAGGTAGAAAGATTGTAAGAATTTCTAGATATACAGGGCCAGATGCTGATTTTACCAATCAATTAGTTATTCATCTTGATGATGGTCAGCAAATATATGCTAGTCGTGATGAAGAAGGTAATGGAATGGGAGTAATATTCACTAACAAACGAAAGGGGATGTATGTATAACGTAATAATATGGAAAGATAATGACAATGAAGATATGCATGTTTTTGAAAAAAAACCAACATTTAGAGATTTATATCCATTGTTAAATTGTGATACTATTGAAATACAAAAAGGATATACAGATGAGCATAAAACATTTGATATGTACTGTGATGAAGAATCTAAGTTAAAGAATACTACATATCCAAATAAAAAAGCTACAAAGGCTTGGTATGCTTGGCAAGAAAGAACTAATAGACAATGTTTGCCAGGCGATTATATATCAGGTACTGTAGCTATTGTTAAAAAGCAAAAGTTTAAATTAAAGGAGGTTGCATGACCGAATTAAATGAACAACACTTTGAAATTATTGATCGTAATAAAGAAGTTAATCATTTAAATAAAATGGTTGCTCAACTTAAAGGTGAAAATAATACCTTGAGTTTATACAATCAAGAGTATAAGAATAGAATACAACAGCTTGAAAAACAAGTTGTTGAATTAAAACAAAAAATACAGATGAAGGAAATATATGAAGGTCAGAAACCTTAAAGATCGAATAGCTGATTTAGAAAATCAAATAGATGATTATAATGAAGCTATTGCATTAATGGATACATGTATTAAATCTACATACTTTGATGATGCACAATCATTAGAAATGCAAAAATGGATAAAAATGTATGAAGATAATATCCAAATATTAGAAACAATGATAATGGAGAGCAAAATATGAGCAAAGAAATGATGTTACAAGCTGAACTAAATAGAAAGTTAGTTGAACTTAAAAATGCTAAAGCTAAAATAGATAAGCTTAATAAAGAAATTGAAATGTATAAAGAACAGATCAATGCTTATGAAATGGATGATAAATTACCTGAGGTAAATGATGATTGAAGCTGATTCAGAAATATTAAGATTAGAAAAACGTCAAAGAGGTTTACAAAGAGTAGCTACTGCTATTAATGATTTGACGATATATGGCATTTACCCAACTAATTTTCCAAAGTTGGTTAAAGCTGCCGAACATTTTAAAGATCATGTTAAAGCAGAAATTTTAGCTACTAAAAAACGTATCATTGAATTAGGTGGTGAAGATATTGAAGAAGTATTTACAGATCCATTAAAGAGTGATGCTCAAAAAGAGCAAGATAGAGTTAATGATATGTATACTACAAAAGGTATTTAAAGTTTTGGGTAATAATATGGTTTTAAACATTGACCATATAGCTCTTTGAACCCAAAAAAACTGGTTAGGAACAAAGCCTTATTGAGGATCCAGGAAAACCTATTAAATTTATTCCTGGTAAGTGAGTAACACTTTATAAACAAAGCCAATTAAAAAATTCTGTAGAGTGAGTATGTGGATCCTATTAAAAACAAGTTATCTCACATATAGATACACCCATCAGCGAGAGTTGGTGGGTGGCAAAAACTGTTTGACTTCTACAGTATAAAAATATTGTTGTCGTGGTGCGTTCTTGAATTAAAGGTTAAATACAATATAGCAAGTTTAACCCATCACTAAATTTCTGTAATTTTAACAATCCAAGATTTAGGAATCATAGTACGATCACCAAAAGTGATACCATCTTCATCTTTATCATATGAAGCAAATAACTTTATAGAGTGTTTATCTTTAGAAAAGATCCAACCTTCATTAACTGGAGTAGCCAGTTTCATATTTTTAAATTCTCTTTCAGAAGCCCAAGCAGAATCAGATACACAATCTACCCATTCAACTCTAACTTTAGTATAGGGTATATCTGTAGAGTCTTTATTAAATTTTGTTTTCTTTTTTTTAGTGTAACGTTTCTTCGTCATAATTTATTATATTATCATAGAAGTTATCACTAAAAGAATATTCACTAAATCCACTTTCTTTATAAACTAAATCTAAATAAGTATGACTAATGATTGCATTGGCTATAGCATCAGCTAATCTATCTGGCATTTCTGGATTTTCCATTTGCAGATAGTTTGATATTTTTCTTGAATCAACTTGATCCATAAATTTTTCTGAGTAGGGTTTCTTCATTTTAGGTTTGAAAGTATATATTTTAGCCATAAATAGAGTATAGTCCTGCAAGGATAACTTAAGTAACTATTTGACTTGCATTAGAAAGTCAATGTTGTTCTGACACTTTGGTAAAAGTTTATCGTAAATAAGTTCATTAAGCATTATTTCATCATAAATTCTGTCTTTTTCCCACATATTGTAGAAAACATTAGCTTGATATACAGGATCTATGTCTAATTTTTCCCAGTATTTACGTTCACCAAAATTATGTAATTGTTGATGATGAGGATAACATAAGGGTATTGTAAACTTATCACTAACCTTTTGAGATATTCCTCTTTTTTCAGCAATAGTTATATGGTGTGCCTGACATTCGTGATAATGACATAACAAGCATTTATTACTTGCTATCCACATTAAGTATTTTTTTGATTTCCATCTTTTTGACACCCCTACCTCTTATAGTATTATGTTGTTTAATCAACCCAAAAAATATAGCAAGTTCAGTTAAAGAGTCTTGTATAGAATTAGAAGCTTTGCGATTAGATAAATTTAGTTTTTTACACAACTCTTTTATAGAGTAGTTTTCATAACAGAATAGCTTTAGAACATTTGTCCTAAGATCGCCAAGATCTCTTGAGATAGCAACTAAATGAAATATAGCTCCAAGCTTAGACTCAAATGAATTAGTATCAGCATTATCAACCTTTGGTTCAAATGATGCAGCTCTACCACCAAACTGTGCAGTTTCACATAAACGTCTATATTTAGATCCAGCAATATATTGATGTTCAGATATGTTTCCTCTATGGAACATATAATCTAAACGAGATTCTCTAATATTAAAATAGACACCACGTTTGTCTATAATTTTTCTAACTATTTCTGGTTTTTCCATTCAACTATCAGTTTATCTACTTTATTTTTAAAGAGTAGATTAGATTCATATTTATTATAGAGTCTTAACAATTTATTAGTAGATTTACAATTATGATAGTAAAGGATTTTACTTCTGCAACCATACTCTTTCGTAGGTTGCAAAAGGTAAGATATTAGAATTGATAGATTATAAAAAAAATAATCTCTATCATTCTTAACCTTATCAACACCTTTTAAAATATTTATATTGATATTATAATGATTTGATATAAAGTTTTGTATATTATTAACCATAAGGAGATTACATGTTAAAAAAAGACTTTCATCATTCTGCGAGTTCTGCAAATGCATTTATAGATTCACCTGCTTATTGGATTATCACTAAGTTGTATGGATTTGAAGGCCCACCAAATAATCGTATGATTATGGGTACAGCAGCCGAACATGGTGCATACGAAGGACTTAGCAAATCACTTGATGATAAACATATCATAAAAGAGACTAAAAAGAAATACATAGAAGAAGGTGGCGATCCTGATCAAAAAGAATTAGAGATGGCCGAACAAATATCTATTAAGTTCAAAGAAGCTCTTGCTGAATTTGGAGAAGTAGTTAATTACCAAAAAGAAACTATAACTACACCTGAAAAATTTGGTCTTAAATACCCAATTAGATGTATAACTGACTTTGAGTTTAATGATGTTATTGTAGATACTAAAGCTACAGCATACTTAAAAAGACTCAAAAAAGGTACATTAGATCCTAATTGGTATCCTAAGAAATCTGACGTAAGACAACAAATGTTATATGCTAGAGTTAATAACAAACCTACTATGTTGTTATATACCTCAGCAGCAGATCAAGAAGCTATTGATATGGTAGATAGAGGTGAAGAACCTTTAAATGAGATTATATCAGCATTCAGATCTATAGAACATATAGTATCTATTGCAAAGACTAAGGAAGATGTTGTTCGAATGTTCCCTTTGAACTTCGAAAACTTCAGATGGGGCAAAACAGAAGACGAACCATCTAGAATATTTGCAAGAAAAATCTGGCAAGATGCATGGAAATAAGGTATAAATTAGTATGCAAAAGCTAGGACAAGTAATAAAAAATATAAATAACCGAAGGAGAAAAACAATGGCTAATACAGAAGTATATGAAGCTACAGTAAAAGGTGTTAAAGACATCCATACAGAAGATGCACCAGTTAAATACTGGTTATCAGTAGATCTTGATGATGGATCTGACAGAAGATTATATGTTGAACAGAATTGTAAACATATTCAGAAAGGTCAAAGAGTCAAAGTAACTGGCTATCCAATTAAAAAAGCAGGAAGTAATAATCAAACTTGTGTGAGTATTGATAGCTTAGATGGATCAGAAGCACCTATTGTAACAGATGCACCTGTACCACTTAGATCTAATGGTAAAGCACCATCTAATAATGATTGGAAAGAAAAGTACAGATTAACTATGAGTAATTTAATATCATCATGGTTAGCATCTGGTAAACAATTAAATGATGACGAATATAATCAAATTGATAAATATGTTCGCAAAATATTAGATGCACAATATGTAACTGATACTATGGAGGAAGCTCCATTTTAATACATCATGCCCTCTAGCCAATCATCTTTAATCCCCTTTTGGTTAGTTAATAAAGGTTAGAGGGTGTGGCCCAATAGAAAGGAATATTATGATTACAGAAAAACGATTAGAAGAAGCTCTTAAATTTTTAGCTGATAGTGATGAAGAACATGCTAAGTTAGCAGCAGGTGTAGATTACATCAAAGATTTAGCTAAACATCACAAAGGTAAATTTATTATGAATAGTGATGAAAAGAGTGTAGCTCTTAAAGAACAATCTTATTACGCATCAGATGCTTATAAAAATCATATTGATGATAAGAAAGATCTTATTAATGATTTAACTTTATTAGAAAACAAAAGATCTAAAGAGTCTTTAGTAATTGATGTTTGGAGAACTTTAGAAGCTAGTAGACGTAAAAATAATATATAATGAAAAAATATAAGTTTAGGGTAAGGACACATATAGCAGTAACAGCTGATCAAGTTATTGTTGCTGCTAATGATGAAGATGCTTTAAAACAATTTAAGCAATACAAAGGTAATGATTTAAATTGGGATGAAGATAAAATATCTTTTGATTTGCCTACCAAAACTACTTATGAAGTCATTGAAGAATGAAGAAGATTTAACACCAGATCAAAGGTTGTTTATGTCTGTAGTAACATTGGCACTAGAGGATGCTTCATATCAAGGCCCTTATATTAAAAACATTATATACAAAAGAGATGCTATTGATTGGATTCAATATAGATCTAATGATTTTAAATTAATTTGTATGATGGCAGATATGGATCCAGATTATATTTATTATCAAGCAAAGAAACATAATTTGTTTAGCTATACTGATTATCAATCAAAAGTATTGTTTAAAGACAAACAAGCTATATCTAGAAATAGATATGTAATTAACCTTAATGAGGATTATATATGAAAAAGTTTAAAGAAATGGATCCAATACTATCTGATGTATTGATTAAGATTATTAATAGATACGAAGAAGGCAGAAAGAAATATGGTGGATCTATGGAGACTAACCATAAGCCTTTAGTTACTTGGATACTAGATGCCCAAGAAGAAGCTATTGATTTTGTGGTTTATTTAGAAAAGGTAAAGAAGCTCCTGACAGGCGATAGCAATTATGACAAGCTATACCTCCAGAAGTCAAAACAACAAAGGAATGTTTCTTAGTCATTTTCTTATTACACCATCTACATCTAGGAATATAAACTTCTTTTTCTGTCATTTCTTTCGCATTATATCAGCACCTTTAAGCCCATATATTGCAGAAACAACACCTATAAAGATTGCCTGATACCAGTAAGGTAGATTTTTAAAGTATTCAAAGAATAGATCTAGTTTATTACGAATTTCAGGATCGTCAGAAAAGATAGAGTAAACCAATACAAGAACAGGAATAGATACGAGAACAAGGACAAATTCGTCTTTCCAACCATTATCATTGCTCTCAATAATTTTCGTTTTATATTCAAGTTCACCTTTAGCCATCTTCTCAGCATGTAGTCGCTGAGCATCAGATATAAGTTGTTTAGTTTTTTGTTTATTTTGATAAATATGGGAAGCTGTTTTAATTCCCAAAGAAAATATATTCAACCACATGTAAATCTTTCTTTTAGCAATTCCACTTTCTAAGTGATTTGTTTATTCTAGAATTTGGATCTCTAGCAGTCTTAGCAGAAGTAAGTCTTTTCTTCATGCCTTTCATTCTAGCACAAAAAGATTTTCTACGTTTAGCAGCTTTAGATCCAGGTTTAAGTTTAGATGGTTTAGTAGTTACTGCCATCTTTAATTTAGATCCAGGATTAGCTCGTCTATAAGATGCAACACCTTTACGATTAAGTCCACCTTTAGGATCTTTACCTTCTTTACGTTGCCATGCAGCAGTTTTAGCCATTATTTTTTCTTAGCAGTTTTAGCTGCTCTCCTAAATTGTTTAGCAGTTGGTGCACCTTTGCTTCCAGGCTTTCTCATTTTCTCACCACTACCTTTTTTTATTCTTTTACGTTTAGCATGTATGTTTGCATATAAACCACGTTTAGCCATTATATATTCTCCTTTTTAATTTCATTACAAAAATAATTCATATATAACTTTCTTTCTTCAATAGGTTCTTTCATTTCTATTGAAAAACTTTGTATTAGTTTACCTCCAGCTCCAACACATTCTGACCAACTATTAAATTCAGTAGGTAATGTAGCAGTATTATTACAATATCCTGTAATTGCAGAACATATACTAAAAGCTAATATGAACTTCATTACTTAGACTTTACTATTTTTTTAATAGTTTTGCTACCATCAATATTAGTCTCTAATTCAGCTTCTACTTCACCACACATAAATTGTTTATTTTCCATATTTATATTTCTTGTTGCTTCTCGTTTCATTTTAAGACAAGTAGATAAGCTGTCTTGTATTCTATGTTCTATAAGCTCACCATTAATAAACAAACATAATGCAAATACTAATTGATACATTAATGATTTCCATTTAATTTACCAATATTAGCTCTTACTGAATCTTTTAATTTTTCTACATCAATTCTAAGTCTTTCAACATCAGATTGTAGTCTTTCAATATTAACTTTATTGGTCATGTTTTGTTCTTGGTTT
>Ga0208542_1001032_pt1 | contig 12191 bp, 12 predicted proteins | sample DEB08_DNA_3_FD_185495 | JGI IMG/M metagenome (GOLD analysis project Ga0208542, IMG submission 185495) | Aqueous microbial communities from the Delaware River and Bay under freshwater to marine salinity gradient to study organic matter... | ecosystem: Environmental > Aquatic > Marine > Coastal ... | reverse complement strand
ATACGACTGCTGCCGATGCGTTTGTAGATTTACCTAGTGACTTTTTAGAGACAGTACAATTCTATGTGGATAGTGATCCTAATACTGTTTTAACTTATGTTAATCCTACAGAAATTGAATTAGATAATTTACGAGAAGCGAGTGGCAAACCTCAACAATATACTATTATGGGTAGTGAGTTTAAATTAAATCCTATTCCTGATACTGTCTATACTTTGAAATTAACTTACTTTGGAAAGATACCTGCACTCTCTGATGCTAATACTACCAATTTTTTGCTCTCTAACTATCCACAAGTTTATTTATATGGTGCTCTAGTCGAAGCACAACCCTATATAATGAACGATGAGAGACTAACAACTTGGATTAGCCTTTATAATGAGGCAGTCCAATTAGTCATCCGAGATGACGAGCAAGGCAGATATTCTGGGCGTACTGCTTTTGCTATGAGAACAGACTCAGCAAACCCATAAGGAGAATAAACAATGTCCGCAGCAAGTGACTATTTAGAAAATAAAGTATTAGATCATTTCTTAGGAACTGCATCTACTTCTGCTCCAGCAACTGTTTATTTGGCTTTATTCACAACAGATCCTACTGATGCAGGAAGTGGTACAGAAGTTTCAACCTCTGGCACTGCTTACGCAAGACAAAGTATTGCTTTTAGTTCTGCTTCTAGTGGTACGACTTCTAATAGTGCTGATGTTGAATTTAGTCAAGCAACAGGTTCTGGTTTTGGAACTGTAACACACTTTGGAATCTTTGATGCCTCAACAGCAGGTAATTTATTATTTCATGGTGCATTAACATCATCTAAAACTATTGACGCTGGAGACGTATTTAAGATTGCATCTGGTAATCTAAGCATCACAGTAGCATAATGGCAGACCAAACAGGGCCATTTACTCTTGAAGAATTAGATACACTCTTTGGATATACATCCATTGAGGATATTCCTTTTTCTTTAGATAGTTCTGTTTGGCAGACTGCTACTATTTTTGATGGAAGTGCAAGTGCTTCTTCTTCTGTTACTACTAATAATCCCTCTGTTAGTGCTATTCGATCAGCAACAGCAAGTATATCTTCTGTTGTATCTTCGACAGCGAATGCTGTTATAGCAATACTAGCACAAGCTAGTGTTAATGTTATTGCAACTGCAACTGCAATAGGAACAGAATTATTTGAAGGTGCTGCATCTATTAGTTCATCTGTATCTACGAGCTTAGATGCCATTAGACAACGAATTGCTAATTCTTCTATTAGTTCAATATTTAGCACAACAGGAGCTGCTATCCGACAAAGAATAGCGGACTCTAGTATTAGTTATGCTTTTAGTGTTAGTATAGACTATATTAGAATGAGGTTAGCCGATTCTAGTATTAACTCAGCAATATCAACTTCTCTTGATGCGATACGTCAAAGAATAGCTAATGCTACTATTAGTTCTATTTTTAGTATATCAGGAATAGCCGATGCTATTAGATTTGGTGCTAGTGTTGTTTTAGGATTTGCTTCAACCACATTAAGTTTTATTAGAATAAGAGGGAATAATACAGGAACAATTAATGTTTCAACATCAACAAGTATTATCTCTAGAATTATTGGAAAGATTTGGAACACAGAAACATCGATTGCTAGTGAAAGTTATACTCCTTTAACTTCTGATGCTAGTGAAACATGGACACAATTAACATCAACAAGCGAAACAACAACAGAGATACAAAATGCCTACTATTAAATTTGAAGAATTATTAGTCGATCAACCTGCTTTTAAGAATCCAGGATTGTTAACTGCGAATAACTGTATTCCTTATGCAAGAGGATATAAACCCTTACCGACTATTGAAACCTTTACTGATGCTATTACTGACAGAGCAAGAGGATTATTTGCTGCTCGTTCTACTACAGATACGATTAAAGTTGTTTGTGGAGATGTAGGTAAACTCTATATGTTGGATGGTGCTACTTGGGATGATGTTTCTAAAGTAGGGGGATATAGTTTAGGTTCTTCTGACAACTGGCAGTTTACTATTTTTGGTAACAATATTATTGCTTCTAGTATTACATCTAATCTACAAAAGTTTGAAATAGGAACAGATACTGTCTTTAGTGACTTAGTTGCATTAAAGGCTAAATACATTACTGTTATAGGAGAGTTCCTAGTTACTGCTTATAACGAGAATCAACCACAACGAGTACGTTGGTCTGCTCTCAATGATCCTACAGACTTCACTGTGTCTCAAACCACTCAATCTGATTTCCAAGATATTGTGGGAGATCATGGTGCTATACAAGGAATAGTCGGTGGAGAATATGGAATTGTCTTTACAGAAAAAGCAATTCATCGTATGCAATATGTAGGCACTCCCTTTATCTTTCAGTTTGATAAAGTCCAAGCGGGTTTCGGTGCCTTTGTACCAGGTGGTATTACTAGTTATGGTCGTATTTCTTACTACTTATCAGAAGATGGTTTTTATGCTTTTGATGGTAATAAATCTATTCCGATTGGTTCTAATAAAGTTAATAAATATTTCTTTAATGATCTATCTACAACTAGTTCTTATATAGATCGTATTAGTGCGACTGTTGATCCTAGTAATGATATTGTAGTATGGGCTTATCCTTCTACAAGTTCTACAGGAGAGTTAGATAAACTCATTATCTATAACTATGTATTAGATCGTTGGTCAACTGCGGATGTTGATATTCAAGTATTAGGTTTTACTAAATCTGCTAGTTTTACATTAGAACAGATTGCTTCTTTAAATCCTGACTTAGATGAGATTGAAATTAGTTTTGACTCTATCTTTTGGACTGGTCAACAATTCCAATTAGCTGCTTTTACTTCCGATAAAAAAACAGGAGTCTTTACAGGCACTGCGGGAACAGCTACTTTTGTTACAGGAGAAAACAACATAGAAGGAGATAGACGAGCAGTAGTTCGTTCTGTCACCCCTTTGATTGATGGTGGTACTCTTACTACTAAAATAGGGTATAGAGATAAACAAGGAGCTGCTATTTCCTTTACCTCTGCTGTGAGTCCAAGTGATAATGGAACTTGTTATTTTAGACAACCAGGTAAATACCTACGTCAACAAGTTGATGTAGTAGGAAACTTTAATCAAGCCTTTGGATTAGAGTTAGATGTAGCACCTGAAGGAAAACGATGAGTACTAGAAAAGTACCTGCTTATTATCCTGACGTTGAAGAACATAGAAGATTAATAGTTAATTCTCTCAATAACGTTATTGAAGGAAAGATTAATTCTACAGGATCAATTACTTTAACAGATAGTGTAACGACTACTGATTTAGAAGATGATCGTATTGGTATTGATAGTGTTATTTTATTGATGCCTACTACTAGTGATGCCGCTACAGAAAACATTTATTTTACTGCACAAGACAAAGGTACAGTAACATTGAATCATACTTCTGATGTTACTAGTAGAATCTTTAAATATGTCGTCATTGGATAGAGTTATTACCCAAGTACCTGTAGAAGATTTAGAGTTTATTTGGTCACAAGTTGTACCCCATTTAGAGAGAGCTTTAGATGGATCATACTCAACTTATGATATACTTAACAATATACAAGATAATCGGATGCAACTATGGATTAGTTGGAATAATACCGAGAAACTGGTTGAGGCCGCTTTTGTGACTGAAGTTTGCGACTATCCTCAAATGAGAACCATGAGATGGGTTCTTGCTGGGGGAAATAACTTAGAAGAATGGTTGAGTCCTCTAACAGAGAAAGTAGAGAACTGGGCTAAAAAGAATAAATGCCAACGATTAGAGATTGTTGGAAGGAAAGGATGGACAAAAGTTTTGAGAGACTATAATCCTCAAGCAGTATATTTTGTAAAGGAACTAAAATGAGTAAAGGATCAACACCCACAACACAAGCAACAACATCAACTGTAGAACCTTCAGAGTTTGTTAAACCCTACTATGAAGAAGCTCTAGGACAAGCACAACAATTATTTCGTTCTGATGTACCACAGTATTTTCCAGAAGCTACTTATGTGCCATTCTCTGGTCAAACAGAAGCTGCTTTACGTTTACAAGAACAAAGAGCTTTGGCAGGTAGTCCATTATTAGGTGCATCTCAAACTGAAATTAACAAGATTTTAACTGGTCAATATCTAGATCCAACAACCAATCCTTATTTACAACAAGCCTATGAGAGAGCTGCGGGTGGTGTCAAATCTGACATAGCTTCTCAATTTGCTAAAGCTGGTCGTTATGGATCAGGTGCTATGACAGAAACATTAGGAAGAAGTTTAGGTGATATTGCCTCTCAAATCTATGGTGGTGCCTATCAACAAGAACGTGCAAGACAATTACAAGCTGCTCAATTAGCTCCTCAATTAGCTCAACAAGATTATGCTGACATTGCAAGACTACAACAAGTTGGTCAACAACGTGAAGCTCTCCAAGAAGCTGCACTAGCAGATGCAATGCAACGATTCCAATTTGAACAACAAAAACCTTACACTAAACTAAGAGAATACTTAGCATCGATTGGTGCTCCTGCTGGACAACAAACAGTATCTGCACAACCTATCTACAGAAACTTAGGTGCTAACTTATTAGGTGGTGCTACAAGTGGTGCTTACTTAGGTAGTTTAATACCAGGAGTTGGTGCTGGATTAGGTGCTATCGGTGGTGGATTATTAGGGGGATTCTTTTAATGCCTGAGATATTACAAAAATATTTACAATTCTTACCTCAACCTGAACAATTAAAAGGATTACTAGCTCCTCAACAAACTCAATTACAAGCTGGTTTATTGGGTGCTGCCCAAGCCTTACAACCTTACATGGGATATACAACAACTCCTACTACATTTGGTCAAGCTGCTGTAGGTGCTTTAACTGGTGCTGCTGGTGGCATTCAAGAAAAACAACAATCTGACTTAGCTAGAGCCTTACAAGGTTTAAATGTTTATAGTGCTATTAAAGATGTAACTGAAAAAGAAAAACCTTTATCTACCATAGGTAAACTAAGTTATGACTTGGAACAAGGTAATATTAGTAAAGAAGAATACAATACTGCATTAAAAGATTATTATGGAACTAATACACCAACAAAGATACAAGAAATTCAATATATGGCAAATGCCAAAGGTATTTCAGAAGGAGAGGTTATTGATTTAATGTATTCTACTAAAACAAAATCAGAAGGTACTTTTGTTAGAGACTTTGTTCAAGATCAATTAGATACTATGTTAACTAAACCAGAACCAGGAACTACAGAATATAAAACCCTAATTGATAATTTAACATCAGAGGGAAAAAATTTATATATTATAGGAAAAGAATTAGACCTTCAAAAAGATGGCAACGAAAATAACCAATCTACAGATCCATTCACTATTGGTCAAACAACAGTAAAAGATGGAATTACTTATGAGTACAAAGGGAACGATCAGTGGGAACAAGTTGAGTAATCATGCCAACAACAGCAGAATTATTTGGTCAACAAAAAACAAAAACAATATCTACTCAACAATTATTTGAAGATCAAGATAAAAAAATAATATCCACTAAAGATCTTCTAGGTAATCAAGAAGAAGAATTAAAACAAGATATTCCTTTAAAGTCATCTGGTAAAGTAGATATTGATTTTCTTAATCAACATCCTTTATATGAGCAATCAAATAAATTTGATCCTGTTAAATTACCAGACTTTAAATCAGTAGAAGGTGCTGCTGCTTATTATGGTTTACCTGTAGATAAAATTAGACCTATTACTCCTTATGATTTAACAAGTCCTACAGATGCACAACAAATAGATTTCTCTAAAAAGTTTGTACCTAATCTAGAACTAGATCCTAAGTACGTTAGAGACGGAAGTATTGATCCAACTGATGATTATAAATCTGATTGGACTTTTACAAGTAAAGCGATGGATATGATTTGGGAAGGTGAGCTAGGATTAGACGAGGCTACAGTTCCTCAGTCAATACCTGGAAGAGATATCATTATGGGTGCTTCTGACATTATTGACAGTGGAGTTAGAGCATTGATGTCTATCCCTTATGGAATAGCAGGTGTTGCTTCTGATACCATTACCAACATTACTGGTGATAAACAAAAAGGAAGAGAAGCAATGGATTCTCTTATTACTTTGTTTGAAGGAACATTACCACAACAAATGTCTATGACTAGGCCAACTATTACTTCATTAGGTAATACAAAAGCACAAGTTAAAGCATTTAATAAACAAAGTAAAAAACTTATTGATGATTATGTAGAGACTACATTTAAAGATTCTCCTAACAAGAATAAGATTAAAACTGAACTTAATAAAAAGTTTGACGAAGGTAATTTAAAAACAACTGGTATTCTTGACAGAATGGAAACAAAAATTGTCAATGAATTAAAAGATCCAAGACTTAAATTTAGGAACTACAACAATACAGAAACCATTAGTCGTTTTGATAAAACAGATGGTACTTATCTTAAAGATACTCCTATTGAAAATTTATGGCAATTTAGTGATGATGGTATTCTTAAAACAATAGATAAAGGATTATCCTTCTTTAGAACACGTGGAATGAAAACTCCACAGATGCAAAGAAACTATGAGAGGATGCAATCTTTTGTTAGAGATTATAATTATCGAGCACAAACTCTTTCTAAAAAAATAGAAAAGAGTATTGATAAAATTATTAAAGATGCTCCTAAGACAGATAGAAAAAGAATTAAAGAGAATTTACTAAACGATGTTAATAACGCTCTTGTTGGTGTAAAAAACATAGATGATCTACCTATAGGTGTTATTGACGATGTAAGATCTAGTAGAAAATTAGTTGACGATTTAACTAATCATTTATTAGAAAGTGGATCATTAAATCCAAAATTAAAAGATACTCTTAAAAGTAATATTGGAACATATCTTAGAAGAAGTTATAAAGCCTATGAGCAAAACAACTATAAACCTAAAACAGAAGTTGTTAATCGAGCTGTTGATTATTTAATTAAAGAAGATCCAAAATTAACAAGAAATAAAGCAGAAGGTTTATTAAAACAATTATTAGACAAAGGAGAAGATACATCCAATTTAGGATTAGGGGGAGTTCTTCCTAAGTTAGACAAAAGTATTTTTAAACAAAAAAAAGATATTGCTAAACCTATTAGAGATTTTTTAGGAGAAGTAAAAGATCCTAGATATAATTTACAGAATACTGTTAATCGTATGAGTAAATGGTTAGCATCTGATGAATACTTCAATGCTGTTTTAAAAGAAGGTGCTGGAAAGTATTTATTTAAAGAACCAAGTGGTAACTTTTATGCCAAAGTCACTGCTGACAAATACAATCCCTTAAATGGTTGGCATACTACCCCACAGTTTAAAGCAGTTATCAATAACTTAGAAGATGTCTCTTTTGGGAATGGTTCTGGTGCTACTGCCTTTAAAGTATTTTGGGGATTAAAAGCTCTTTCACAAAAATCTAAAACAGTATGGAATCATATCTCACAAATTAGAAACATTTGGGGTATGGGCCAAATGGTAGGATTTAATGGATTAAACCCTTTCAGTAAGACTGGTTTTAATGCAGTTAAGAATATAGGAAAACAAATACTTGGCACAAGTAGTGATGCTTTTAATTTAAAATATCAAGAATATCTAAACTTAGGAATTGTTAGAACAAGTGTTAGAGCAAATGAGATTAAAGCTCTATTAAAAGATGCTCAAGGTTTTTCTACTATGGATGAATGGTTGAGTAAGTTAAGTGAAACTAAATTAGGAAAACTTGTTCAAACTATTGACGATGTTTATATGGGTGTTGATGATATTGGTAAAATTATTGTTTACGAAAAAGAATTAGCAACATTAAGAAAAGCCTTTCCTAAAAGATCTTTAGATGATTTGAAAAGAGAAGCGGCAGAAGTTACAACCAATACAATGCCGACTTATGACAAAGTTCCACCTTCTATTAAATTTATTAGAAGATTACCTCTCAGTAACTTTGTGTCTTTCCAATCAGAAATATTAAGAAATACTTTTCATTCTGTTAGAAGAGCTGCTTATGAATTGAAAACACCTGGACTACAAACAAGAGGTGCTCAACGATTGGCGGGTAATATTGCATTTGGTTATCTAGGAACAAAAACAGCAGAACTAGGATTTAATTTTGTTAATGATGTTAGTGAAGATAAATTTAAAGCCATTAGAAGATTTCTTCCTTTTTGGTCACAAAATAGCAATCAAGCAGTAACCAACTTAGAAGATGATGGTAATTTTACAGCTGTTGATTTAGGTCATCTAGACGCTTACAATATTATTAAACTACCAATTATTACTATAATGAACGCAGTTCAATCTGGACAAGATGCTGAAAAAGCATTTGGTGATATAACCATTGAGGCTATCACTGAATCAATGAGAGAATTTTTTGAACCATTCTTAGGTGAGTCTATCGTTACTCAAAAACTTTTAGATATATCTAGAAATTCTAAAAAAGAAGGTGGAAGAATATACAATCCTGAAGATGGTAAAATTGAAAGATATTTAAAGATGTTCAATCATTTTGCTGATGCTTTTAAACCTGGAACAATCAACCAAATAGAAAAATTAATTAAAGCCTACAAAGGAGAAAAAGGTTCTAGTGGTAGAGAGTATGACTTAGAAACAGAGGCAACAGCTAATTTATTAGGGGTTCGTTTCCAAAAGATAGATCCTAGAGAAGCATTACCTTTTATGGCTGGAGATAAAAGACAAGCTATAAGTGATTCTGAATATATCTTTAGACAAACTGCTAATAACCAATCACCACAAACAGTGGAAGATTATGTTAATTCTTATCTAGATGCTGAAAAAGCTAGATATAAGAATTTCTCAGAGATGTACTTAGATGTTCAAGCAGCTAAAGAATTAGGAGTATCTACTGATGATATTGCTAATACTTTGAAAGATGCTGGTTTTAGCAAAGACGATATGAAGTCTTTATTTGCTGGGGTTTATATACCTTATTTTCCTAGTGATGAGACGAGATTAAGAATAATAGAATCTGGCAACCCAAGACCAGATAGTCAAATAGGTATGGTGTATAATAAACTAAAAGGTGTTCCTTTAAACGATTATACAGCGTTTAATAACAATTTAAAAGGAGAATAAGTAAAGTAAATGGCTGGAATTAATGATTATTCAAATACAGCAGGAAGTAATACCACTATTAATGGTATTGACATTGCAGAAGGATGTAGCCCTGCGGGTATAAACAATGCTATCCGTCAGTTGATGGCAGACATTGCTGATGTCGATGATGGTGTCGTACCTTTACAGACTCCTGATATCAATGGTGGAACAATCGATGGTGCTTCTTTAGGTGCAAGTTCTCCTATTACCTCTGCTGTTATTTCTGGCGACCTAACAGTAGATACAAATACATTATATGTGGATAGTGCTGATAATCGTATTGGTATTGGTACAACAGACCCAAGTTATATGTTAGATGTAAAAGGGGATATTAGAGTGGGTGCTTCTCAAGCACCTAGAGTTATTCTTATGGATGTAGCATATGAGAATAGTTCATTTGCTATTAAAAGTAATAATGGAAATTTTAGCATTGATTCAGTTAATTCTTCTGGAACATTTCAAGCATCACCGTTGATTATAGAAACTACTTCTTCAGAAGCTATGCGTATAGATAGTTCTGGTAAATTAGGTATTGGTACAAGTAGTCCTGCGAGTAAGTTAGAAGTAGAAGATTCCGTCAATGGTGATATGCACCTTAGAATTAACAACACAAACACAGGTGGTTCGGCAAGAACATTTTTACTACTACAATCAGATGGTGCTACTGGTAGTTTATATTTAAATGGTGCTAATAGTTTATCAACTGGAGTTAATGAAGCTGATTCTATGACTTTAAGTAGTGATGCAAGTGCATCTAATGGTTTAAATATTAATGCAACATCTGGTTCAATGAAATTTTATTACAATTCTTCAGAAAAAATGCGTATTACTAGTTCTGGTAATGTAGGTATTGGTACAACAAGTCCTAATGAAATACTAGAAGTTTTAAAGTCTGGTGGTGGTCATATCAGACTATCAGAAACATCTGCTAGATATGTAGAAATTACTGGCTATGCTGAAGGAACAGCAAATGGCTCTACAATGGCATTTAGCACTATTCAAAGTGGAACAAGTACACTTACAGAGCGTATGCGTATAGATAGTAATGGTGATGTATGTATTAATACAACTACCCCTCAAGCAAAGTTACATATTGTAAGAAATGATGCAGGTGCATTAAATGACGCAAATTCTAATATGATAATGATAGAAAATACAACTGCTACTGGAATGAGTATAGGTTCTAGCACTACTGGAGAAGGTCATATATATTTCTCAGATAGTGCTGATGCTGATGTAGGTGCAGTATCGTATTTTCATACTGATAACAGTTTAAGAGTTAGAGTTAATGCTTCAGAACGTATGCGTATAGATAGTTCTGGTAACGTATACATAGGAACAACTAACCTCGACCCTGTATCAGCAAATGTTACTGGTACAACAATAAAAGCACAAGGAAACATTCAAGCTAGTAGAGATGATGGTGTTGTTATCAGTGGTAACAGAAAAAGTACTGATGGTGATATTTTTGAATTAAGAAAAAATGGTTCACAAGTAGGTACTATTGGTGCCAGTAGTGGTTATGTATATATTCAAGGAGCAGGAACTTCGTCAGGATTAAGGTTTGCTCCAAACAGATTAAATCCATTTCGTGCTGGAGCTGAAGCAGATAATGTAATAGATTTAGGAGATGCTTCTGTTCGCTTTGATGACATCTATGCGACCAACGGAACTATTCAAACATCTGACCAAAACGAAAAACAATCAATTCAATCTTTAACTGCTAGTGAAATTGCAGTTGCTCAAAGAATATCTAAATTATTTAAAACATTTAAATTCAATAGTGCAGTAGAAGAAAAAGGGGATAGTTCTAGAACACACACAGGTGTAATCGCACAAGATGTTCAACAAGCATTTTCGGATGAAGGATTAGACGCAAGTAATTACGCATTATTTATTTCATCTACTTGGTGGGAAAAAGAAATATCTGTTGATGCAGTTGCACCACAAGAAGCAGTATATGAAACACAAACTGATGAAGAAGGAAATGAAATACAAGTCTTAGTTCAAGAAGCAGTAGAAGGCAAAGATGCTTATACTTATATAGACACCAAAGAAGAAGCAACCGAAGGATATACTCAAAGAACAAGACTAGGTATTAGATACCCAGAATTATTATCTTTTGTATCTAGTGCATTTGAACAAAGACTAACTAATATAGAAACAAGATTAACAGCTTTAGAAACATAAAGGAGTAAACTATGATTAATTATGAATGGAGCTTTCCCAACTTTGAAGTTAATTCTTCAAATGAAGTAAAGACAATCCACTGGCGATACACTGCAACAGATGGTGATTATTCAGCATCTATGTACGGAAGCTGTGCAGGTTCAGAAGGAATGGATTTTGATTCTATGACACAAGAACACGCAATTATGTGTGTTACAGAAAATCAACCTGTAGAAGATATGCAATCCAATTTATCAGCACAGATTGAAAAACAAAAGAATCCTGATACAGTGTCTAGAACAAAGGAGTTCTAAATGATAACACTAGACGGCAAAGAATACAAAGAAGAAGATCTATCCCCTCAACAAAAACAGATAGCTCAAATCTTAGTATCATTAGCTAATCAAAAGAGTTCTGTTCAACTTCAGTTCGAACAACTTAATATCTTAACAGATCACTATATTCAGAAGTTTAAAGATTCTGAAGAAAAGTCTGAAGAAAAATCTGAAGAAAAATAATGAACATAGATAGTAAAACCATATCAATTATATTGGCAATAGTCATTCAGTCAGTGTCTTTGGTATGGTTTATATCTAAAATGGATAGCAGAATAGCCAATAACGAAAGAGATTTATCTAAGGTGATGATGATGCACGATAAATATAATGAAATGGAAAGACAACTAGATAGACTCTTATGGTTATTAAACCAAGATAGTTTGGAAAAATAATATGGCTATTACATCTATAACACAAAGAGGAACTACAGAGGACTTTGGACTCCAGGTTGCAAGAGGTCAAATCCCTTATCATAAATCTAATTTTAAATTTGGTTTTAATGCAGATGTAGATGATGCCTTAGAGACTGTATGGT
>Ga0208542_1001029_pt1 | contig 12244 bp, 9 predicted proteins | sample DEB08_DNA_3_FD_185495 | JGI IMG/M metagenome (GOLD analysis project Ga0208542, IMG submission 185495) | Aqueous microbial communities from the Delaware River and Bay under freshwater to marine salinity gradient to study organic matter... | ecosystem: Environmental > Aquatic > Marine > Coastal ... | reverse complement strand
AAGTAAAAAACAATACCGTCCTTGGAGAACGGAATGATAATCCTGTTGGCGAACTTACCTTCTTTGCACAGGAAGTATTCTGCCTTGGTATCGTTGATCTCTGTGAACAGCTTACGATCATACAGGATAGACCACGCCTTCAGTACATCGGGGTCGTCAGAGAAGCCCGACGCTATGTTGAGGGGGATTAGCTTGCTGGTGTCAAGCTCCAGCTTCTTTTCCTCAGGCATGACACCCAAAGGGATGGGCTTGCCCAAGTAATCAAAGTTTTTAATAATGAGTTCCTTCTGAGCACTGAAGTAGGTTATGCCTTGAAGGTGAGCATACAGACTAACAAAGTTTCCGTCTCTCCCTGTCTTGAAGCACTGCCACAGACCACTATCTACATTAACGGAACAGTGTCGCTTGAAGTCATTCCTTATAAAAGGTGACTCCATGATAAATTCACGATCATTAGGAGATAAACGTCCAATATCCGAGAAATTCTTGGTAAGGAACTCTCTAATAAACTGAGGTGAAATCATGTACATAAATACTATATCCGAATCTAAGTATCAAACTTTTAAACAGTGCCAGTTGAAATATTGCTTCCGCTATGTAGATAGGCTACCAGAGCCTGAAGAGGCCAACACAGAGGCTCTCCACTTTGGATCTTACATCCATAAGGTCCTTGAAGATGGCGTTGAGGCCACCACGCAAGAGGAACTAGAGCAGATTGCTGAGAGTGTGAAGGGCACATGGACTATATCAAAGAAGTATGAGGGCAAAGATTCAACGTGTTTCCGTAACTTTCTTGAGTTCAACGCTGGGTTAGAGGGAAGCATCGCCACAGAGCTAGTCTTCCAGGTCCCTGTAAAGGACGATATAACTCTCAATGGCGTCATTGACCGTGTAATCAAAGGCAAAGACGGAGGCTATCTGGTGATAGACTACAAGACTTCAAAGAGAGAGAAGAGCAAGGTAGACCTATACCAGGACTCACAGTTGAAAGGCTATGTGTATGCTGTCAGTAAGATGTACGATGTGCCCGTCAAGAATATTGTGGCTGCACATTACTATCCCTTGACGAACAACTTCGTGCATGTCCAGTATAGCGTACCCCAGATCAATGCACATGTCAAGAACATAGTTGATGAGGTCTGGAAGATCAGAAAGAAGAAGAAAGCGGAACTAAAGCCTAGCAGGAACGACTTCTGTAACTGGTGTGCCTATAAGGGTCTGTGTCCTGAGTATAACGACCCACAGACCTGTACCAAGAAGTTTGACGAGCTAAAGGCTAAGAAGAAATCTTCAAAGGACCGTAAATAAAAGGTTTGTAAATATCAATATCAATAGTAGAAAAGAAGTTTAATACCTGTTCTTTTGAGTACTTACACTTCTTAGTAAGATAATTATAAAGCATTTCCTTTTTTATAGGCTTCTGTTTATTCATCGAGTCAAGAAGCTTCAACTGGAAATGCTTTATAAATTTTTCACTATACTTATGTCTCCACTTTTCTGTAAAGGCATTACTCAGTGTATGATTTATCAGGTCAAGGAAGTCTACTATTTCAATGTCTATGTTTTTGCTCAATTTGATTACCTATATACTAATATATAAGAGTATCAAATGAGGTTTTTTTCACTACCAATTACCAGATTTTTATATCAGGTCGATAGAAACGACCCGCTAAAAATCCATATAGTGCCTAAATCGGCGTCAGGTATAGACAAAGGTAGGCTAGTAATGTTCCTCTACCAGGGTGATTGGGTAGTTGTTTTGTCCGTTACCCCAGTGGTTAAGGACGCTAGAACGGGTAATAAACTTTTTACAGGCTTCAAAGTTCCTTTAGCGGCAGATTATACCCCGGAGTCTTTAGTTACTCTATATAAGAATAAGGAGCTACCTGAAGAGAATTACAGAACCTACATTCTCTCTAAGATCCAAAGCCCTGTATGGAGAATTGAATCATGACAGTTGCGTTAGTATTTGAAGCTTTAACTGCTACCTTAGGGACACTTATAGGTCAAATAAAATCAGGGGTAGAGCAAGCTGATAAAGCTCAGAAAGCTTCATTGGCCTTGGGGCAGTCAATTGGAGGTTTGTCAAAACAAATAACTATAAGTGATAAGCTACAGAAGAACGTCAACAAAGCAGCGAAAGACTCTGCGGCTCGAACGGAAAGTGCTCTTAGGGATGTTAAAACTGGGACAGAACAGCTATCACAAAGTTTAGAGATTACTACAACTAAATTAGGAACTCAGTATAGAATTGCTGGGGATACATTTAAAGAAACTGTTAACAATCTAAATAAGGGCTTTGAGGAACTGATCCAAAGAGGTGTCATTGAGCGAGGGAAGCCTACTAGAGAAATGGTTACCGATCAGTTTCGTGGTGACTTTACTCAGCGACTAGGAACTATTGTTGAAGGGTTAAAAGCAGGTATTGAGATTGATGAGATTGACAAGTCGATAGGTGGCCTAATCAATGAGCAGATGCTTCTCGGTGGAGATGTAAAAGCAACTGCAAAGTTTTTAGCCCTTCTTAACACTACTATGAGGATGGATACTAGACAAAGATCCGAGCTAGTAGAAACTCTTAGAGATACTAGAGATAAGTTTGGAGTTAGCATAGACGTTTTGGTGGAATCAGTGGATGCAATAAAACAGTTTATCCCCCTGTTTAAATCTGCTGGTATGGAAAACGCGGTTGGAGGACTGATAAAAGCAGCGGGACAACTGGGTCCTGAGATGCAGCAGCAGTTTAAAGATTTCGCTCAGTTGATGTTCGACCCTTCCTTCGAAGCCATGCAGAAAAGAAGCATCCTAGGTGTTCAAGGCTTTACTAGGGCTATCCAAAGTTTAGATGAGGCGGGTGTGCAGAAAGCATTTATGGCCGCTGCACAGCAGTCTAGCCGAGTTGTGGACAGCATGGCGGGAGACCTTGGAACTATGATTGAGGGATTCTCTGTTCCGGTTAATGCTTTAGGGAACGTGGCATTTTCTATTAAAGCTCTAGGTGAGATGGATCCTAGAAAACTGAAAGAAGCAATTCAGAGGGTTAGTTTTGCTGATCAGATAAATGTTCTTTTTGATGAGCTTTTTGAGCCGATTGATAGCGTGGTGTTTACAGAATTATACCAATCAGTTGTAACTTTCATGAAAGGCTTGAATGCGGTTCTTATTCCTAGAGTTAGAGAATTTGCCGAGAGAATCCGTTTCGCTCTTCAAGACCCAGAAGCAATAACAAAGATCTTTTTAAAAATATACAACAGTATGGCTAATATTGCAAACTTATTTATAGGCCTTGCTTCTACTCTGTTGGCGAATATCTCACCCCTCATTGATTTTGCTACCGATTTTATAGGAGGAACTATTGATAAAAAGCTGGGCGGTTCGCCATGGTATCAAACTTATAACCCTCTTAGTGAGGGGACAACATTAAGTGGCAAGATGCGCGAAGAATTTTTGAAAAATAATAAGCAACATCAAGCCGACATTAAAAGGTTAGAAAAACTGAGTGAGATAACAAACCAAAGTGCTCGTGAAGCGGCAAGCCGAGGAGAGAATTTTAATAGGAAGCCCGTCATTATGGATGGTCAAGCGACGACACTGGGGAGACTCATCGAAGAACAAACTGCGTTACGAAAAAAAGTAACACAGATGGAAGAAAATCCTACTGAAAGGATATCTGAACCCCTAAGGCTTTTATCAGAAAGTCTTAAACCTCTTAGACTTCCACAAGTTACCTTTGAGGAAATGCAAAATACATTGGCTGATATTAAAGACAATACGGAAGAACCCCCTGATTTTGCAGAGCCTACAATGATTATGACAGAATCTGTAAAAAGCTTAGGCGACACTCTTCTTGCTATAACACTATCTAACTATGATGAAGAGAGGGACATCGCTCTTGCTTCATTGAAAGCACAAGTAGATATAGCTACTGCCGTGGACAGGGATATACCTCCTGGCCCAGGAGCAACCGCGATAGGAGGAGCTAGATAATGAGCCAGTTTATTAGAGATAGGAAGCTAGAGGAAAGGTCTAAGCTTACTTTTGAATTTCCCTCTGTGGGTGGAGGTGTAGATACCGCCGTAACTATGCCTTTCTTTGAAAACCTAAGCATAACGGAATCGAAAAGAGCAAGGTATGAAAAATACGATTTATTAGCCAGATCCAGCCAACTTTACACCTACCTCGGAGCCGAATCTAGAAAGTTAAATCTAACTTTTAACTTGAACTTTCCTCACATATTAGAGCAAGGTACGTCCACTGCATTAGAAAACTACATTAGCACAGTATCCGTAGAGAATAATGAAGCAGAAAGAAATAGATTCTTTGCTCCCGCCGCAGGAGAAATAGAAAGCGTTGGAGGAGCAAGGGGAGGGCTTAAGGCTGATGCGGAAAAGTTCTTTAATGAGTTTTATTCGAATACTCAATTTAGTGAAGTTCGTACTTTAGATCCTGTTTTTCAACAAACTAATTTTAATCTTTTTCCAGGTGTTGATGTCCCTTTGGGGTATTTAGCTCAATCAAACGCAACGACACTTTTCAATAATAATCCTAGCAATACACTTTCTGCATCTAAAGAAAAGTACAGACTAATAAATTTAGTTATGTATTGGATGAACATTATTCGAGCTTCAGTTACAAATAACTCAGAGCAGCCTATCTATGGACCTCCTGTAGTAAGGTTGAATCACGGTATAATGTTTCAAAATATTCCTTGTATTTGCACAGACTATAACTTCGAACCAGTCGAAGCAGCAGGGTACGATCTTCAAACTATGATGCCTCGTCAAGTTAAGGTATCAATGAGGTTAGAAGAATTAAGAGCTGGAGACTACGAAAAGTTCAAACCGGGAGATTTGGTCGCTAGAGACAACCTAGTTGGTTGGGAAGCAGTAATCTCAAGTCCACACCAAAGCATGGACCCAGGGAGGTTTAACTGATGCCAGAGGGAATAGCGCAGGATAGAGGCCCTTACGAATTAGGTGAGACCGTAGTAAGGCATAGAAACAATACAGTTAATACAATTGTTCATAGTGAAGGTCATGATCTACTCTTAGAAAATCTTGACACTTCTTATGAGTATGAAATCGGTTACGTCCCTGAGGGATACGCGCACAGGCCGGATTTAATATCAAATGTATTCTATGGAGATCCAGGTAAGTGGTGGCTTCTAATGGAAGTTAACTCCATATCAGATCCTTTCGAAGGGTTTAAAGTAAACGATAGAATATTAATACCTAAGTTATCATGACAGTTGCAGCGGGGAACATCATTATATCTGAAAGCAGAGATGCTCTAAACAAAGCCCTCCAGAAATTGGGCTCAGGAGCACCTATGTTTACACAAGACAACAAAGATGTATTTCTGTTTAGCACCCAAAATAACCCAAACATTATTTCGTTTAACTACAACATGATGGGTTCGGAGACTGAGGCTATTTTAGAGATTATAGATCCTAAAAACGAATTTGAAGATTTATATATCAATACACAAAGTGCATTTTTATCTCTAGGCAGGTATCTGTCTTTCGGAAATCCTAAAGAAAAAAACTCAATAGAAAAAAAAGAAGAAGAAGAAATATTAAAGTCTACTAAGGAATTATCTAAGCTTGGCTCTGCGGAATTTAAAAATATAGTGGACCTCAGCAAAACAAAATACTTTTATCTTTCCTTTGGTGTAGGTCCAAATCCTGAATATTGGTCTCCTGTACAAAGACTAATGATAACAGGCGTAGTTTTAGATCCCTCAAAAACAAGAAAAATTACACTTAGATTTGCTCCTGTTCCTCGATCTTTAAATAAAGATAACAGGAAAGGATTATACAACCAAAGTTTAGATGCAGTCCTATATGGATATAAAACTAGATTTACCTCTTATAGCGATGAGTTAAATTTTTTTGGAAATGATAGATCGGGCTTTCCGATTTACGGTGATGGCGACGACTTACTAGGTGGTGATCTAGACATTCATAAACTTGTAGTTGATGTTGTAACTAGATTTGTGAAAAAGTTCACTGGGGGAGCTAATGTTATTTTATTACTACCAAATCTCAATATTACCCTTTCCAAGTATTATGAAAGGGTAAAAGGAGAAACCTCTCCCGGTGGATTCGGCCCTAACTATGGGTATGAAGATAAAAGATTTGCAGTAGAAGCTCTTTTGAAAAAGCTAGGCTTACAGTTGTTAATAACTCCGAAGGGTCCTTATAAAGTTACACAGGCGAACGCAAATTCCGGACCAAATCTGCTTCCAGCGCAGATAGTAGAGCAAGCGAAGTCTGGTGGTATCCCGCTCCGAGCGGGTGACGACCTTTATGAAAATAATGAATTCTACGCATCAATGGAGGCTTCTGATACTGGAAAAACTCCAGACGCACTAGCAAAAGTTAAATCAGTAATAAATAATATATGTAAAGTATCTGGTGATGCATATACGCCTTATCCAATTTATATTGCGGAGTCAGATATGGAATTACTTGATATTTTATCAGACCTCCCCGGCTTTGATTCAAACAAGGATACTTACATATTAGGAGATGCATCTTTTATTAATGCTTTAGTTTACACTGGAGACCGAATGAAAGACCTAGCTGGGTATATTTACAAAGACGACTTAGCTTTCTTTGGTAGCGGAGAATACGCTAATAAAATTAAAGAAAAGAATCGTGTAAAATACCCTGGGTACTTATTAGGAAACCTTTACTCTGTTCCTGATAAATTTGCCCTTGCCAGTGTTGAAGGCGTTACTGATGTTGATGAAGACGTTGAAAAACAAGCTATTCCTATTTTCAGGTATAACACACAAAATCCGAATGTGCTCTCCATAAAAGCTAAAGATGAGGGTAATTATTTTGCTAACCTACTTTTAACTTTTGCCGCAAATATAGATCGAGTGGCACAATTCGTAAAAGAGGGAGGAGGAATAAATATTAGAGAAAACGATTTTGAAATATTAGATCAAGCGGGTATGGCAAAAGCTGTTCTAGCAAATAAGTATTCTTCCTTTGGTCCTGCTTTAGATAATAAAAAACTAATAAAAAAGATTATGGATAAGCTAAGTCCTGACTTAGTTAAGGAAGTCTATGATGATGGAGATGCTAGAGAGAAAGCTATTGCTAGTTTTGTTGAGGCAATAAGTAGAAACGGAAATGCTATGACTGTAGAAATTGAAGAGGAGCTTGAGCAGTCCCCACCTCAACTAATGGATAGGTTCGCTAATATGATTACCAAGGTAACTAGAAGCGCAACCATACAAACGCTGCCCTTCTTCAACCTAGCTACAAGAGGTGCTTTAGTATCAAAACCCGTAATCCTACTAGCTGAAGACGCCCCTGTAAAAACTTCTGGTAAAGTAAAAAGATCTAAATTTAACCGATTCCTAACTGGGTTGTATTTTATAACAGGACTTAAGCATACCATAAGTTCTGGTAAATGTCATTCTGAATTTCAGTTAGCTAAAATTGATATGACAACAAAGCTAGAGACAGTTAACATCCCAACCATCAAGGTTGGAGACGAAAACTTTACGGTTCCGGTCACTCTACCGAAGGATCAGGCTGATCTGTGGAAAACTATACCTGCTCCCAATTTTTATACAAAATTCTAAAATAATATGGAACTAGAGAAGACACAAATAAAGACAGCAGAAGTTAGGAGTAGAGTAGATCTTTCTACTAGGGGTGTATTTTTAGCTAAGATCTCTGGGATGGAGGGGCTTCAAACTGTTTATTACGTTAGCCCTTATGGTAGTGGGGGGACTGCTGGAATGATTGCGGTCCCTGAGCTATTTACTCCTATTTTGGTTTGTTGCCCCGAAGGTAGCGATAGCTGGTACTACATGGGAGCAACATTTTCTCCTGAGTTAACATCAAGTGAGGATAAAGAAAATACTTCTACACCCTTCTCTAGAATAGATCCGGGTATAAATAAACTTGCTGGAGTTCCTGCTAAAGTAATTTTGCAAGGAAATAACGGTCAAGCTTTAGAGCTTTCAGACGAGAATGACCAAAAGACTGTTAATAATGTTAAAGCGGAACTTAGGACAGGAAGCGGAAAGAAGATTACGATGCACGATAGCCCAGGCATTGACTCCATTAAGTTGGACTCTGGGAACAACGCTTCTATTACACTAACAAGTAACCCTCAATTTGTTCCTGGAAAAGACGCGCAGTCGATTGAGATTATGTCTAAGGGTCCTCAGCTATTACGAAGCACGGGCAGCGACCTCGAAGCCCGCGTCGGCAGCGGCGGTCGAGAGTTAACCGTGCGAAACAGCGCCAATGGAGTTTTTTGGGGTAATTTTCAACATGTTAATCCTCTTAACCCTTGTGGAAACGTAAATGTTCAAAGTGATTGGGGTGATGTAAACATCATGTCCAAGTCTCCTCTCATAGGAAGAATATTTTTAGAGACTACTAGCCCAACAGGAACACAGCAATTAATTCAACTTCAGACCAATGCCCCAGATGGAACTATTGTATTAAAATGCCTAAATCCTACCGCAGGAAAAATTGTTTTAGATGCCACGACTATTGATATTAACGCTGGGGTAGGAGGATTAAGATTAAACTCGTTAGGACCACTATCTATTAGAGGTGAGTCTGCTGTCATTATTGATAGTTTAGGGCCTACAAATGTTAACGGAAGTATAGTTAGCCTTGCTGGAGCCCCTCCGGGCACACTTGGTCTACCCTCTCTAGCATTACCTAATTCTAATCTACCTGCACCGATAGCAAAAGGTATTCTTAACTTGGGAGATTATGCATTTACAGGAGTTTTATAAATGGCATCTTTTGATCTAGAAACATTTCTTAGCGTAAAAGGAGAAGGAACTGGCGCAATCCGAGCGTTAGGTATCACCTATGGTATGCCTAGCTGCCTTTTAAATCTTGGTGAAGACTTGTTAAGTCTTCTCCCTACTCCTGTTCTAGTAAGTATTTCTTTAGCCACTCAAGAGGCTAGAGCAAAAGCGCAGGAGTTTATCAATAAGCTGTATCGTATGGTACAGCTAGACTTCGGAATCTTTACCTTTGATTTAGCTACAGGCAGATTTCAGTTTAAGATCGGAGAAGGCTGGATGGGCATTGGCCTTGATCAGCTTTTTGTTATAATTGAGTACATCAATGCTTTGGCTGAATTTGGAGCGGATATCTACAACGGGATCAACGCTGCCGTTGATCAGGTTCAAGCTATTCTTGATTGCGTCGGAGGGTACAAAGATTACCTTGAAGCTTCAGACCCCTCCTACGGGTCGAAGAATAAAACTCCAGAACAACGTCAGGCTGAGGCTAACCAAAAGTATGCTGCTGCAATTGAGTTAGCTAATGAGGGAAAAGACTTCATCGACAAAGCAAATGCTTTAGAAGCTAGAATCAATCAAATAATTCAAGCTAGACAAGCTGACCCTTCCTTAGAGCCTTTATTTAAAGACGATGCTGAGTACGGGTTATCTCTACTAAACACCTCTGGAGCAGTTGATCCTGGTCTCGACGACGAAGGAACTTTTCGCCTTACGTTTGGGCCTCCGCAAACAACAACAGGTCAGTACCTTTTAACTAAAGATGGTCTATACTACGACTCCCAAAAAGGAGGATTAGATCCAATATATACATCTATTTCAGGCATCATACCTGTGGGTGACCGATGGAAATATAACTTTGATCCTAACCTTGGGGGGCGCGGTGATGAGATTGATCTGAACTCCCTGAATAAGTTCGCGGACAACATCTTTGATGTAGCACTGATTGACGACAGCTTAGGCATGCAAGAGTATTATGATCAGGATCACTTTTTGCAAGTCTTAAAGCAGCAAAGAGATAAACTAGTTTTTGATCTCTCAGCCGATCTACAAACTTACATTAACGAGATAGGTGACGAGAACGATGCTATCGTATTGAATCAAAAGCAGCTTATCATCTCTGAGATAGCTAATCATAACGATAAACTTAACAGAAGAAAAAAGCAGATTGAAGTCGCTGTGAAGGCCCCACAGATTTACGGCGGGGAAACAGCGCCCGTATTTGCTCCAGGAAAAGTTCCTATAAATGATTTCTCTTTCCTTGCTGATTATAACCTTCAGGTTGATCTAGAAAAGCAAAAAGCTCTTGTTTTTGAGCAAGCTGAAGTTGACGGAATTGTTCTTCCTATTAATGCTAAGTATGTGAGGACAACAGCCAAGCCGGATTCACTTAGCTACGAGCACTTGAATGTCCCAACAGTTGGAAGAGGCAGTATTATTTACACCCCATCCTCAGTAGATAATATTAATGCAGCGGTGCTTTCGTTGACTGACGCTATTGTAACTGAAGACCTTTTTGCAATATACAACTTTTTAGATACGGACTTGGAGCTTCCTGGTTCAGAGGAATTCCAAACCACCAACTGCGCTACGGAGGATATGTACAATAACGCTCAGTTAGTAGGCACATCTAAGAGAGACATCTTTGTTTCTGGTTTGGGCATTCCTTACCTACAAGGTATAGTAAAAAACAAGACAACTGAGGTGGAAGCTGCTTCGGCCTTAGGAAGCTATGTAAAGCTTCCTGACACACCTGAGTATAGAAACTTAACATACTCCCCCTCTGGCTTTAGTATGGAGTTCTGGGTGCATGTGCCAAATATTACAGACGCCGCAGAAGGCTGGTTGAGTGGAGGCCCTTCTTCACTAACTAAGGTTGTTTTAGCAAGCGAGAACGTGGGAATTAAGGAGGGGGTGTCAAATCTAGATACGGACGGATCAGTAAGAGACTTGGACTTCTTACCTAACAACAGGGGAGAACAACTGGTTCGAGGTATGCTTTGCGGATTCACCAGGGACAGGCGAATAACTCAAACATCAACTTCGTCTAATCCAATCTACCACAGCAATGATAATGCAGCCAATGATCCCGTATCTTCTTTAAGCTTTTTCATAGCTCCGACAATATCTAGAGATGCTTCTGCGGCTTCATTTGTTAACAAGAGTGACTGTGTAAATTACCCAGACCTTCTTAAGATGAAAGTAGACTTAAACTCTACCAAGTTTGGGGATGTTTCTTCACAGTTTGTGTTGATTGATGTGGCTTGTGATCCAATAAGAAACGAAGTTAAAATGTATGCGGATGGAGACTTAATAGCACTATCTTCCATGACAGATGTGTTTGGTATGCCTATGGGTCAAGCAGCGGCATTGCCCACGTTCAAGAAAGCTAACAGCTTCGAGTATTCTTCTACGACAGTAGACGCACCCCAGATTCTGAGAGAGGGTCCACTCTTAAATACCTTCTACACTCCTTGGATTGTCGGAGGGGGTTACACAGATGGTATGTACTATAAAGGAAACTTTATGGGAGGTGACAGAGGAGGAATAACAAGTGGTCTTCGGGGACACTTAGGAAGCTTAAAATTTTACTCGAAAGCACTAAATAGTACAGAGGTAAAAATAAATTATGATGCCCAGAAGGGCTTCTTCAAGAATATTAAAATCTAATGTCCGCTAATTCAACAGTATTTCGTTTTGGGATAAGACCCACCAAGTATGAGGAACAGGCTCCTAGAGCCAAGCGGCAAGAGGTATATGGTCTAACTTTCCCTTTGGGAAAGGATACATATACGGGAGGATTTTTTAAGAAGAATAGTGGTAGAGAGATGATAAGACAGGCCGTGGCGCAACTCTTAAAAACAGAAAGAGGGGAGAGGCTCATGCTGCCTAACTATGGCTGTAACTTGCGTAAATATTTATTTAAACCGATTACTGCTGATTTGTTCGAAGCAATAAGAAACACCATAAGTGTATCTTTTTCTTCTTATATCGTGGGGGCTACTTTACAGAGAGTCTCCGTTTTTGAAACCGGGGAATATGACGCCACTGGCGGAAACGGACTCAGGGTTATCTTGTCTGTTAGTTTGGACACAGATGATCTAGAAGTTTTTGATATCGAGGCAAAAATACAATGAACTTTTCTGGTACTATATCTTCGGACTTTATGAAGTTAGCTCCACTAGCTCTTAATAGGAGAATGGATCTTATAGACTTCGCTGCCACAGACTTCTTATCTCTTAGGGATTCTCTTATTTCTTATATAAAAGCGGTATATCCTGACGATTATAAGTATTTTGTAGAATCTGATTTAGGCATGATGTTTATAGAGTTAGCTGCTTACATGGGATCAGTGCTTTCTATGAAGGCTGACATGTTAGCTAATGAGAATTACCTCTCTACTGCCCAGCAGCGAGCCAGCGTAAAGAAGCTATTGGAGTTAATTGGGATTCGC
>Ga0208542_1001022_pt1 | contig 12303 bp, 19 predicted proteins | sample DEB08_DNA_3_FD_185495 | JGI IMG/M metagenome (GOLD analysis project Ga0208542, IMG submission 185495) | Aqueous microbial communities from the Delaware River and Bay under freshwater to marine salinity gradient to study organic matter... | ecosystem: Environmental > Aquatic > Marine > Coastal ... | reverse complement strand
TTGAGGTTAGGTAAGGTCATTGACATCTGGATTGAGGCACCTAATAAAGAGTATGCCGCAGAAGAAGTAACTAGACTGAGTGGTAGATTTCTCGCCAATACTGTAATGGAGGATTGGTATTATGAATTGACTGAAATTGAAAGTTTTCCTAAAGGAGTTGAATAATGCCACATGAATTCGACCCATGCGAAGCACCCACCGAAGGTAAACTTGATAAGTGGGGATTTACAATTAAACCAACTATCAGTGATACTGAGTGTATTTTAATTTGTTTGAGAAATGCACCTTGCGGAATTGATAAAAAACAATCAGAACGTTTAGTAAAGGAGTTTGAAAATGGAAGGATTTAATGAACCGGGATCAAGTACTAAAAAAGAAATACCAGAGGAGGAATTGAAATCTATTGTAGAGCAACAACTCAATAATGTTGTTTCGATTCTAAAAGGAAAGTTAGAGTATGCTTCTACATATGATAACACGGGTAAAATCACTAAAAAAATTATTATTACTTACGATGAAACAAACTAAGAAATGTCAAGTTAAGTCCAAGTTCTACTATATCTTTTGGGGAACTGCTACAGCATCAGTTTTACTGGGACAACTATATGTTGGAACTGGATATAGGATAATGGCAGAAAGCACACTGAGTTTTCAAGATTACCTTACAGAACTTTTAGATACTGCTAAGACTTTCTGATGGGACTACTAAAAATTGATAAAAGCAAACTGGTGGAGGAAAAAGTCAAAACTACTCCCCAGAATGTAAAGGAAGCAAATGAAGCACTTTTTCGTGCTACAATGAACTTACCTACTGCCGCAAAACATTGTGGTATGACTCAGAAGGAAATGAAATTGACCTTCTGGGAATATTTGAAATATCATCCTCGTGATTATGAAAACCTTTCCTCTTAAAACTTGTCTAAGATATCCTGGTGGTAAGTCTAAGGCAACAAAGACATTGGCTCCATGGTTTCCTGAAGACTTTAAAGAATATCGTGAGCCATTTATTGGTGGTGGTTCTGTGGCATTTTATGCAACTCAGGCATACCCAGATGTCCCTATATGGATCAATGATAAGTATGTGACACTCTATAACTTCTGGGTTCAGTTGAGGGATAATGGTGAAGAATTATCTAATCGTCTGAATGAGATTAAATCAAGAGTATCAAACTATCAATCTCAGGATGATAAGGATGCGGCACATAAAGAACTCTTTAATCAAACACTGGACGATATCAATAGTCAGGATGGACTTGACCGTGCCATAAGTTTCTTTGTTCTAAACAAGTGTAGTTTTTCTGGTCTGACCGAGAATAGCACTTTTTCTAAAACTGCTTCTCGTTCTAATTTTTCTTTTGTTGGTATTGAGAAACTAAAGAAGTATTCTCAACTTACAGAGAAATGGAAGATTACAAATATTGATTACTCGGAGGTTATGAATGCTCCTGGCGAGAATGTATTCGTATTTCTTGATCCACCTTATGATATCAAAGACTTCCTTTATGGTAAGGACCGTGAGATGCATAAGTTCTTTGACCATGATAAGTTTGCCGAAGATGTGTATAAGTGTCCACATGAGTTTATGATTACCTATAATGTGAATGATAGGTTATTGGAACTGTATAAAGATTATCATTTGCGTGAATGGAAACTTCGATATTCCATGGCACATCGTGGTGAGAAAGGAACTGATGAGAATGTAAAGACAGAACTTCTTGTCACCAATTATCCTACCGAAAAAGAAACTGTAAACGTTCTTGACCTTCTACTTTATGACTGAACTGAAAGACTGGCTCAACTCTATCAATCAAACAAAGAAGCATTTGATTGATGAAGACCCTTCACTCGAAAAAGAATATCCTCCTTATATTATCAATCGTTGTTTTTCTGGACATCTTGATACTTTGATGTTTACGAATGAAATGAATAAGTATAATTTCCTTCCTAAAAAGTTACAATACGACTTCTTTATAAATATTGTGAGGAAAAAGAAGAGATTTTCTCCCTGGCTCCGACAAGATAAGATCAAAGATCTAGATTATGTCAAACGTTATTATGGTTATAGTAATGAGAAGGCAAAACAGGCTTTGAAAATTCTAACAAAAGAACAACTTAATTTTATTAAATCAAAATTTGATACTGGAGGAAAAGGATGAGTGTTGTTAGAGAAGCTGAAGTGAAGTGGACACCAGACCAAATGGTGGAAGTGGTTCTAGGAGAACCAGATGACTTTCTGAAAGTGCGTGAGACTTTGACTCGTATCGGAGTTGCGTCTAGAAAAGAAAAGAAAATCTATCAGTCCTGTCACATTCTGCACAAGCAAGGGAGATATTACCTTGTACATTTTAAGGAACTATTTGCCCTTGATGGCAAACACGCAAATCTGACATTGAACGATGTTCAAAGACGTAATCGTATTGCTCAATTACTTGCTGATTGGGGTCTTATTAGCATCGTTAGTGCTGATAAAATACAAGATATTGCTCCACTAAATCAGATTAAGGTTCTTGCATTTAGAGATAAGCAAGACTGGATTCTTGAGACCAAGTATAATATTGGGTCGAAGAAGAAAAGGACAGAGGAAACCGAATAAAAAAGTGAGGGTTTTACTACCCTCTTTTTTATGACTTGTGCTAATATATACTTATGGATGCCTTCGGGGTCCACAAAACACAAACTCGCTTTTAAAGGAGCTAAGAATCATGGGAAACCTTGCACGGTATACTGCTGCGGACCTGCCTGCGCTGATGGATCGTATAAATAGGAATAGCATAGGAATGGATGAATACTTCGATAGGTTGTTTAATCTCCACGAAACAACGAAGAATTATCCACCATTTAATCTAGTCACGGTCAGCAACGTAGAATCAAGACTAGAACTTGCACTTGCAGGATTTAAAAAAGCAGAAGTAAATGTCTACACACAAGACGGAAAACTCTTTGTCGAAGGACAGAAAGAGGATACCGAATCAGAAACCACTTATGTCCACAGAGGAATGGCTCAACGATCTTTCACCAGATCTTGGACATTGGCAGAGGACACGGAAGTTAGATCAGTTGAATTTGAGGATGGGTTGTTAAGTATTGTTCTGGGAAGAATTGTGCCCGAACATCATCAAAAGAAGGTATGGTTTTGATATCCTGACTAATTTTTGCTGCGGTTGATACAGAAGTGTATCATAGTGATACAGTATAATCTATATAATTATGTAATCTGATGGAGACCATTATGAACTTCACCATGACTACCATACTTTTTGGTACAGCAGCATCTCTTTTTAGTTGGGGAGTGCTGTACCCTGTTTTGTCCTAATACTTCCTGAACCATGGAAATTCTAGCAATCATCGCAGCAATCTCAGCAACAACATTTGGCGCATATAAGATGACACCTAAAAACTGAATAAATAAAATTACCTGATTTGACCGCAATCTATCAGGAAGAGGGTGAAAATCCCTCTTTTTATTATAAATACATATGCGGTCAAATTAGAGTAGAATGAATTATTTAAAGGTTTATTGTAACCTTATTAAAAGGGCAGAGGATAGAGATTGTCCTAAAGGTTACACAGAAAGACACCACGTATTTCCGAAAAGTATATTCGGTAACAATGACAGAATAGTTGTGCTTACTGGAAGAGAACATTATATTGCACACCTACTTCTACAAAAGATGTGTGAAAAAAGATATGGGGTAGAAAGTAAAAGAACACAGAAAATGTTATGTGCCCATATCAATATGAAAAGTAAAGGTAGATATTTCAATTCTTACCTATACGAAATCGCAAAAGAAAAGAGAAGCAAAAGTATGACGGGTTCTCTACACTGGAATTGGAAAGGTGGTAAGAAATATAAGAAGAAATATAAGAAGAAAGAGAAATATAACACAAATGAAAAATATAAGAGATATACATATCAACTTATAGACCCAAAAGGAGATAAAATAGAAACTACCAGTTTGAGAAAGACTTGTGAGCAGAATAACTTAGATCATAGAAATATGTCCCTTGTGTCGAAAGGTAAAAGAAACCATCATAAGGGATGGAAATGCAAAGTGCTAAATATATTATGAATATTTTCTCAAAAATATCGTCGTCGCAGACGGAGGGGGAACTGGCCAAATCCAGTTGTAACCCCTCCTTTTTTATGCTATAATACTCGGAGAGGTAAATTAAAAATGTCGATTAAGATTGCATTATTGAAATCGGGAGAATCGGTAATTGCCGATATCAAAGAACTGATTTCTGATGAAAAGATTTGTGGATATCTGTTTAAGAATCCTTATATTGTAGATCTAGCATCTAATGAAGAGGTTCTTCTTTTGGAGGAAGGTCAAACTCCACCAGAAGATAGAAATGTAGGAGTTAATTTTACTCCTTGGATTTGTCTTACATCAGATAAGGAAATACCTGTAAGATATGACTGGTTAGTTACTGTCGTGACTCCAGTAAAAGAAATTGAAAAACTTTATGAGGAGATGATTAATGGACAAGACGATCAAAGTGATTCTACTGATGAGCAATCAAATTCTGATCAGTCAGATTGAGGAAGTATCAACAGAACTTGGAGAACCTGATTGTAGATTGATTGAACCATTTTTATTGAATCAATCAAGTCTCACACTTTCTCCTTGGTTGATTGATTATACTTCTGATAATAGGTATATGATTTCGTCGGATAAGATTCTGACTCTTGCCGATCCAAATTCAGAACTTTTGAAAAAGTATATTGAACTTACCAAGTAATGAAAGTATTAAGTATTGACCTAGACTATATTATGGGTCCAACAATAGAATTGTATAATGGACTTTATTATGAAAACCATCCTACAATAAGATGGGACAACTTATTCAATCAAAGTAATTTTAAAGAAAATCATTTTTATATTGATCAATCCAATCTACTATTCTGTTATAATACATTTCTAAAAGGAATTAAAAATTGTGATAGTGTTTCTTTTGGATATGAACATGATTCTATTTTGTTTAGTATTGCTGACTGTGAAAATATTGATCTAATCAATATTGATCATCATGATGATGTTTTTGGAGGAGATTATACTGAAGAAATGTCTGATGAAGATGCATACAAAAGAGAATTTTATGAAATTCTAAAACACAATAAAGTTCATGAAGGAAATTGGGGTGCTTGGTTGGGAGGAAATGGGAAACTTAATTCTTTTACCTGGATAGGAAATAAAAATAGTGGGAATAAAGCACGTAATGAGTATAATACTGAGGTAGTTCCTAACTATCAAAATGTAGAGAAAGAGAATTATAAGTTTGATAATTATAACTTTGATCATATCTTTGTGTGTATGTCACCGCAGTATATTCCGCCAAATCACTGGCATTATTTTTATATGTTCGTGAGTGCTTTTGAGGAATTTTCTGGAAAGGATGCTATAATACATAAGGAAAAATACGAAACCCATGTCCGACATCAATTAATTCATAATGAGATTTTACACCAAAAATTAATTACTTAAAACTTTTCTTTCTGTATTTGGCGTAATATCCTAAATATTTTCCATTTTTGTAATTACCATTATTTTCGCCACTAACATTATCATAGTTTCTTTCTTTTCGGGTTTTTTCTAAGTATCCTTTTTTTAAAGTTTGACTTCTTTTTAAATTGCTTTCAGCAGAGTTTGTTTTACCCTTTCTATTTGAAGGTTTTCCTTTTTTGGAATCGGACATTCTTTTTCTGGTTTTTTCACTATGTTTAAATCCAATAGATCCTTGACCTCCATTATCACAATTATATCCCTCTGTGAAAGTGTGATAATAATCAATCCAATATTTTTCTCTTTCATTTAAAATTGATTTATCACATTCTTCAATTATTTCAATTCTAAAATTACTTTTATGATATTTTCTTAATGCGTGATATAATGGAGTATCAACACCCTTTTTTGATTGATGAAAATGTTGGTATATTCTTTTGTGTATAGGTTGTATAGTTTGTCCTATATACCTTTTTTTCGAAGATTTGTTATATATTGAATAGATATATGCCATAATTTCGCACTAACTTTTAATTATTTATGTCTCAACGATTTTATACTAATGTTCAAATGGTCGGTGACCACTTTCTGGTCCGTGGGTATGAGAATGGAAGGCATTTTGCTACAAGAGAAAAGTTTTATCCTACATTATTTGTTCCTTCCAATAAAGAAACAAAATATAAAACTCTTGAGGGGGAATATGTTGAATCAATAGATCCGGGAACTGTTCGTGATTGTAGAGAGTTCATCAAGAAATATGATGGTGTCCAAAACTTTAAGGTCTATGGTAATGACCGATACATCTATCAGTATATTTCTGAGATGTATCCAGAAGAAGAAGTTAAGTTTGACACTACAAAGATCAAAATATCTACGATTGATATTGAGGTAAAGACTGAGAATGGATTCCCTGATGTAGAGTCTGCAGCAGAAGAAGTTCTTCTTATTACTGTGCAGGACTATACTACTAAACAGATTCGCACATGGGGTCAAGGACCATTTAATAATAAGCAAGAGAACATTATCTACAAAAGTTTCAGAACAGAATATGAGTTGCTGAATGACTTTATAAACTGGTGGATGATTGAGAGTAATACTCCTGAAGTTGTGACTGGATGGAATAGCGAATTGTATGATATGCCTTATTTGGTGAGGCGTATTGATCGTATTCTTGGTGAGAAGTTAATGAAACGACTTTCTCCTTGGGGTTTGGTGACTGAACGTGAGACTGTTGTAATGGGTCGTAAACAGATCTCTTATGATGTTGGGGGTATTACACAACTTGATTACCTAAATCTATATAAGAAGTTTACTTATAAGGCACAAGAGTCTTATCGGTTGGACTATATTGCAAGTGTAGAACTTGGACAAAAGAAACTTGATCACTCTGAGTTTGATACATTTAAAGATTTCTATACTAAAGGGTGGCAGAAGTTTGTAGAATATAATATCATTGACGTGGAACTTGTTGACCGCATGGAAGACAAGATGAAACTGATTGAACTCGCAATCACTATGGCATATGATGCTAAGGTGAACTATAATGATGTATTTTATCAAGTTCGTATGTGGGATGCGATCATTTACAATTATCTTAAAAAGAGAAACATTGTAATTCCACCCAAAGAACGTTCAGACAAGGATGCAAAATATGCAGGAGCATATGTTAAAGAACCGATTCCGGGAAAGTATGATTGGGTTGTGTCTTTTGACCTTAACTCTCTCTACCCTCATCTCATTATGCAGTACAATATCTCTCCAGAGACACTCCGGGAGACCAGGCACCCATCAGTTACAGTTGATAAGATACTTAACGAAGAACTGACTTTTGAACTGTATAAGGATAGTGCAGTGTGTGCGAATGGTGCCATGTATCGTAAAGATGTCAGTGCAGTGTGTGCTAACGGTGCCATGTATCGTAAAGATGTCCGTGGGTTTCTACCTGAATTGATGGAGAAGATTTATAAGGATCGCACCATCTATAAGAAGAAGATGCTTATTGCAAAACAGGATTATGAAAAAACTCCGACTAAGGCATTGGAGAAGGAGATTGCACGATGCAACAATATTCAGATGGCTCGCAAGATTCAACTCAACTCTGCATATGGTGCTATTGGTAATCAATATTTCCGTTACTACAAACTGGTCAATGCGGAAGCGATTACGCTTTCTGGTCAAGTCTCTATCCGTTGGATTGAGAATAAGATGAATGGATTTCTAAATAAGATTTTGCAAACAGAGAAAGTCGATTATGTCATCGCATCTGACACTGACTCAATCTATCTTAATATGGGACCTCTTGTTGATAAATTTCTTAGTCATAAGTCTGACGATAAAACAAAGGTTGTTCAGTTACTTGATAAGATCTGTGAAGACAAGTTGGAACCATTCATCGAACAATCTTATACGGAACTTGCGGATTACGTTTCGGCATATGAACAAAAAATGATTATGAAACGTGAGAATATTTCTGAACGTGGTATTTGGACTGCGAAGAAGAGATATATTCTCAATGTATGGAATAGTGAAGGAGTTCAGTATTCGGAACCAAAACTCAAGATGATGGGTATTGAGGCAGTCAAATCATCTACACCGGCACCATGTCGTCAGATGATTAAGGATGGTCTCAAACTCATGATGAGTGGCACTGAAGAAGAAGTAATTGACTTTATTGATAATTGCCGTAAAGAGTTTAAGGCACTTCCACCAGAACAAATTGCATTCCCCCGTTCAGTATCGGATGTTGTGAAGTATAGATCTTATTCTGATATCTATTCCAAAGGAACACCTATTCATTGTCGTGGAGCATTGTTGTTCAATCATTATATTAAGGAGAAGAAACTTGATAATAAATACTCACTTATCAATAATGGTGAGAAAATTAAGTTCATTTATCTGAAGAAACCAAATATTATTCAGGAGAATGTGATCTCATTTATTCAAGACTTTCCACATGAACTCGGTCTTGACAAATACATAGATTATGAATTACAATTTGAAAAGAGTTTTTTAGACCCACTCAAATCTATTCTTGATGCGGTTGGGTGGAATGTGGAGAAAACGGTAAACCTTGACTTATTTTTTGTGTAATGGATTTTTTAAAAGATATCGTAAAGGAAATCGGAGATGACTTTACCAAACTGGCATCAGACATTGACGAAACTGAAACATACGTTGACACTGGTTCGTTCATCTTTAATGCTCTTGTATCTGGCTCTATCCGTGGGGGTGTTTCTGGTAACAAAATCACTGCAATTGCTGGTGAAAGTTCTACAGGAAAAACTTTCTTCTCTCTCGCAGTGGTTAAGAATTTTCTGGACTCTAATCCTGATGGATATTGCCTGTATTTTGATACTGAGGCAGCTGTCAATAAGTCACTCTTAGAAAGCAGAGGAATTGACCTTAAGCGTCTTGTCGTGGTTAATGTAGTGACTGTCGAAGAGTTCCGTAGCAAGGCACTTAAAGCAGTGGACATGTATCAAAAAGCACCTGAGGAAGATCGCAAACCCTGCATGTTTGTGCTAGACTCTTTAGGAATGCTTTCGACTGAGAAAGAGATTACTGATGCACTCAACGAAAAGCAGGTTCGTGATATGACAAAATCACAACTGATTAAGGGTGCCTTCAGAATGTTGACACTCAAGTTAGGACAGGCTAACATTCCAATGATCGTTACCAATCACACTTATGACGTTATCGGCTCTTATGTTCCTACTAAAGAGATGGGAGGTGGTAGTGGCCTTAAGTATGCTGCCTCTACCATTATTCATCTTAGCAAGAAGAAAGAAAAAGATGGAACAGAAGTCATTGGAAATCTTATCAAGGCAAAGACTGCTAAGTCACGTTTGAGTAAGGAAAACAAGGATGTCACTATTCGTTTATTTTATGATCATCGGGGTCTTGATCGGTATTATGGTTTACTTGAGTTAGGTGAACTTGCAGGAATGTGGAAGAACGTTGCCGGTCGTTATGAGATGACCGTTAATGGTGAGACTAAAAAAGTTTATGCCAAGGCAATTCTAAAAGACCCAGAAGTTTATTTTACAGAAGAAGTAATGCAGCAACTTGATGCTGCCGCAAAAAGTATTTTCTCTTATGGAACGGATTGAGACCACAATTCTCAGAAACTTAATATGTAACGAAAATTATTCTCGTAAAGTAATTCCATTTATAGAACCAACATATTTTGAGCAAAGAGGTGAAAAAGTAATCTTTGAGGAGATTACTCAGTTCATTGTGAAGTATGGTTCTGCCATTACAGCAGAAGCACTAAATATTGAGGTTGAGAATCGGACAGATCTAAACGAGAGTGAGATTAAAGAAACCAGAGATATCTGCAATTCGTTTACGGATCTTCCAGTAGACAACGAATGGTTATTAGATACCACCGAAAAGTGGTGTCGTGATCGTGCGATTTATCTTGCACTGATGGAATCTATTCACATTGCGGATGGAAACGATGAGAAGAAGAGTAGAGATGCGATTCCTTCTATTCTTTCTGATGCACTTGCAGTTTCTTTTGATAACAACATTGGACACGACTACTTAGAAAACTATCAAGAAAGATATGAGTACTATCACAGGAAGGAGGAGAAGGTTTCGTTTGATCTCGAATACCTTAACAAGATTACGAGCGGGGGCATATCTAATAAAACTCTTACTATCGCGCTTGCTGGTACTGGCGTCGGGAAGTCTTTATTCATGTGCCATGTTGCTAGCTCCGTGTTGCTCCAAGGGAAAAACGTTCTCTACATTACAATGGAGATGGCAGAAGAGAAAATTGCTGAACGAATTGACGCGAACTTATTAGATGTTGCTATTCAGAACATTGTAGATTTGCCTAAGTCAACGTTTGAGAACAAAGTAACTAAGTTAACGTTTGAGAACAAAGTAACTAAATTAGCAGCAAAAACTCAAGGCACACTTATAATTAAGGAATACCCTACAGCATCTGCACATAGTGGACATTTTAAAGCACTTCTTAGTGAACTTGCACTTAAGAAGTCATTTAGACCTGATATTATTTTCATTGATTACCTTAATATATGTGCTTCCTCCCGTTATAAGTCAGGGATGTCTGTCAATTCATATAGCTATATTAAGTCTATTGCAGAGGAGCTTAGAGGGTTGGCTGGAGAAGCCGAGGTCCCTATCGTATCTGCCACCCAGACCACTCGTTCTGGTTACGGTAGCTCTGACGTTGACCTTACTGACACTTCTGAGTCCTTTGGTCTCCCTGCTACTGCTGATCTTATGTTTGCCCTTATTAGCACTGAGGAACTTGAGCAGATTGGACAGATAATGGTGAAACAATTGAAGAACAGATATAATGATACTGTAGTCAATAAGAGATTTGTGATTGGAATTGATCGTGCCAAGATGCGTCTTTATGATTGTGAACAGTCAGCACAAGAAAATATACTTGACTCTGGACAAGAAGAAGAGTATAATAACGAGGATAGACCGAAGAAATCATTTGAGGGATTTAAGTTTTCATGATTTATTACACAGTCTTCGATAGTGGTGGTAATAAAATTGCCGACTGTGGAACAGAACATTCTGCCAAGCGATTATCAGAATCTAGAAAAGGCACTTACAAAACTAATCGACTTGAATGGAAAGAAACGGTTACTATTCTACCCTTAGAGCAATCAGAACTTCCTACCAGAGATATTACTGTAAATATGGATGGTGGAGTTGGTGGTTCTTGGAATGTAGAAGAACCCGAATACATTGTAATTGAAGGACAAAAATTACAAATACAACAATCTGAACAACCTAAATTAGAATTATGAGTAAAGTAAACACTGACGCATATCTTGAGTTCGTTGATGCTGTTACATCAGAACAAAGCAAAGACTTTGAGGCACTAGTCTATCGTCTTCAAGAACTAGAAGGACAAGAGTTTCCTAGTGAGAGACTTCTTACTGCTGCTGTGGGAATGTCTGCTGAGGCAGGTGAGTTTACTGAGATCGTCAAGAAGATTATCTTCCAAGGCAAACCTGTCAATGATGAAAATCTGTTCCATCTCAAACGTGAACTTGGTGACATCATGTGGTATGTTGCACAGGCATGTATGGGTCTCAATATTTCTCTTGATGATATCATTGAGATGAATGTTGATAAACTCAAGTCACGATATCCTGGTGGTGAGTTTTCCGTAAAACATTCCGAAGTCCGAAAGGAAGGTGATGTCTAATGGACGGTGCAGTTCATGCATGGAATACTATGAGTTATGGAGAAGGACTTCTCTTTTCTCTCTGGTTATTGGGTATGTATTTTATTAAACTAAAAATGGATAAGAGGTTTGGACGATGAGTCAAGATAAAAAAGTAACATTAGAACTATCTGTCTATCAGGCAGCAGCAGTTCGTCAGTCATTATTTACTGATACAAAAGGATATACTTATGATCCTACATGTTGTCCTCAACGTGTGATTGATATTCGCCAAGCAATTGTAAGTCTTGATGAACAAATCGAAGCATCACTTAAAGAAGATAATGAAAAAACTGATTGATAAGTATACTTCTCTCTTGGCAAAAATACCAGAGAGACATTACTGGCCCATCTTTATTATCTTATCTCTATACTTCATCGTTCCGATGAGTGAGATTACAGTTACACTGGCAGCAATTCTTTACTTTAAATTTGAAAAGAAGATTTCTCCAGTGGTAGGTAAACTGACTAAGAGATTACCTGACTGGCTAAGATATGGTGGTAGTGTCATCTTTTTTCTTGTGATGATTGATGATACAATATTTTACTTTGCTCTGATTGCACTTGCATTCTGGAGTTCAA
>Ga0208542_1001017_pt1 | contig 12327 bp, 16 predicted proteins | sample DEB08_DNA_3_FD_185495 | JGI IMG/M metagenome (GOLD analysis project Ga0208542, IMG submission 185495) | Aqueous microbial communities from the Delaware River and Bay under freshwater to marine salinity gradient to study organic matter... | ecosystem: Environmental > Aquatic > Marine > Coastal ... | reverse complement strand
GAGATCCCATCGACGTACTGTTCAGTTATTGGCCTTACCTGCAGAGCATACCTTACAAGAACTTTACTCCACCAGAACATACAGATATAATTGATTTCGCACACAACAAACATTGGGGCCTCAATACTATAATCAATTTCATGAATACTCAGTTGGATCATTACGATCAAAATCAAAATAGGAAGGTAAAAGTAAGGTACGAAGATCTCAAAAAATTAGACTCGGAATGGCAAAAACTGATAGAATTCGTATTTGGTAATTACGATCGCCAGGCATATGAGTATGCAAAATCTCAGACAACATTCTCAAGAATGCAAGAAAAAAACAACAAAGACGTTCCTGATAATCTAAAGTTCTATAGAAAAGGAGGGTCAAACTACATAAAAGAACTATCAACAGAACAACAGGACACGTTATTGAACTGGCCCGGCTACAAGGATTTAAATAGACGCATATATGAAGATTAAGGTTATCACATCATACAAACCTGGGTGTTGGGAACAATATGGCAAGAAAGGTATAGAGTCTATGGCTGAACAGTTCCCGCCAGAAGTTGACATAGTTGTGTATGCCGAAGAACCAAAACCTGACTGCAGACACAATCGTATACAATGGATAGATCTAAACACAGCCGAACCAGAACTTTTCAAGTTTAAGAACAAACACAAAGACGACCCTGTGGCAAACGGAGAACTTCAGGAGATACCTGGAGGTGTGAGACGTCCTGTCGAATTACAGACTAAAGGAGGTTCCGACAAAAATAAAGGTTCTTTCCTTTGGGCCGCGGTAAGATTCGCTAACAAAGTATTCTGTGTGGTGAATGCTATCAGGAATTCAAAGGAGTATGACTATGTGGTGTGGATAGATGGTGATACTTTCACGTTCAGACCTGTGACAATGGATTTCTTCGAGAAACTGTTACCTAAAGAGACTATGTTGACTTATCTGGGCAGGGAGAATCCCAAATTGAACGACGGTGGCAAGTATCCAGAGTGCGGTTTCGTTGGCTATAACATGAAGCATCCAGAGATACAAAACTTTGTGGACGACTGGGAGAAATTATACGTGACGGACGAAGTTTTCAAACTGCTTGAATGGCACGACAGTTATGTGTTCTGGCACCTATCAAAAATTTACAGGAAGGAAAAAGGCATAACAGTGAACGACATAGGCTACTGGAAAGGTGTAAAAGGACACCATGTTTTTGTAAACAGTGAACTTGGAAACTACATGGACCACATGAAAGGCAAACGTAAGAAAGCAGGAACATCTTCAAAAAGTGATTTACGTTCTACACCAAACATAGATTATTGGAAGAAAGCACCGTCTAGCATATGAGAATAGAAATCTGGCCAAAGCACGGACCACTTAATAGTAGAAATATTTTTGATGCGTTCATCCATAGTTTACAGCAATCAGGAGAGGACCTATACATTAATCGAAAAGCGGACAATGCCGATATAGCCGTTATATGGAGTGTCTTATGGAGAGGTCGTATGCAGAACTACAAAGAAATATGGGAAAGATACAGACGTCTCGGCAAACCCGTAATAGTTATTGAGGTGGGTGGTTTACGAAGAAATCAAAGTTTCAAGATAGGAATCAATGGCATAAACCGTGATGCAGATTTTGCCAATCAAGAGTTCGACGACACAAGATGGCCGCTTTTTCAACATAAGTTGAGGCCTTGGAAACCAACAGGTGAACTCATAGTGATATGTGGTCAGCATGACGCTTCTGAGCAATGGCGAGGTATGCCTAGGATGGACAAATGGATATCACAAACAATACACGAAATAAGGAAATATACAACTAGACCTATATTAGTAAGACCACATCCTCGTAATATCATAGGATTTAACGAAACTAATTTTACTAATGTAAAAATGAGAATGCCCAAGAAAGATCACAGGACATATGACGATACAGATTTCCGAGCAACCTTGGAAAGGACTTGGGCAGTTATAAACCACAGTTCTAATCCTGCCATGGAGGCCGTCATTAGAGGTATACCGGTTTTCGTGTCTGAATCTAGTCTGTGTCATGATGTTGGCAATACCGAAATAAAAGATATTAATAACCCAGCAATGCCAAAAAGGACAACCTGGGCAAATCAACTAGCATACACAGAATGGTTTGAATCAGAAATACGAGAGGGAACACCATGGAGAAGGATTAAAAAAAGATTGGAGGAGAAATATCTAAATGCAAAAAATTAATCTTGGTCGTAAAGGAGTGGAACCTATTAAATGGGAGCCTTACACAGGGGAGACCATAGTTGTGAGAACAGTGATCAGACAAGGAAAAAAAATACAGGAAACTGCTTACATGGAAGATAAGGTGAAGGCGATTCCACGTGGCAATGCCTACTGTATAGGTAACGGACCTTCTCGCAAAGGGTTTGATCTTAATAAATTAAAGGCCACAGGTCAGACATATGGGTGTAATGCCCTGTACAGAGATTTCATACCTGACTTTATTTTCAGTGTTGACACAAAAATGACTGTAAAAATGTGTGAAGATAAAGTTGGAGAAAAAACAATACACTATGCACCCTCTTTGGAAGTTCATAGAAAACAAAATCAAGGAATGCTTCATCTTATTCCTAAAAATCCTCACTGGATATCTGGTAACGCGGCTTTTTGGACAGCCGGGATACATGGCCATAAAAATATATACCTGATAGGATATGATTTTCAAGAGTATGGTCGGGGCGAACTTAATAATATCTACCAAGACACAGAGTGTTACGGTGAAAGGAACCACAAAGGCATTTTCGAAGGATGGCTGGCCACCTTTCGTCACATGTTAAAACAACGTCCTGATGTACAGTATACCGTTGTACACGATAATCCTCCCGATTTCTTAAACTATCTGCAAACAGGAACAGACTTGAAAAACAGTCATGTTATAAGTTATAAAGAATTTGAAAAGGTGTTAACACCTTGATAGACCAAGACCGGCATTCCTAAACTTAGTTTTCCACGCATAAAAGTTTTTGTTATGGTTAGAATACGGATCTTCAAGCCAAGTCATTTGATAAAGATGTACCATTTCGTGAGCCAGTGTTTCGACGAAATCTTTCCATTTAGGAAATTTACAGTGTAATTCTATGTAAAAATCAACGTCTATGTGATAGGGAATCACTCGTTGATCAAACTTGCCTTTTGGTGTTTTTCTGTTGTCCCAGTTGGCAACACACCTACCCCAATCTTTATGTAATTTTTTAACTCGTATTGAAACAGATGGTAATCTACTATTAAACAATGCGAGATTGATGTACCTGAACCATTGGTATGCCTGTTGTTCAGTTGGCTTGAATCCTTTTGTGTTCTTGTATCTGATCGCGGTGTTTTCCAACTTTACTTTTAGTTGTTTTTTTACATTTACCGCTTTGTTCTTTACTTTTTTCATGGTTGACTATATTACCAAATATGTTATAATATACTAATAATTACCTAAAATATAATAGACAAAATGCACACAGATTTGCCAAAAACAATTAACGAAGCACTCAAAATACTAGCATATAATGATTATTTCTGGATAGACCACTCAAAATTAGGTTCCACGAAGCAAATCAAACCTCATCCAAAGGATTTTGAAACTGTGAAATCACTAGCAGAATCACAATACGCATGGACTGAGAAACAAGCCAGATTAGCACTTGTGATATTGAAAAGATACCTAACAAAGTTCCAGGCACACGGCATGGACATAAAACCGTTGTTAGATAGTCCTAGATATGATGAAGAATTCAGGGTAATCAATTTTGACAAAGTCATTGAGAAATACACCGATGACGATGGTGTTAATAAAATAGAATTACGATTCCCTTACAATAAAAAAGTTATCCAACTGATACGATGTTTAAAAGATGAAAGAGACTTTCCCGCCGGCTACAGCCAGTATGATGGGGAGACCAAAAAATGGACTTTCCTGCACACAGACGTCACAGCATATTATCTGACATTGATAGCGGCAAGGTATGATTTCAAATTCATGGATGACAGCCTGTTACAAGACTATGAGAAAATAAAAGATGTGATAATAGGACATAAGCAACCGTCAGCAAGATTAATCGATGATGAGATTGTGTTGAAGGATGCTCCCCAATCACTGCAAGATTATTGGGACGATAATTTAAAAGGTAAATCAGCATTACAACAAGTCGACTCATTAAAAAATTTTAACATATCAACCACGGGAATACATATTCATGCAGACACATTGATTGGTAAAAAGATTGCCCATAATCATTATCATAAGTTATGGATAGATTCAACAGCATTTACCAAAAAAGAAGTTGTAAAAGGTTTAATAGAACTAGATTGCTTTCCCATAATAATGCCAGTTAGTGGTGACATACATATGGAGGCGGACGTGAAAGAGTTTTGGGAATGGATGAACGCATTCAGATCACACGGTATAGATATACTTAACCAGTGCAGTTGGGGATTTGATGTCAGAGAGCCAATCTTTAAGAAAGACATTGATCGACATAATGATAGAACTTATTTGTTAGACAATCAGAAGTCTCAAGAATTTTTTGAAAATTTATATGAGTTACATCAAATGAGTAAACAATTTAAACTTATTAACCAAGATACTAAAATAATTTTTGTAAGGAATAGAATACCAAGGGCACTTATAAAAAGTAAAATAGAACCAAAAGCGTCTCTTGTAGCACTGGGAGGTGGTTATTACGCAACAGGTACTGACAATCTAAAAAGACTTCTTGAAAATCTTCCAAAAAAGTTGTATTATAGTGATCACCAACCAAGTAGTTGGGATTGGCATGATCATATTATAGTAAAACTTTAGAATGAGTAGTTGTAAATTAATAATCAAGGACGAAGTAAACGTCAAGTTTGAGAATCTTAGTCTCGAATGGCGCAAGAGGTTATCAAACAAATTCAAATATGAAATACCATATGCTAGACACCTTCCTGCCGTGAAACTGGGCAGGTGGGATGGCAAGGTCAGTTTTTTTGGACTAGGTGGTACAACATACTTGAATCTTGTTGACCAAATTATTCCATTACTAGATGAGGCAGGTGTGTACATTGATGTCGAGGATCGCAGAGAACAGCACAATTATGAATTCAAAGCAGTGGACAAAAATTATCTATCGCACATAACTTGGCCAGAGAATCATCCGGCCGCAGGACAACCCATCGAACTCAGAGATTATCAGGTAGAAACTATCAACAAGTTTATTGAGCATCCACAAAGCATACAAGAGATTGCCACAGGCGCAGGAAAAACCATTATAACAGCGGCACTATGTCAACTGGTAGAACCATACGGTAGGACGCTCACAATAGTGCCAAACAAGAGTCTTGTCACACAGACAGAGGAAGACTTCCTTGCTTGTAACTTAGATGTGGGTGTGTACTACGGAGACAGGAAGGAACTAGGCAGATACAACACCATAGCCACTTGGCAATCGCTGAATGTGTTAGAAAAGAAAAGCAAGGACGAACATACTACAGAGTTCTTAGAAGCAATACAAGGAATCAACACTGTCATAATTGACGAAGTACACATGGCAAAGGCAGATGTGTTGAAAAGATTATTAACCGGGCCTTTTGCCCACTGTGGCATACGTTGGGGACTCACAGGCACTGTGCCAAAGGCAGATTACGAGTTTATGGGATTGAAATGCAGTATAGGTGATGTGTCCAACAGGATACAAGCCAGCGAATTACAAGATAAAGGCGTATTGGCAAACTGTCATGTCAATGTGCTACAGACCCAGGATCATCCACAGTTCAAAACATACGGTGAAGAACTTAAATGGCTAACAACGGATTCTACTAGGATGACGTGGGTAGCAAAGACCATCGAAGACATAGCAACATCAGGTAACACACTGATACTCGTAGACAGGATATCCGCTGGAGAAATTCTCGAAAAGAAAATTAAGGACGCTGTGTTCGTGTCTGGAGCAACCAAAAACACAGACAGGAAGGAACAATATGATGAAATATCTACTGCGACAAATAAGGTTATCATTGCCACATATGGAGTTGCCGCTGTTGGCATTAACATTCCTAGGATTTTTAATCTTGTTCTCATAGAGCCAGGCAAGTCGTTCGTGAGGGTGATACAGAGCATAGGCCGTGGAATCAGGAAAGCGGAGGACAAAGACAGTGTGCAGATCTGGGACATTACCAGCAGTTGCAAGTTCGCAAAAAGACACCTAGGAGCGAGGAAAAAGTTTTACAAAGAGGCCAATTACCCGTATAATATAGAAAAGATAGATTATGAAAATCCTTACACTCGATAACAGGACCTACAAACTAGAAAAGATCCCAGAATGGGTGGATGAAAAGTTACGATTTGCTGTCCTAGACAATTCTGATCCTAACAACCCTGACTTCTTCTACATACCACTAATTTTCCTGGAAAGTTTCAATGCACCCGCGGCGGTGTTGGAGATAGGCGATCACAAGATCAAGATGCCATTGGACTGGAAGATGTTGATAGGTGAAGCCGGACAATCAGAGATGCACGTGCTACCAATCACTAGCCTAAATGATCGTGGATTCGATGCTTTTACATTCAATCCGTTATCTAGCACCAAACCGGATTTCATGCCCATAGATGTGGTAGATATCTACACCGAAGTCAAATGGTATTTCCCTAAAATCAAGTCGGGACAGATGTTAGCAGTGCCACTGACCAACGGACGTAAACCCGTGTGTGCCTATTTCGTCAAAGACATATCTAGGCAGTGTGAACAGGTGGACTATGGCTCGGTCTGGTAGACGCACCATAACTATTGACGCTCCAGTGCTAATAACCAGTAATAAAATAGCGGTGTGGATGGATGAGGATTGGATGCATGATTTTTTTGATTTCATTAAAAAACATAAATTCAAACTTTCAGGTATGAATCATATGCAAAAGAAAATAAAATTAACGTTTGTGTCAGCAAAAGACTGCACAATGTTTGGATTAAAATATGCCAGCAGAAAAAAATAGGAAATTTTTTGATTTACGAAATGGTCTTAAAGCGATAGACTATAGAAACAAAGATTACTTTGATAGGATCGACGACAAGGAGAAATCATTATACTCTCCCTATATGTTAATGAGATATGTATCTAGCACATCCTCTAAGGACCAGTTTTATGTTGAACATTATGTTGAAATGGTCAACGAGTGCGTCAACAAACACTGCTTTACACTAGGTAAACACAAAAAACTATTATGGATATTGACTGCAATGTGTGGTTGTTTACAACAACAATTCCATGCATGGATCAAACCAATGAAACGTGTACCAAACAAAAGTTTGAAGAAACTGCAACAGATATACCCAACATGGAAAGAATCTGATCTCGAAACGTTGGACAAAATAATCACAGACAGAGAATTAGAGGAATTAATAGAAGCACATGGCATCAACGAATAAATGCACTTACTGTGGCAAGGAGTTTGCAAAGGCCAGGACACTGCAAGTACACCTGTGTGAGCCAAAACGTAGATATCTACAACGTGACGAGAAATGGGTGGTAAATGCGTTCATGGTGTTCCAAAGATTCTATCAGATACACCAACACAATTCCAAACCCAAAACATACGATGATTTTGTAAAGAGTGCGTACTACAATGCATTTGTTAAGTTTGGAAGATTTATAATGCATATCAATCCATTGTACCCAGACAAGTACATAGACTATGTGCTACAATCAAAAGTCAAACTGGACCATTGGTCGAGGGACGACCTGTATGAGATGTATCTAGTGGAGGCATTGAAGACCGAACCAGTGGAGGCCGCACTCCAAAGAAGTATAGCAACAATGATGGACTGGGCCACCGAACAAAATGCACAATGGTCAGATTACTTTAGACTTGTAAACACAAACAGAGCAGTGGCACACATACAACAGGGCAAGATAAGTCCATGGCTGTTGTTAGGTTGCAACGCAGGAAAAAGAATGTTAAAATCTTTTAACGACGAACAACTGCAAATGATTGAAAAATTTATAAATCCAAGTTTCTGGCCAAGCAAACTTAAAAGTTATCCAGCGGATCTTATGCTAGTACAAGACACAGCAAAGGAGGCTAAAATTGTCTAAGGTAGATTTAGAAATTGCGGAGAATTTAGAATTCGAAGATGGCGATATCGCCATCACAATAAAAGAAGACGGATCCATAGGAAAAGTAATTTTGCCAAAAGTAGATTTGAAGGTTCAATCAAGTGCAGGATATAAAGCAATGCTGGAGGTAGTGGATTTATTACAGCCTGGTAGCAAGGAAGAGTTCTTGAAGCACAGTAAAAAAGAGAAAGGAAGTGTTCACTAATGCCTGATGTAGACATAGACTTCTATGATCGTGATAACACGCTGAAGTTATTCAAGCACACACCTGCATCTATAATCAAAGACGGTAAGTCAGAGAAACATAAAACTGGTGTGTACTTCCATGTGGTACCAGAACATCCTGTGACAGGACATGCAAGTTTAGACTATAAGAATGCCGAGGATAGAGGATACTTCAAAATTGATTGTTTAAATGTAAACATATACAAAGACGTCAAATCAGAACAAGAACTGGTTGAACTTATGATACAGGAACCTGACTGGGATATGTTAAAAGACCCAACGACTGTGGGAAACCTTTTTCACCTAAATGGCCATTTCAACATAGTGTCAAAACTGGAACCAAAAACAATAGAACAACTTGCGGCTGTATTGGCAATAATACGTCCGGCAAAGAGACACCTGATGTACAAGGACTGGGCGGACATAATGAAGGAAGTGTGGATACGTCCAACAGACGGATCATACTTCTTCAAGAAGTCACACGCTGTGGCATACGCACAGGCAATAGTGGTGCAGATGAATTTGATACAAAGAGCTAAATATAATTTTGATGCAACATCAAAAAACTAGCAAAAAGATCAAAAGAAAATCCAAACAAAAACCTAAATCACATAAACGTTCAGAGTACCACAGTTATCAAGCGGACAACCCGTTGACAAAATACTTTGAAAAGATTATATACAAAAATAAAGATTAAGTAGGTTTTCTTACTAGTTGGATAGTTTTTCTTTTTACCCTTTTTTTAGAAATTTCTGCAAGTCTAACTGTAGGACCATGTATTATTTTAACATCTTTTGAATTGAGAGTGATTAATGTAGTTCGGAAATATTTGAAATCGCCCTTTAGGAATATGTTTATTGGTAGTTTTCTATTGGACTCGTGCCACCATATTTCGCCGCATTTTAAAAAACGCATCTTGTCTTTAGGTAGGACTAGCCTGCCAAAGTCATAAAAACTTATTACAGCAGTATCTTCATTCTGTATAATACCAACATACTCAAGATCACCCTTTCGTATGAGGCTTAGAAATGGAAATTTATCCCTTAATGTATCAAATATTTCACTCATGCTCTATCTATAAATACTGTTAAATATGTACTATGCAAACAGTTTCAAGGTATTTACTCACACAGTTGGTAATAGCATACATAAATGGTTATCATGGAAGGAATTCAAAGGTGTACGATAGACGCTTAACACTGCACAGAGGGGTCAACAACCCTATCACATTCACATTTAAGAACGAGGATCAGAAGGCACAGGATATCACATCCAAAGAATACGAATTCAATCTAATCGATACTGAAAGCAAAAAATCAGTTTTGACAAAGACTCTTACGATACTTGATGATGGGTCGACTGTGAGCACTAAGGGTGATGCTAGTTGTACTATTACCGAGGGTGATCTATTACCGTTAGATGCAAAATTCTATAACTTTTCTGTAAGGGAAGTAAAAACGGATGGTAGCAGGGAGATAACATATTCAGATACTGGATATGCCGCGGCAGGCACAGTTGAACTGCTTGATGGCGCATATCCAGAATTTATACCAAGCACATCTGTTTCAGCATTTACCTTGTCCAGCAATACATTTACGTCTAGTGACATAGATGGAAAACCTGGTATTAACAATAACCAAGCACTTCACACCATTGCGATATACCCAAACAACTTTTCAGGAACCTTAAAAGTCCAGGGCACCATGGTTTCAACCGAACCAACTGATAACGATTATTTCACAATTACCAGCACGAGTTTGAGTTCGTCATCTAGTGTGTCTACATTGAACTTCACCGGGGTTTTCCAAAACGTGAGATTCGTTGCAGACAGGACTTCCGGCACAACAGGCCGTATTGACAAAATCCTTTATAGACAGTAAAATATAGGGTATGAACCTGATCCAATCTACTATTCTGACAAGTCTACCTGCGAACAGAAAAAAAACTCCAAGCGGATGGATTAGTTTTAACGCACCATGTTGTGTATATAACAGCGAGTCGGCTGATAAGAAAAAACGCGGTGGGATCATGACCAGTGCAGACGGCACTGTCAGTTACCATTGCTTTAATTGTGGATTCAAGGCAAGTTATGTTATAGGACGAAAACTCTCATACAAGATGAGACAGTTCATGAGTTACATTGGCGTACCAGAGGACACCATCAGGAAACTAGCCATTGAAGCATTGCGGGAAGAAGAAGGCGATGTGAAATACGAGAAGAAAAAAATTGTCACGTTCAATAAAAAAACATTGCCAAAAAACACTCACAAACTCGACGTTTGGTTAGAAAAATATGTGGCAAACGATCTCACAGAACCACAATGGAAAAAAATCGACGGAGTATTGAAATACCTCGAAAGTAGAGGCATAGGTGCCGACTGGTATGACTTTATGTATTCTCCCGATAAGGTATGGGACGTACATCAGAGATTACTGATACCGTTTTATTGGCGGGGAGAAGTGGTGGGATTTACAGGCAGGATGTTTGAGGAATCAGAAGGTGTAAAATACTACACAGACGTATGGCCGGGCTATGTGTTCAACATGGATGCACAAGACTGGACTAGAAAGTTTGTTATAGTCACCGAAGGACCTTTTGATGCGATATCCGTTTCTGGAGTGAGCATACTTGGTAGTGAGATAAATGATACACAGCGAGAACTTATAAACAATCTTGGTAGGCGAGTGATTGTAGTTCCAGACAGAGACGCACCCGGAGAAAAACTTATTGATCAAGCAATAGAATTTGGTTGGAGCGTTGCTTTTCCGGAATGGGATAAAGCAATCGGTGATGTAGCAGATGCTGTTCGACAGTACGGAAGATTGTTTACAATACAATCAATCTTGAAATCAACAGAATCAAACAAATTAAAAATAGATCTGAAAAGGAAAATGTATGGGTAATATTTTGCTTCTAGGAGATTCACACACATACGGCGACGGCCTAGACGATGTTTCATTTCAGGATCCTTGGAATGGACACAGTAAAAAAACATGGGCGTATCACATGTTTCCAGCGGACAAGATCACCAACAAGTCTTATACAGGATGTTCAAATGACATGATAGCATTAAAATTACAAAGATACTTTAAAGGTTGGCATAGAGTCGCAAAACCAAACTGTGCTGTGATTATAATGTTTACCTACTATGAAAGATTCCATATCACTAGAAACGGCTGTAACTTTATTATCCGTCCAGATGATAGCATGGCCATATCAGACAATAGTGATGAAAATCGTGTTGCCAAAAAAATTAATGAAAAGTTTGAATCTAAAAATAAAAGACTCATGGTGGATCATTTTGATGATAACATGTTAGAACTTATGTTCTTAAAGAACATTTTGATGTGTCAGTACTTCTGTATTGCTAATAATATAAGATATTATTTTACAATGACGGATCACAGAGCTAAAACAAAATGTAGTGCGAGTCTACAAAGGTATAGAGATAGTTTGTACGACAGCATCGACTGGACCAAAATTTTTCTTGTCGACAACAGATTAGGTTTTTCTAATTATGCACGTGAAATCAATGCTACAAAAGGTTCTGATAATCAGCATTATGGTGAAGAATATCACAAGAAGTTTGGAAAGTTATTTTTAGATTGGATTAACAAGGAAAAGGTATTATAATAAAGCATGGCCGAATATACTTTTGATGTACAGAAACTTTATATAGAAATGCTTCTAGCAGATGCGGAGTCATTTGCACGGGCACAGAACATATTCAAACCGGAGTCGTTTGATCGTAAACTACAGCCTATAGCCAAGTTCGTCAAGGACTACATGGACGAATACAAAGTGATGCCGGAGGTGGAACAAGTGAACGCCAAGCACGATATTAAGTTGAAATCAGCAAAGGACCTAGATCCAAGCCATTTCAATTGGTTGTTAGACGAATTTGAAACTTTCTCGAGACACAAGGCACTAGAACGTGCAATACTCCAATCAGCAGACATGCTAGAAAAGGGTGACTATGCACCAGTAGAG
>Ga0208542_1001016_pt1 | contig 12333 bp, 23 predicted proteins | sample DEB08_DNA_3_FD_185495 | JGI IMG/M metagenome (GOLD analysis project Ga0208542, IMG submission 185495) | Aqueous microbial communities from the Delaware River and Bay under freshwater to marine salinity gradient to study organic matter... | ecosystem: Environmental > Aquatic > Marine > Coastal ... | reverse complement strand
AAATCTTTATTTCACGGATACAAGAGTTTACAGCAAGGTTAAGGCTTCCCTGATTGCAGGAGATAACACATCTATCACTTTTGACGATGACTTGCAGACGATTACCATTGCATCTCAAGGAAACGTTCAGAGCGTAAATGGTGAAACGGGAGCAGTAACACTTGACACCGATGATATCTCAGAAGGTGCGGTTAACTTCTATTATACAGAGGGGAAATTTGATGCATCGTTAGCAACCAAGACAACTACCAATCTAACAGAAGGGGATAACCTTTACTACACTGATGGGCGTTTTGATACTCGATTAGCAACTAAAACTACCGATGACCTAACAGAGGGCAGTAACGAGTATTACACAGACGCAAAGGTTGAAAGCGTTTTAACGGCTCAAAGCGTAACAAAGCAAGGGAATACATTTAACGGAGCATCTGAACTCGTCCAGTTGGATGCAGATAGCAAACTTCCAGCAGTTGACGGAAGCAATTTAACTAATTTACAAATACCACCTTCAACGGGCGGTGACTTATACTTATTTTACAACTACTAATGGCAAACACATCACCCATATTCGCACTCACACCAGAAACGGCAATCGTAACGGTAACGGCTGCGACTACTGACAGAACAGGAGCAACGACTACTAACCTATCCGACCTACTAACGGCAGCAACAGACGGCACTAAAATCACACAAATAGGGGCAAAGGCAGCAGGAGATAATACGGCTTGTTTGGTTTTGATTTTCATCACAGATACAGCAGGGGCAAATCCTAAATTGTACGATGAGATTGCAATGGAGGCAGTAACAGCAGGAACGACAACAACATCTCAGCGACAAGTAACGGCATATTCAGACCTACAACTTAAAGCAGGTCAGAAAGTACAGGTAGGAATCACCGTAGCACAAACTGACGGAGTAAACATATTCGCAATTAAGGGGGATTATTAATGCCTGATTTCGGGATATTCAGAGGTTTTAATGAGAAGTTGTTTAGCGATAAGTTATACGCTGGACAGTTGCCTACTCAGTTAGGGTTGATAGGTAGTAAATCTGTAATTGTTCCTTTTCAATTTACTGTTGACACTACTCAAAGCGGAGTTAGTGCATCAGACCAATTCAAACTACCACTAACCACATCAACGGGGTTAGATGCTAATGTTGATTGGGGTGACGGCACAAGCGATAATATTACCTCACATACTGCACCCGAAGTAACGCATACTTACCCAAGTGGTGGAACGTACACCATTGAGATTACGGGTGATTTGTTGGGATGGCAGTTTAATAATGGTGGCGATAAGTTAAAAATGGGTAATGTTGAGAAGTGGGGTGCTTTGAATATTAGTGTGGGGGCTGGATTTAGAGGATGTACAAATATGACTTGTAGTGCTACGGATGCCCCTTTAATTACAAGTACAGGCTTAAACAGTTATTTTAATAATTGTACTAATTTTAATGGTGCAATAGGAAATTGGGATATATCTAATGTTACAAGGTTAGATTTCATGTTTTTATCGGCGATATCTTTTAATCAAGATATAGGAAATTGGGATACTTCAAGTGTTAATACCATTCAGGGAATGTTTCAAGGTGCTACATCATTTAATAATGGTTTAAGTTCAAATATCAATAATTGGGATGTATCCAATGTGTTGAATATGAGTAGTTTTTTGTTAGGGGCTACATCGTTTAACCAAAATATAGGGAGTTGGGATACCTCAAGTGTTGAGAATATGTCATCTATGTTTTATGTTGCACACGCATTTAATCAAGATATAGGAAGTTGGGATACCTCAAGTGTTACAACTATGTCTACAATGTTTAGAGATGCAAGAGCATTTAACCAAGATATAGGAAATTGGGATACTTCAAGTGTTACAAGTATGTCTAATATGTTTAGAGATGCAGATGCATTTGACCAAGACATATCAAGTTGGGACATAAATCAAGTTACCACCTTCAATAACTTTATGTTATCTGCCACAGGCTTATCAACTACAAACTATGACGCATTATTAGTAGGATGGGAAGCACAAGCACCAATAACCTATATCAGTATAAACTTTGGAGGTAGTCAATATACCTTAGGAAGTCTAGCGGCAACTAAAAGAGCATCATTAATTTCAACCTATAGTTGGACAATAACAGACGGAGGAGGAGTGTAAAATATGCCTAAATTAAAACAAACATTTGAAATAAAATATCCAGCAGAAAAAACGTATTGGATTTTTTGGACAGACAAGGTGAGCAACTTTGTATATGGTTGGACAGAACCAACACAACAAACCGACACCAATCAACCGAATTGGTGGACTACTTTAGACGAAGCCGAGTGGGTTGCTAAATTAGAAACAGAGTTTAACACTAATCCTTTTCCTGACGAATGAGATTCCCCGTGACATTTGAGCAATTCACTAAGAACAGCGAGAAGGCTATCACCTATCTCTTGCTTTTTGTGGTGACGTTTTTATATATCCGAGCAGAACGCCAGAGCAACCTTGCAACGGCTCAATGCGAGAAGCGATTGGTAAGATGTGAAACAGAACTGCGAAAAATGTCTGCGATGTTAAAAACTCAAGACTCACTCTGTTCAGCATTGGTGACTGAGATCAAAATATACAAAGCATTAGGAAAGATATGAAAGGCTTAGCAATTTTAGCAATACTCGCTGTTATCTTGGCATTGTCAACAGAGAAGCCAACGATTGAAGATAAAGTAGCGGAACAGATGGAGGATAGTCAAAAGATGCACGATTCAGCAATGATAGAACTCAAGCGATTGCATGATATAAACGATTCACTTTTAGAGAAACACTTTGGGAAATGATAGATAGAATATTTAAGAATTGGAAAACAACGGCTTTGGGTGTTCTACTCGTGACAGGGTCATTAATATTAGTTGGAATAAACAAAGCAACCTTAACCGAAGCAGGGGCGTTCATCGTCGCTGGTGTTGGGTCAATATTTGCAAAAGATAAAAAAGATGGAAAATAACTTCATTCGGATCAACTTTGCGGAGAGCAAAATCCCCATTTTCAAGGAGAACAAAGCAAAAGGCTTCTTGACTTATGGGCAGGATAACGCTTACCCTCAGATGTTGATTGACTTGTTTAACAGCTCACCAAAGCACGGAGCAATAATAACTCAAAAGGCAGACTTCATAGCCGGTGATAAAACCGAGATAATCGCATACAACACAGAGGACATTGCAAAGGCAAATGACGCTCTTGATTCAATTAACGCTTATGAGGACTTTGACAGCCTTAAAAACAAGATTGCTCAAGACCTTGAGTTGTTTGACGGGTTCGCACTTGAGATCATTTGGAACAAAGCCAAAACCAAAATAGCTGAGATTTATCATCTCCCGTTTCAGAATGTCCGTCACTCATTAGATGGGCATTATTTGTATGCTGAAGATTGGACTGCAAGAAAAGTTGAGCCTGAACATTATTACGCTTGGAATCCCAACACAAGAGAATCTAAGCAGGTGTTTTATTTTAAAATGTACAAGGCAGGATGTGGCGAGTATCCAACAGCACCATACCAATCAGCTCTTAAGTACATAGAAATAGACACGGAGATTGCCAACTTCCATCTTAACTCTATCAAATCGGGGTTTTCTGCTCAGACGCTTTTACAATTGTTTAAAGGCATCCCATCACCTGAAGAAGCTCGGCAGACAATTAGAAGATTCAAAGACAACTTTAGCGGCACAGATAACGCTGGAAGTATCATCATTCAGTTCAACGATCCGAATGAAACTCCTTCAGTAGTTAACAACCTTGCACCGTCTGATTTTGACAAGCAGTTTGACATTCTGAACAACACAGTACAAGAGGAGATTTTGATGAGTCACAGAGTTACTTCTCCGATGCTTTTCGGTATAAAGACAGAAGGGCAGTTAGGAGGGCGTAACGAGTTGATTGAAGCCTTTGAAGCGTTCCAAACTTCATACATTGAGCCAAGACAGAATCAGATGGATAGGGCTTTAAGTTCTATTTTCAAATACATTTCACCTGTTAAGCTTAAAACTAAGAACAAGCCACCGATTGGACTTGACTACGTTGAACTATTTGAGAAAGGCATCATTGACAGAGATGAGGCAAGAATAGAGTTGGGTATGTCAGCCACAACAACAATGTCTGAGCAAGTGAAATGTGAAAGTTGTGAGAATCCTTTTGGATGGGATGATGACAAAGACCTTGAGGTATTTGCTCAGTTCGGTGAGGATGCAGACAACTTTGAGTCTGTACCTTTAGAATTCGGAGATGCTCTACAAGCGATGATTTTGCAGTGGTTGTATAGTAACGAGGGTATCACCTTAGAAACGCTCTCAAACAACATTCAGAAGCCTGTGGAGGAGATAATGCGTGAGGTTGATGATATGGCACAGAGGGGCTTAATCGAATCTGTTGAGGATGGTTTTAGAATAACACCTGAAGGAACAACCACTCTTGAAAATTCCAATGTTGGAACAGAGATTGTCACTCGTTATACCTATGAGAAAGCACCGGGTATAAGCGGAGGCGATTTATTGCCTACATCAAGAGATTTCTGTCAGAGGATGATACGTTTAAACCGAGTTTATACAAGAGAAGAAATAGACCAAATTTCTGTGATACTTGCAAGGGAGTACAATGACCCAGGTTATTCCGCTTGGAAAAGACGAGGCGGATGGATGACAATCAAAGGCACAACTACTCACGTTCCATATTGCCGTCACATTTGGCAACCACAACTATTAAGAAGAAGAATCAATGGCTAACTTTGTATATTTTGTATCCGTTACCTACTTAAAGGATAACACACCAATAAACGAGAACTTAGACGATAAGCTTCTCAAGGCAGCGATTAAAGAGGCTCAGGAGATTTACATTCGTGATGTGATTGGGTCGGGTATATACGACGAGCTGCAAGATCAGGCTTATAACGGTACACTAACAAGCGATAACACCACTTTACTTGATAGTTACATTGCACCTTGTCTTAAATATTACTCACTGACCGAGTCGATGTTGCCGATGACGTTCAAGTTCATGAACAAGTCTGTAGCTTCTCGCAACTCTGAAAACGCAACGCCTATCACAACAGGAGAATTGACACAGATTGAGCAACGTTACAGAGATAAGGCTGAGTATTATGCGGAGCGATTGAGAGATTTCCTAAAAGAGAATCCAACTATCTATCCGAAGTATCTGAATCCTGGTACTGGCTTTGATGTAATACGCCCACAGAACACGGCTTATTTTGGAGGAATGTATCTACCGGGTACGGATGATGACTGCTTCTACAATTACGATTTCCCTGATGACTACAAAAAATAAATGGCGATTGAAAAACGAAGCCAAATTAAAAAAGTATGACGCTCAACCAAATCATCGAAAAGATAAAAACCCAAGCGGAAAGCCACAAGATGGTGGGAAAGTTCGCAGTGGGGGCAGAGTTTGACTTCGCTGTTGACGAGGTTAAATACTACCCTCTTGTGTGGTTAGTTCCAAACGGCTTCACATTTAACACTGAGCAGAAGGCGGTCAACTATGACTTCTCTATGCTTGTGATGGACAGACAATTTGAAAGCAGTTCTAACACGATTGAGGTGCTATCTGACACGGCAGGAATAATCATCGACATTGTAACACTATTAAAAAGAAACGTAACCGATGCAGACTTTGAGATCGTGGTTAGCGGAACGGCTGAACCCTTTTTTGACTCACGCACTGATGTTGTTGCTGGGCATGGCATTAGTTTTACTATTAACACGCCCTACCTCGAAAGCTACTGCGACATACCAACGTGATACGAGTAGAGTTATAATCATTAGAGAAATATATGCAGTTGATAAAAAGATTGATTCCCTTCGCAATATCTACTCTGATAGCATTGGCAGCTCTACAACCACAGAGAGCCTTTTGTCAATACTCAGACAGTACGATCAAGGAAATAAATCAAAGACTGATTCAATGTATTGAGTGTGAGGAGAAGTTGACGCTCTACAAAGAGTTAGCAAAAAGCGACAGCACTCAGATAATGAACCAGGCTGCAATCATAACTAACCAAGAAAAAACCATTGCCAAAGAGAAAAGCAAAAACAAAATACTGAGAAGCGTGAACGCTGTTCAATTTGCTTTGCTCGTGTTGGCTATCATACTATGACAAATGTACACAGATTCAATCACGATTTCTCACCGAAAAAACTACTTCTTATCAGTGACATCCACTGGGATTCTCCCTATTGCCAACGTGACATCCTTAAACGTCACCTTGACGAAGCCGTCGAGCAAGGCGCAGATATTCACCTTAATGGGGACTCCTTCGACCTTATGGCAGGGAGGAGAGATTTTCGTGGAAGCAAAGGAAGCCTCAGACCAGAATTCAAAGTAGACCACTATTTTGACGAGATAGTCAATCAAGCGATTGAATGGTTCTCACCTTATGCTGAACACATCAAAGTTGTGGGTGTAGGAAATCACGAAAGTGCAATATTGAAGCACAATGAAATTTCCATACTTGACCGATTCGTTGGTGGGCTAAATATGAAGAACGGAACTCACGTTGAACTTGGAGGATATGGTGGTTGGATTGTTTACACCTTTAACAGAAACGGTTCAAAGGTATCATATCGAATTAAGTATATGCACGGAATTGGTGGTGGGGTCATCACGAAGGGGGTTATTGGGCATTCACGGATGTCCACATACATACAGGGTGCAGACATGATTTGGCAAGGTCACGTTCACGAAGACTATGAGATGAACTACCGAGTAGAAAGAATGAATCATGCGAATAATGTAGAAACAAAGGACGTGTTAATGATTAGGACTTCTACATATAAAGACGAGTATAAGAAAGGCGATGAATATGGAGCAGCAGGGTGGGCAATTGAAAAGGGTTTTTCTCCTCGTTTCATCGGGGCAAGATGGTGTGAATTAACGCCTGTCAGAATACATCAGAAAGCTATAGATAAAATGATTGTGAAAGCGAGAACGTATCAAACACAATGAAGATAGAAGTGAACTACATATTCCGTGAAGAAATGATTGATCCTATTTATGAGCAGATAGGATTACAAACAGAAGCTCAAGATGTTGAGATAGTGGAGCAGGGCATTTTGGACTTGACAAAAGTGGTAGGAGCTTCGCAATTTTACGAGATGACGCAGGTGTTTTGTGAGGGTTCTCATTCTTTTTATATAGATTTGCCATACGAAGAATTTAGATACATATGGCTGACAGTGTAAATTCTCCATCTCACTACACCGGTGAAGTGGAGTGTATAGATGCAATCAAATCAAGTATGAGTCATGAAGCTTTCAAAGGATATCTCAAGGGTAATATTATTAAGTATATTTGGCGTTTTGAGCGTAAGAACGGGCATGAGGACTTGCTCAAGGCACAATGGTACATCAACAAACTTTGTAAAGAAAATGGGTAATATAAACAATGCAAATTTGGACTACATCCTTCGCTGGGAAGGAGGACTCAGTAAGCACTCTAAAGATAGTGCAGCAGCGAATTGCGTACCTGACGGCTCAGGCGTTCACACCAATAAAGGTATTACGTGGGCGGCTTGGAAAGCTCAACATGGAGATTCGGAAGAATCAATCCGACGTTTCTATGAGATGACTCACGAAGATTGGAAGTCAATCTACAAGCTTTACTGGGAAGGCATAAAGGCAGATGATATTGAGTCAGATTTAATCGCTGAGTTTTGGGCTGATTTCGCTTGGGGTTCTGGTGTTTATGGAGCAGCCAAGCAACTTCAGAAATTTATCGTATCAGAGGGTTTCTCTATTGCAGTGGATGGGAAGGTAGGGAAGAACACTTTAAGTGCCTTAAATCGCCTTATAATCATGAAAGGTGAGGACTATATCTACTTGAAGTCATACGACCACAGAGTTGACTTCTTGAGAGGGCTTGATTCATTCAAACATTTTGGTCGTGGATGGATTAGCAGATTGAAAGATTTTCACAACTACGCATTAACCAAAATAAATGGCTCTTGATGATTTAGAAAAGTTTGGTGATAAGAACCGAGCGTTCAACCCTTCCGAGGATGACGGTATTTTGCGTATTGTTCAGAATTGGGGTAATGAGCTGATCGCTCAGATGCAGAACCGATTGCGGATCAATAAGACGAATGCAACGAGTTCACTTTCTCAGTCTATTGAGCCACAAATCACAGGAACGCAGAGCGGATACCGTTTGACTGTTCTGATGGAGGATTATTGGCAGTATGTAGAGGAAGGAAGGAGAGCCGGTAAGATGCCGCCAATTAAAAACATATACGAGTGGATTAGGTACAAACGACCTATCCAAGATAAAATTCAACAGTCACCTGATAAGATAGCAGCCACAAAGTCACTCGCTTACGTTATCGCCAGGAAGATTGGACAGAAAGGAACAAAGGCTCAACCATTCGTGACACCATCTTTAAAACAAGTCACAACCCAAACACTCGCTCAGAGAATTGGGAGGTACATTGCCGACACTTTAGGCAGTCCATAATTAAAAAAGTTTTTTCATTCTGCAAATTATTTTTATATTTGTGGCATGGAAATACAAGAAATTGTAAAGCTAATCAAGCTTAAGAAACGCCACGGCATCATCAAGCGTGTCAGTGAAGAAACGGGGGTAAGTATGCCCACCGTTAAAAAGTACATTGAAGGCAACGTCATATCAGACAAGGCTCTTTTAGTTTTAAAGGCTGCCCTTGAGGACATCGAAAACGAGGAGGTGCAGCAATGATTACCATTTTAGTTGAGGACAAAGATGTTGTTGTTGAGCAGTATTTTGTCACGTTAATCTTTGATCGTGAAGAAATCGAGTCAATGATTATGGAGCATTACCGGGATGAGTATTCAGACCATGTTTACAGAACAGTTGACGAAGAAGGTGCATCATTCACCACTGACTTTCTTTTGTATAACGACATCGAACGCCACGACGTTATCAACGACTTGATGTACTATCACGATATGAAACCAACAAAAATCAAATTAGTAGAAAATGAAAACAAGTAATGAAACAAACAACATTGTGAAGGCTCTTTTTGAGTTTCAAGGTAAAGTAAATGCTGTAAAAAAGACATCCAAGAATGACCATTTCCACTCCAGCTATGCGGATTTGTCCAGTATTCTGACAACCATTAACCCGGTATGTCAACAGTTAGGGCTTCTAATTACTCAGCACCCACATGATGACGTATTGGTCACTAAGATTTATCACGTTGAGAGTGGCGAATGGATGCAATCTGAACAGCTCTTGAGGATGAGAGATGCAAACAACCCTCAGCAATATGGTTCTGCTTTGACCTATGCTCGTCGTTATGCCCTTGCATCTATCTTCAACTTAAACCAGGCAGATGATGACGGCAACTCAGCAAGTGGGCATCAAGTTAAAACCGTCAAGGAAACCATCACACCACAACATCCAATGTGGGATAAAGCATTAAAACACATCCAGAACGGTGGCAACCTCCAAGACATTAAAGACAAGTTTGTTATCTCTAAAAAACACGAGGAGGTGTTGACGGCAACCAAATGACTAATGAGCAACGGATGGAAGTTACAATGACTCAAAGCCAAGAGGAATGGCTCAAAGCAAGAGCCAATCGTTTCACGGCTTCAGTAGTTCACAAGTTAATGGGGAGCAGCCGATCAGGTTCTCCCCTATCTAAGACGGCAGAAACATTTGTGTATGAACGAGCTGCTGAGATATTGACCGGCAACTCTAAGCCAATTTATGGAGATGCTCTTGATTGGGGTATATCACACGAGGCGGATGCCTTTTACTATTTTAATCAACAGAACTTTGAGGAGTGGACATACTATGGCGGAGAAACCTATGTATTTATTCCATACGGTGAGTACAGTGGTTATTCCCCAGACGGCTTAAGTGAAGATGCAATCCTTGAAATAAAATGCCCATACAATAGCGGCATACATCTCAAGAACTTCAACATCTACGATGCGGATTCTCTCAAACAAATACACCCAGAGTATTATTGGCAGATGCAGTTGGGAATGTTAGCCACTGACCTTGATTACGGTTATTTCGTTTCTTATGATCCACGAATGCCAGAAGGCAAACAGATGCACATTGCAGAGATTGAACGCCATGAGGTCGAGTTTGAACTCAATGAGAAATTAGAGAATGCTTGGGAATTATTGCAAAATATTTTGGCGAATTAAAAAGAAAGTTTATATTTGAAGCATGGAAGTACCAGTAATTTTAATTTTACCTGTCGCCTTAATCATTGCCATTTGCTATTTAGCTTATGCGAAAATTTGCGACGATGTCAGAGAATTTAAGAAGCTTGAGGATGAGCTTGAACGTCAAGCGAACGAATCTGAAAAGCCGTATGTTGAACCTTTATACAGAAGGAGATTCAAGAAATGAACAACATGATACAACAAAGGGTTGCCGCAGTTCTACTCAAGCACCCAGAAACGAAAGACGATGACCGAATGCTTACTGCCTATTATTGGACAATGCAGATGGCAGACGAAGGGCTTAAAATAGAAACCTTTGATGACTTTAAACGTGAGTACACATTCGGCAAGTTGACCGATGCACAGACCATCACGAGAATCAGACGTAAGCTTCAGATGGAACGCCCACAATTTAGAGGTCGTAAGTACCTGGAGAAGTTGAACAAACAACAGAAAGTAAAGGAAGATTTGGGGTATGGTGTACAAAGCAACGGTTAGGCTTTCATTATCGTCAGGCGTAACCATTCAAGGAACAGTGAACGGACATTGCAAAACGCCAAAGGCTTTCTTTGATGTATGCTGTGATTATTTCCTTGAGGAAGTGTGGCACGATGGCAGCTCTATTGATGACATTGAAGTAACGAGCATACAACCTGCTGATAGCTTTTCAAAAGTGATTGCACCGGGTACAACACTTGATGATGACCAAGCCAAACACGGACACGATTATACACCTTTTCACAGGTACAAGATTTTAGAAACAATTTAAAAACTATGTTTAACATATCAAGCGGAGCAATGGCGAAGTCAAGTACCCACCTCCAAGACAAAGAAGTAAACCAGGTTTACAAAACAAAAGACTACTCAAAATTCAAGAGTAAAGAAGGCAACCGTAATTTAAACGAACTCCATCTGAAAAGGCTAACAGAGAGCGTCAAAGAAAATGACTTGCTCCACGCCAACCCAATTCTCGTCAATCAAAAGTATGAGATAATTGATGGACAGCACAGGTTCAATGTTTGCCGCAACTTAGGTAAAGCAGTACACTACATCAAAGTAAAAGGTTTAGGATTATCTGAGATTCAAATTCTGAATGCGAATTCTAAGAACTGGAAGCTTGAAGATTATGTAAGTGGATATTGCGATATGGGTTTAAGTGAATATATATATTTAAATCAATTATTGAGAAATACCAATGTAGGAGTAATGGCATTGCTTTCAATGTTTGGCAGTGATGATGGCAAGAATTCAAACGAATTGAAAAGTGGTGATTTGATATTGCGGAATAAAAAAAGAGGAACAACTATTTTAAAGTGGCTTGATGATTGGAATAAATATTTTAGTGATTATAAAGGTCGTTCATTTATTAGGGCTTTGGTTCATATGTACAATTTGGATGGGTATGATCATAAGAAAATGATGAATAAAATGAGATATCAATCTTCAAAGTTAGTTTCAAGTAATTATACAAAAACGTATCTTGCTATGCTTGAGGAGATTTACAATTACAAAGAACGTGGTGAGAAATTAAGATTCTTTTAGTATATTTGTAGAGTAAACAACAACCGAGTCGAGGCGGTTATGTTTAAAGAATTTTGCCCGTATGGGATAGGTGGCTCGACACATCTATCTTATGCGGGTTTTTTTATGCAATGAGTAAAGATCCAGCAGTATTGTTTTATACTTCCGATTTCTTAACCGGGACTATGACAATGACAAACGAACAGGTAGGTCAGTACATTCGCCTACTTTGTTTACAACATCAGAAGTACACGCTAACAGAAAAAGATATGAAAAACATATGTCCAACATATGATGAAGATATCTACTCTAAATTTGCCAAAGATGAGAATGGCTACTACAATGAAAGAATGCGAAACGAGTACAACAAAAGAAAGAAGTATTCAGAGAGTAGAGCTAACAACAGAAAAGGTAAAACTAAAAAACATGTGAAAAACACATCTTTAACATATGAAGAACATATGGAAAATGAAGATGAAGATGAAAGTGTAGATATAATTAAAAATAAGAATGAAGATATTTTTGCGGAAGTTTGGAAAATTTACAGCAAGGTATCAAGTAGACAACCTGGAAGTAAGAAAGATGCAGCCGCTAAGTTTGGAA
>Ga0208542_1001015_pt1 | contig 12333 bp, 14 predicted proteins | sample DEB08_DNA_3_FD_185495 | JGI IMG/M metagenome (GOLD analysis project Ga0208542, IMG submission 185495) | Aqueous microbial communities from the Delaware River and Bay under freshwater to marine salinity gradient to study organic matter... | ecosystem: Environmental > Aquatic > Marine > Coastal ... | reverse complement strand
TCGCCGCGGGAATCATCCCCGCCGCCTCGACTCGTCCAAGCATGGTGTCCTTGGAGACTCGCCACCGTTCCGGTGGCTCGATCGGAATCTCCCGCGTGAGTGCCTCGATGGTTGCTCCCGGCGCGTGTGCGTCGCGCCACGCGGTCGCCGCGGCAAGATCGGGAAACTCGACGTGGCCCGATGAGGTTGTCACTCTGAATATGTTCATGATCCATCCACCGTGATCGCGGAAGCGTAGGTAAGTGCGGCGTAGAGATAGTCGACTTGGTAGCGAATCTGGCCCGTGACCGCTGCCGTCTTCAATACGATCGCGCCATAGTTCAGCGACGCAGTCGGGATGTTCGTCGTGTGCGTGGCTTTCAACGTGCCGTCGATGTAGAAGGTGCAGCTCGACGAGGTGTAGCGGCAGGTGAATCGATGCCAGGTCGTGGCGTCTTGCGCGACGCCGGTATCGGTTGCCGTTTCGGTGCTGTTGTTTCTCGTTACGGCGTACCAGTTGCCGTCGTCGGTCGCGCGGAAGTAGACGCCGTCGGTTGCATCGCCCGCCACGAACCGCGCCAGGCCCATCGCCACAATGCCGGTCGTCGTGGAATTGCCGAGATTGGCGCCGAGCATCTCCGTGGTGTAGACGGCGGAGGACACCGCGCCGAAATCACTGATCGAGGCGCTGTTGCTCATCCTCCACGAGAGATAAGCGCCCGATGTTGCCGATGCGCCGGTGCTGATGTTCACTACGCCAGGGCGGTTGGAAACGGTGGCGTTTCCGATGTTGCCTCCGTTTAGCGTCGACTGGATCAAACGCTGCGGCCCAAGAGAAACGCCAAGCAGGAAGTGCTCGACGTGCTCAAAGGTATTTGTCTCAGCCAACGCGCTGCTGCCGGGGCCGCCCGACGGCGTGGCCGGAGCCCACGCCGAGCCATTCCACGTCGCTACCTGATTCGTAGTAGCTCCAGACTGCGCAAGATCGCTCAGCGTGTGAGTGTGGCTGGTCGGTGTGCGTGCATCCGATAGGCGGGCATCGTTGCCTTCGCAGGCGGTGTTTGCCGCGCTGCCGTAGCTGACGGCAAGCGTGCCGCTGGTGGTGATGGTGCCGCCTGTCAGGCCGGCGCCGGCGGTGACGCCAGTAACTGTTCCGGTTCCGCTTGGCGACGATGCCACCCAGGCCGTGCCGTTCCAGGTCGCCACCTGATTGACGCTGGCACTGGACTGCGCCAGATCGCTCAGCGTGTGCGTGTGGCTGGTTGGTGTGCGTGCATCCGATAGGCGGGCATCGTTGCCGGCACAGGCGGTGCCGGCCGTCGTGCCGTAACTGACGTTGAACGTTCGATCCGCTGCCAACGTTCCGCCGCCGGTCAGGCCGGTGCCGGCGATCATCTGCACAGTCTGCGCCGCCGGCGTCGTGGACAGCGTCAGGTTTTTGCTGGCGTCGATTTCGAGGCCGGTGCCCAAACCGATCCGCTCGCAGGTGCCGCTGCTCGCGGCTGATCTGCCGACCAGGCCAGGTCCAAGCACGCTGCCGATGTCTGCCGCCACGTGGCTGTGGCTGGTTGGTGTTCGCGCATCTGACAACCGGGAATCGTTGCCTTGGCAGGCGGTGTTTGCCGCGCTGCCGTAGCTGACGGCCAGCGTTCCGCTGGTCGTGATGGTGCCGCCTGTCAGGCCGGCGCCGGCGGTGATGCTGGTAACGGTGCCGGATCCGCTGCCGCTGCCGGCGGCGCCTTGCGGCCCCGGCGTGCTGATGACGATTCGCGTCCGGTCTTTGATGATCACGCTCATGCCGTCACCTCCGCCACCACGGTGAACGATCCGGCCACCAGCGTGGACACCTCGCCGCCGCTGCTGGTCACCTGCAGATCCCACACCCCCACCGCCGGCGATGTCTGCGAAACGGTGCCGTAGATCACCATGATGCCGTTTGCCGGCGTGGCAACGGTGATCGTCAGCGATGGCGAACCGCCGGTGCTGGATGCCCACACCGTTCCGCCTGGGCGATCGCGAACCTGCATCGCAACGGTGTAGCCGGTCAGATCCACCGCCGTGCCGTCAGGCTGGACCACCTCAATCTGCCGCTTGAACGTGTCATTGGCGGTGTGTGTGAAGTCGTGGCGTTCGGTCATTGGCATTCCCCATCCAGCACATTCGCCAGGCAGAACACCCAGCGGAACGTCCCGGTTTCATCCTGCGATCCGAACATCAGGACCACTGGCTTGCCACGGATCGGCTGCAGGCTGAAGCCTGCCGGCGCGCCGTTCACATCCCAGCCTGGTGCTTCGTACGGATCGGCAACGGTGCCGCCGTCATTGGTCAGTTCGCACAGGTTCCAAGCGTGTGTGGTGTTCGATTCGTTGAAGCCGCCAGACACCACCGACACCGCGCCGGTGCTGTCGAGGCTCACCTGGTCGAAGCTGTATTTCCAGCGATTGTTCTGGCCGCTGATCGCGGAATGGCTGTTGATCCTCGCGAGGATCCACCGCAGGCCGAACTGCGCGCGGGTGACGTTGTCGGCTGCCTGCTCCAGCGCGCCACGCCTGCCGGCAACCATGCCGCCGGCATCGAGCGCCTGCTGCATCACTGCGGCGCTGATCCTGCCGGATCCGGTGTGCAGGCGCGGGATTCTCACGGCACCGCCTCGGTTTTCAGGCCTGACCACGTAACGTTTGTGGTGCCTCGCAACTGTTCCTGCTGCGGTCCAATGCAGCTGGTATCCCATGCCTTCCAGCCAGTCGATGCCCACAGCAGTTCGTCATCCGTCAACATTGAGGTAAAATCGAACGTGCCAACGGACAAATCTTTCCATTTCACCTCAGCGCATTGGCCGCTTGACAGCTTCGGCGAACCGTCGATGTGGCGCGTTGGTTCCTGGTCGAACCAATACCATTGGTCCCAAATGAATTCCAGCGTCATTTCGCTGGCTTCGTCCTGCCGTGGCGTGATCGTCGCACCAACGAACATCACCGACCCGATCGGGAATCCGAGGAACGCGGCGCTGTTCACGCGATTGACCACCGGCGCGTACAGCGTCGTGAAATCCGGCCAGCCGTCGGTGTATGCCGGATCATCACTCAGCCACGTGCCGGTCAGCAGAATGCGAACCTGCGGCACGCTGAACTGTTCAGGCTTGCCGGCGGATTCGCTGTAGTTGGTTCCGCTGATCACATCGCCATTGTTCGTTGCGGTCGATGGCACCTCGCGGCGGTAGCGGTCGGTCTTCCGCATGACCACCGAATCCTGACGCTCGATCAGCGGCTCGGGGCAGTGTGAACTGTGGTCGGTTGCGGTGATCGTCACCTGGTAGGTGCTGATCGATCCGGCGACCGGCCCAGACCAATCGACGGTTCGCACCCGGTAGAAGTCCTTGTAGTACGGCCAGCTTGCGGCGGTGCCGAACTGGCCTGCCCAAATCGCGTTGTCGAAATCGCCGAGGCGATCGCCTGGAAACGGAATATCGGCCTGCGAAAACAGCGTGTTCGGAATCATCCATGGATTCCATTTCTGCTGCACGCCGTTCGCATCGGTCTGCCACACCGATGCCGTGAACGTCAGGCTGTTGTTCCACACCTCGCGCCGGTGCTGCAGCTGCGTGATATTGACGTTCCAACCCATTAGTTGAAGCCTCCGCCGCCATCACGGATCTGCTTTTGCACCTGCACGGATTCGCGGAGCAGCTGCACCACCTCCGCCGGCATCTGGTTCGCCTCAGCAGACACCGGCGAAAACTGGCCCGTTGCCAGCGGCAGATTTGCGGCGGCGTCCTGCATCGCCTGCTGGCCGGCGCCGCGTTTGGTTTCCCCGAATGTCGGTATCAGCGGATTCCATGCCGCCGCCTGGTTCAGCCAATCGTTCAGCGTGTCGAGGACCGACCATTCATCGCCTTTGGCGGCAGCCATCTGCTCGGATCGCCTGATGCCGAGCGCGTCCTGAATCTTGCGTTCATCCGCCTTGCCGCGAAACGCCTTGTCGAACATTTCAGGCGTGGCGAACCGTGCCTGGTTGAACATCACGCCGGCCTTGCCGCCGAGCGCCTCGCCGATCGCGGCGCCGCGTGCTGATCTGCTCAGATCCGCCAGGATCCTGATGGCCGCCTCGGCGTTGCCTTTGGTGACGGCATCCAGTTCCGTCTGCGTCATCCCGGCATCCAGCAGCCGCATCTGCAGCTTGTCATCCTTGAATCCGCGCAGGAACTCCAGCAGATCGGCGGATGTCGCACCAGGCGAAACCACGCCGGCGGCGGCTTGCAGCCGCATCTGTTCCACCGGATCCAGCCGCGAATCGATGACAGCTGCGGCGTTCGCCTTGGCTTCCTCGCGTGCCTTGTTGAACTGTTCCACCGCGCCTTGCAGACGGTCCACCACCATCGACAAACCAGACACCGCAGCGGTGACGCCGAGCATGGCAGGCGACAGGCCGGCGAGGCCGGCGATGCCGCCGAGCTTGCCGCCGATACCCATCGGCATGCCAGTCACAGAACCAACCGCGCCGACGCCTTTTGCAACGCCTTTCATCTGGCCGCGAACGCGCTGCATCGCGGAATCGAATTGCCTGGTGTCGGCAGACACCTGGACCTTCATGCTCGCAATCTTGCCGCTCATGCCGTCACCTCTTTGAGCAGGCGCTGCGTTTCGCTTCGCATCGTCTCCAGCACGGTGCCGCCGGCGGCGGCCATCGCCTTGGGGAAGTAGAAAACGCCGCGCCGGCGCCGGCCTCGGCTGCCAGACTCAAGGAAATGCAATCGCCATCCAGGCAGTTCGCGGAAGCCTGGTTTGTTCTGCTGGCTGAACAGTCTGCGGTATGTGGCGCGGCTGTCTCCGCCTTCGGCGATCGATGCCTTGGCAGCCACCTGCAGCTGCCTGCTGCTCGCCGCGCCTTTGCGGATGCCGGCACCGCCCCAAATGATCCGCCGGCCGTGTCCGTGCCGGTATACGCGCGACACCACCGCAACGTGGTCATTGAGGTGCGGATGCACGTAGTCGGATCGATGCCTCGCGAACATCGATCGCAGGAGCGCTTGCCACACCACCAGGCCGCGCCTGATCGCTCGCCGCTGCAGACGCAGCGCTAGCCGCTCCGGCAGCTGCTTCAGCCGGCGGTCCAGCTTGCTGGCGTCGATCTTGAACGTGGCGCCGACCTGCCCAGTTAGCACGCCGGCAACCGCCAGATTGGTGCGCGGGCCGTTCAGGCGGTTCTGCTCGATCGCCACCTGGCGAAGCTTCGCCGGATCGTTCCACCACCCGGCGCCTAGCCGCGCCACCTGTGCGGCTTGCCAGCTCATCGGCGTGCCACCTTCGCGAACAGATCGCGGATGCTGGTCGGCGGCGGCGGTGCCGGCGGCGGCTGGATCAGTTCCATGAAATCACGCGCTCGCATCTGTTCCGCCTGCTCGATGCTCAATCCCAATCGCGATGCCAGACGGAGCAAAGTCCGCCTGGCCGGCGTGCTGTGGGGGCCGCATCAGCTGCCCCACAGTCTCGACAACCGCCGTTGCCGCCCAGGCCGGCAGCCGCATCGCGGCGTCCTGCTCGGTTTCCGCAAACCATGGCGCGCCGTCTTCGCGGCACATGAACCGGCACACGTACCAGCCAAGCGCCTTGCCGTCGGCCTCGATCGCGTCCAGCGCGGTCGGCGTCCTGATCCACACCTGGCCGATGGTCGGCAAGTCCAGCGGATGCAGGCGGCTGGCAGCGGCGGCGAAGGCGTGTCGGTTCACGGTGAAACTGATGTGATCGTTACGGCGCCAACCACCTGCGCAGTGATTGAGATTCGCATGGCGTCATCGATTGCCGCCGACAGCGTGCAGTTCGTCAGGAACGCAGATCCTGTGAAGTCTGCATCGTTGAAACCGATCGCAAACGCGCGCGCGGTCCTCGACAAGAAATCGCCGGTTAGCGCAGCGTGTGCGCCGTCGCTGTAGAACAGCTCCAGGCTGAACGTCACCTGGTACTTGCCGGCGATGAACTTTCGGTACACATCAGCAGACAGTTCGGTGACATCGATAGAGGCACCATCCAGCGTCACCGAATTGATTGCAGCCACCTGACTGATGGCCGACAGCGCGGTGCCGTTGTGCCAGCTGAACGTGGCGAGATTTCCAGATTGAGCGGCCATTAGGTTCCTTCGTAGTGTGTGCCAAACGTGGCGGTGATTTCCGCCGGCAAATCCTCTTCGCCTTCGCCAGGCATGGCGTCGGCGGCGGTCTGGTTCTGGTATCGCATCGCCTGGATCGTCACCGATCCATGGATGCCGTAGCTGCCGTCCAGTGCGGCTATGGCCGCTTCGGCAAGCGCCTTGGCGGCGGCGTAGGTGGTCGCAATCGCGGTAACGTCGAATGTTGCGGCCGACATGCCGGCATCGGCGCCCAGTGTGCGGATCGGCTCGATGTTCTGCACCTGGTACACCAATGCCGGCAGCGCGCTGCCTTGCAGCCGGCTGCTCGGCGAAATCCGATTTCCGCAGATCGCGCCGACGCCAGCGTCGTCTGCGAGCAGTTCGTAGATCGCGGCCTCGATCGTCATTGGATCACCACCCCATCGATCAGCATCACGTCTTCCTCTTCGCGCTCCCGGACAATGCTGGTCACCTGGATGCGCGTGCCGCGATAGTCCAGCACGCTGGTGGCGTCGATGCCGGCGTTCGTGCCGGATCGCCATCTGGTGCGGATCTGGTACAGCGTCCGCATGGCTGCGCCATCCCCGTAGGTGGCTTCGGCGGCGCCGGCGGCACGGACCTCGGCGTAAACCGTCGGGCCTGGCGTCAGCGTCTGCGATCGCTGGCCGTAGCTGTCCACGCTCGAGGATGGCGTGAACACCTGCACACGGTGCCGAAGCTGTCCGCCGCTGATGTAGCTCAATCCGGTGCCTCCGGCGATAGCGTCGGCACCTGGTAATTGTCGAGCGTGGCGCGGACACCAAACGGCACGCTGGACAGGTTCAGCATGCTGATCGATTCGGGATTGACGTAGTAGCCGCCGGCGAGGCGGCACACCGCCAGCTGCAGGTCCGCCGGTATGGCGCCGGTGGCGTATCCGCACACCCAAGCGATCGACACCAGCGGCTTGTCTGCGTTCAGTTCCGGCAGGTCGCCGAAAAACCGCACCACCGCCAGCGCGCTGTCCTGCTCGATGTTGTAGTTCGCGGTGGTCAGCGTCTGCGTGGCGCCGCCGGTGTCTCGGTACGTGATCGCCGAGATTGAATCGAACGGCGGAAACGGCAGCGGCACCTCGTCGAACCACCGCCGCATCTGCTTCGTCTTCGTCTGCTGCGTCAGCAGCCGCCTGGTGTGCCGCTCGGCGAACTGCTGCGCGGCGTCCAGATAGAACGACAGCACCGCGTCATCGTCGGGGAAATCGACGCGCAGCATGGATTTCAGCAGGCTGATCGGTAGTGCTGCCATGGTGAGAAAGGCGGCGCCGCCGCTGCCGTGCAGACGGCGCCGCCCGTTTCCGGGGCTAGATCAGGCCATCTTCAACGTGCAGAACGCATCATCGTTGGTTCGCAGCGCGTCAGTGCGCTTGACCACCTGCATAGCGATCTGCCATTTATCCATCGCCGAGTACGGATCCGAAGTCATTTCGGTGGCGCCACGATCGAAGATTTCGTAGTAGCTGAAGTTCCCGTACACCGCCACGACCTTGCCGGTGGCGAGCGCGTCCACATACGGACTGATGTAGTACGGGATCCCCATGATGGTTCCGGGCGGGCCGCCGGCGAGCAGCGTTTCGGTGCTGGATGCAAGCCACACGTAGTTGGAATTCTGCTTGATCTTCCGCAGCTGCTCGATGACTGCATCGCTGGTGACGATCACAGCGCCGCGCCGGTACTGCACCGGCAGCGTGTAGATCCAGCTGATGATGTCATCCGGAACCGTGATGGTGGCCGTCTGCGCGCCGCTCAAAGTCTTGTTGTAGGTCGGCAGATCGCCGACGGCGCAAACGCCTTGCGGCATGCCGCTGCCGGTGCCATCCCAAAAGTCTTCGTCCTGGTCGGCGGCGATCGCCGCCACCATCTTGTCCATCACGTACGCTTCCAGATCGATGGTGGAATCGGCGAGCAGTTCGCGATTCGCCACCACCCGCGATGCGTACTTCCAGGCGCCGACGGTGGCCTGTCCGAACACCGGATCGGAAGCGGTGATCGACACGCCTTCGCCGATGATTGCGGCCGTCGGCCTCGAAACCTCAAGCGGAATCTTGCGATCGTCAGGCGTCTGCCGAACGGTGGCGATCTGGCGGATCACCGAATCCTGGTACAGCTTTTCGACCACGCGCGCCTCGGTGGTCTCGGGAACGGTGTAGCCGCCGTACGGCGAACTGCCGGTGCCGGTGGACAGCACGCGCAGTTCCTCGCTCGCCATGCCAGTGCGCATATAGCGCTGCCAGGCGGCGCGGTACTCGTCGCCTGCAACGTCCGCAACCGCTCGCGCGGCCTGGACGATGCGGCCGACAGGCCGCTCCAAAGACGCCTTCACGCCGGCGAGCGATGCGGCGCGGTCCGCCTTCGACACCTGCCGCATGATTTCATCGGCGTCCGCCATCACACGATCGAACCGCTGTTCGGCCTCCGCCGTCAGGTTGTCGTCGCCGGCCGCCTGCAGGATCTGCTCTGCCTCGGCGATCAGGCCGGCGCGCTGCTCCAGCAGCTGTCGCTTGTTGTCCATGTCAACGTGTCCTGGCCAGCTGTAGCCGGCGCTTCAATGTGGCCACCGCAGCACCGTGCCGCAGCTGGCTAGTGGTTTGTGGATACGCGGCGTCAGGCACCGCGCTGATTTCGATCAGGTCAACGGCGAGCAGGTTCCTAATCCGCTCGTCGCCTCGCTGTTCCCAGCGGTCTTCAAGCACGCGGAAACCAAAGCTCATCGCGCCGCTGAGAACGCCGCGCTGCATCAGCTCGCGAACATCGTTCCCGCGCGTGGTCTCGGGCAATTCAAAACTGAACCGCAGGCCGATTTCATCCTCGCGCAGGTTCAGCGTGTCAGGCGATCGGGCCAGCACCTCGCCGGCCTGGTGGTTCCATAGCGCCCACACGCCGCCGGCGCGGATCGAATCCGCGAACGCGCCACGGTTCACGAACTCAGTGAACGTCCTGCCGCGCGCATCGGTCAGCGGCAGGCTCGGCCGGTTGAACACTGCGGCGTAGCCGGCCAACGTCTTGCCGTTGGTTTCCAGGTTCATGCCGCGCCGAATCTCAATCATTAGCATCGGCTCCAATTCTTTGAGGCTCTGGCGCTGGCGGCTCGATAGTCGTGGCCGATGCAATCATCGCGCTCACCTCCGAAGCGTTGAAAAACTGGCCGAACGCCTTCAGGATCAGAATCTTGGCGGCGTCTGGCGCCATGGTGCCAGCAGAAACTGCTGCGACTACTTCCTGTAAAGCGGTGACTTGCGCGCCATTGAGCGCGAGCGCCTGCACATCGGTGCCACCAGCCTGCACATCTGCAGCTGGCTGATCTGCCTCCGTCTGCTGCGGCTGCGTGCTGGTGTTGACTGGAGTAAGCGGTTCGTCCAGGCCAGGCAGCGTTGCGAGGCCGAGACGCTGGCGGGCCTCATTACGTGTGAGCAGCCCCGCTTCGACAGCGGATCGGAGCGCCACCACCTGATCGCTGAACGAACCTTTCAGCAGTTCGCGCGTGTCGAACATCAGCTGCTGGCCAGGCGGCAGCAGCTTGCGGCGAACTTCGTCCGACCAGATGGCCGTCCAATGCGACAGGCAGCCATCCCAGTAGCTCCGCGTCAGTTCGACGATCGTCGCGAACGTCGATCGCGAGTGTTCCGCCAGGTACACCGTCGGCACACCAAACAGGCGGCTGACTTCCTGCACGCTGTAGTTGCGTGCCTGCTGCCACATCTGATCCTCAAGTGACTGGTTCAGCCGCTCGATTTTCATGCCTTCGCCCAGCACCAGCGGCTTGCCGGCGTTCTCCGGCCCGGCGTGCTTCGCCTGGTAGCTATCCAAAATGCCTTGGATCGCCGCCGGCGAGATTGCGCCGGGATGGATCAGCGCCAGCTTCGGCACGCCGGCCTGCGCGTACAAACGGCCGCCGGTCTTTTCCATCGCTCGCATCAGGCCGAGCGCCTCGCGTGCCTGCCTGATCGGCGATTCTCCCCACAGGCCATCCCGGCCCGGCGCTCGGATGTGCAGCACATCCTCGACTTCAAGGCGGCCGGCGGTGTGGTGCGAATACCAGACGCCTTCGGTGCTGGTGTGCAGCTGCACATCACCCGGCAGCATCGGCATCAGTTCCACCACCTCGCCGCGCCCGTTCCTGACGATCTGCGCGAACGCATTTCCCCACCGCAGCACGTGGCTGGTGAGCGTTCGCCGCAGCTCGAATCCTGACATCCAGCGGTTCGCGTCCAGGCCGAGCAGATCCGCGATCGGGGAATCGATCGGCGCCAGATCGCCGTCTGCCTCGCGAACGCCGATCGACACCGGCAGTTTGGCGATGTCGGTGCTGATCAGCGACACCGCCCGGTACACCGGGACGATCTGCGTGGCTTGGTCTTCGGACACCCGCTCGCCGCTCGATGCCGGTTCGCCGAGCAGGAACAGATTGGCAGCGCTCGCGCTCTTCAGCGTGAAAGCGCGCGTCAGGATGTCACCCAGGCGGCCCAGACATCGGCCTATCTACGGCAGCGTCCAGGTATTATAACAGACCGCCCGATTCGTACATCGACGGGCCGGCGCCGCCGGTGTCCCGCGCCCAGGCGTGGCACGCCATGATGGCCGCTACCAGCGGATCGATCAGGCCTCGGCTGCGTGATTTCACCGGCCTGACGTTGCCGGCGTCATCGGTTCGGACGGCCGCGTTTGCACAGGCGGCACGCAGCAGCGGATCACCTCCGTGGCGGATCCGGCGATCGGTCCAAAGATCCTGCCAGAACTGGCACGCCGGGGCCATCGTCGCCACGCCTTGGCTGTGTTCCATCACGTAATGCTCGCCGGCGGCGTTCAGGCCGAATTCGACATCCAGCAGCTGGTTGAACATCTGGCTGTTCCATGGATCCACCGCCACCCGCCTGACGTTGTAACGCTGCCGCAGGCCGGCGATCGCGTCGATAATCGCCTGGTAGTTGATGGTGCCGCCAGGCGACAGCTGCAGCCGGCCTTCCTCGGCGAACCGGCGGAACGGCAGCTGGTACGTCACCTCGCGTTCGTGAATGAACTCCGCTGGATACCAGTACAGACCGAGCAGGTGCGCGGTGCCGGCGGCATCGGGATGGCAAATCACCACCGCCGACATGTCTTGAGACTTGGACAGATCGACGCCGATCCAGACATCGGCGCCGTCCGGGATCGCCGGCGGCTCGGTGATCGCGTCCCAGTGCCGCATGTCGAGCCACCTGCCGACCACATCGACCGGCCTCGCCAGGTGGAACCGCTGGAACTCGATTCGCTCGAGCGGCGATAGCCGCATGGCCTGCCATTGGCGTTCCAGCACCGACAGCTGCAGGCTGGCGCCCAGGCTCGGATTTGCCTTCCCCCAGCACGCGACATCCTCCGGATCGTCGGAATCGTCAATGCCGTAGATCGCAGCGTGCCAGTCATCCAGCACCGCCTCGCCATCCAGCATCGCCTCGCACTGCCGCACTTTCTCGGCGTAGACCAGGTCCGGATTGTTGCCTGGCGTGCTGATCATCACCCCGAGGCCGTCGGGCCGGCTGACGTTCGCGGTGGTCATCTTGGTGATGAAACGGCCACGCCATTCGGCCGCTTCGTCCCCGATCCACAGGCTTGGATCTAAGCCGTCCAGGCTTTTCTCGGCCGCACACTGCGCGTCCATGAAACCCCAGTCCGTCACAAGCTTGTTGTGCTGGATGCACTTTCGGCCGGCGGTGGTCCGCAGCGGCAGCAGCGGCCTGGCCATTTCGCGAGCAGTGTCCAGCACGATCCGCGCTTGCTCCGCCTTGTTCGCGATCACATGAATCTTGGCCTCGCCGTTGCTGCCGGCCTCGCCGATCAGGTGCCACAACGCCAGCCCGGCCATCAAGGTGCTTTTGCCGTTTTTCCGCGCCACCTGGAGCAGCGCCGTACGGGTGCGTGCCGTGCCGTCAGCGCGGCGCCAGCCGATGCAGCCGGCGAGGAACCACACCTGCCACGGCAGCAGCTGCCACCGCCGGCCGCGCGCGAAACCGACCAGCTCCAGGCCTTCGATGAACGCCACCATGGCGCCGACGCGGTCCCAGTCCAAACGGATGTCATCGCGTGCCGCATCTGCCTGCCATCTGCTGGCCGCCAGACGGATCCAGCGATTGGACGGCACATCGCCGGCGAGGACGCCGCACACGTGATCCTGGACGGCCTGGCGGGCCTTAGAAGCGGGGTCGTGCATATTTTTGGACGA
>Ga0208542_1001014_pt1 | contig 12339 bp, 15 predicted proteins | sample DEB08_DNA_3_FD_185495 | JGI IMG/M metagenome (GOLD analysis project Ga0208542, IMG submission 185495) | Aqueous microbial communities from the Delaware River and Bay under freshwater to marine salinity gradient to study organic matter... | ecosystem: Environmental > Aquatic > Marine > Coastal ... | reverse complement strand
GTTTGACGACGTAAATGGATGGAGCCCGTCGACTAAATCGTTCGTTTTGGGGGGCAAGCAAATCCAGCTAGTGAGCCTTACCCAAAACGGCCAGCACGTGGCGTACTGGGGAGGCGCTGAGGTCGCAGGCTTCGGCCTCATTACAAAGCGGGTCGACGACTTGCGATAGCTTCGAAAAATAAGGGCGCACTATATATGGGCAGTGCTAAAATTGACGCCATTGAGGCAGGCCATTTTAAGTTATCAGGTGTGCCACATTGGGGAGGCTATTTGATTATCGTTGCGCTGTTTTTGGGCTATTTAGTCACATCGAATAAGCGCGACGATCTGGTGGCCAGCCAGCGGATTGAGCGTTGCCACGGGCTACAGGCGGAGTCAAATGAGGCGTTGCGCGACTTACGCGATGCACTGCTGACAAACGCCGTAGCCTGCGAAGGTGTTACGAAACACAATATAGAAGTCATTCGCCGCCTGGAAATAATTGACGCAAAACTAGACAGAATACAGTAGCGAATGCCCAAGCCAATCCCATCAGCCTACTATTCTGCGCTGCTTTCGTCAGCGGTCTACCCTCACTCAGTGCGCGTTGGTAAAGCTCAAAGCGTTAGAGGCGATGGGCCAGACGCTGCAATCTGCCAGCAACTAGGCGTGGATGTACTCGACTGGATTGATCACGAAAATGGTACGCAAGTCGCGGTTTTTCGCTGGCGGTCTGTGCCTACTGTGGAGATTGTCGCGCGGGGTACTGATAGCCTCCAAGATTGGCGGGCAAACGTCCGTGGGCGGTTCTCGCCGCGCGGCTGGCTGGGACTATGGGAAGAGGTCGAGGGGCGCGTACTGGATGCGATCCCGCGTCGGTCTGGCGTCTGCATTCGGATCGCGGGGCATAGCCTAGGCGGACAGCTCGCCAGAATGGCCGCTCTCACGCTGGCAAATCAGCTGTTTGTTCGTCCGCACGTGGTGACCTTTGGGGCGCCTCGTGGCTGCACAGACCTACAGCGCGCAGAGATCGAGGACGCAGCCAGTGGAGAGCGTTACGAATCGCCGCTAGATCCTGTGACCTGGCTCCCGCGCCGCGTGCCGCTCCTGGGCGGCGTTGGGTCTCAATCGCCACACGATCGAATCCCGGTTTACCGGATTGCCCGGCCCGTCGGCGTCGGCGTCGGGGCGTGGCTGGCGGCGCAGCATTCGATTGATAACTACTGCGCCGCCTTGACTCCCCGTATTTAGCGCTTGCGCCGTTTTCTCTGCTTAGCAGCCTTGTCCCCGCGCGCAGGTCGCCCGATTGCGGCCAGTACCCCCCGAGCCTTCAAGGCCTGTTTCCCCCCAGCAATGATCGCTAGGCATTGGCGCTCGATGTGGTCGAGCGTGTACAATGCGAGCGCTCCACCACGGCGCGCAGTGCGTCGGCGTCCTGTAGGCTCGATGCCCAGCGTGCAGAGCGTCGTGCGCAGGTATCGCGCGCGACCTAGACCAGTCCGATGGGCTATCTCGTCGCAGCTCAGACCCTCGCCCCAATTGAGTGAATCCGGGTCGTCATAAAGGCCAGGCAGCCTCCTCATAATCCGATCGCATTCGTTGGCCCAGTGGCATTCTCGATCGTCCAGAATCTGCCTTCTGTGGGTGCCAATCGATCCGCCTGAAGGCGTAGTGCCCTCGTACAGCTCGATCACGTCGCGACGAAAGACCGCGCAGTGCCGCCGGTTGGGGGCCACGTGCAGGATTCCGAAGCCGTTGCGGCCTTCCACAGGCCATTCGTTCATTTCGTCAATTGTAGGCATGGTCTCACCTCGGACTCGAAACCAGCGCATGGGGCAGCTCGAAGCATTTACAGCGCACGTATGCGCTGACTGATAAGCCGTGAGCCTCGGCCAGTTCTTTCAATTGCGCTTGCTCGCTGCTTGTGATGCGTACAAGTAGCATCTGATCGCGCGCTTGGCGCGGTTTGTGCTGTTTGGTGTTCATGCTGTCACGTAGCAGCGTGCGCCGTCAACCGTGATGACTCCGGCGCCGCCATCCCATGAGGCAGCTTCAAGACTCTCTAGCAGCTCATCGCTGGTAGCCTCGCGGATATATTCGCCGCTGTCGTAATTGTAGAGCTGACCGGAAGGGCTCAACAGTGGCAGGGTTGTGTTGGTGTTGTTCATGGTAGATGTTTTCATGAGGTTCAGTCGTCTCCGTCGTTGTTGTGTTGATCGATGTAGGTAGTATATACATGAGACGTAAAGCACGCAAACGCTTTTTGATCTTTTTTGATCTTTTTTGTTTTCTTGCGTTTTCAGCTTGCAAGCACAGGATGCGGCGGATAGGATACCGCCACACCGAAACGAACGAACACAAAGGAAGCAGAAACAGAATGGAAGGACTCATCACACAGCGCGAAGCCGCAGCGAGGCTCCGCATCACTCAGCCGACGCTCACGGCGATGATTGCGGCGGGTAGCGTAACGACCTACCCGGGAACCCGCAAGGTGTCCGCAGAACAGATCGAACGAATCCGGCAAGGATTGACTACAAAAGAAGAACAGGAGGCAGAAAATGTCGCAGCATCTAGCTGAACACCTCGGGCGGCTGCTGATCGCTGGCCTGGCCGTAGCCCTCGCCGCATACGTGTTCCTTACTGTGTACGCGGTGCGGTGCTGGCTCGACGAGCGGAGCCGTGCCAGGGAGGACGCCGAAGAGATGGCAAAGTTGATAAAGAAAGAGGCAAAATGAAGGTTTCCAGAAATATCACAGTAGGGCCAATGCCGATGGAACGCTATTTGGCTCACGAGGCGCTTTCGTCTTCTCGCCTCAAGCTGATAGCGGATTGTCCTGCCAGGATTTTAACGCCGCAAAAAGAAGGAGGCCATCTCAATCTTGGCACGCTCTGCCATGAGGCGGTTCTTGAGCCGGAAGCATTTGCAGCGGTAAGAGCGGCGCCAGAGGTCAAATTAAACACCTCGCAAGGCAAAGACGCGTGGGCAGAATGGCTCCTAAACCTCGGGCGAGAAGGGAAGTTAAGCCGAGAGCTAACGTCCGATGACGCGCGCAAGGTGAAGCGAACAGACCTCGCAAGCGTATTGCTCCCATCTGTCCGCATCGTCGAGCCTGCGCACCTAGTAATTGCACAAGGCGTGGCCGCAAGCCTCAAGGCGCCCCGGCATAGTCTGATACATGATATGTACCAGGCAGATACGGCGCGTGTCGAACATGTGGTGATAGTGGAAGTCACGCACACTTCAATAGGGGCTCTGGCAAGGCCGCTACGCGTAAAAATTCGCCTCGACTTTTGGGACGACGAGCAAAACAGAATCATTGACGTAAAAACGGTCAATGGCTCAAGTAATCGCTGTGACCGCCTCTCATTCGCGCGCTCCTGCCGAGCGTTCCAATACCCAGTTCAAGGCGCCCTATACTGCGACGTCCTGGAGGCCATAGGCTACCCGCGTCAGACGTGGTACTGGCACGCCATCGAAATGGCCGCGCCATATCTACAGGCAATATGGGCAATGAGAGAAGAAGACAGGGTAGAAGGCCGCAGGCGCTATGAAAACGCGCTCCATGCCGTGGCGAGCCTTAAACTGGCTGACCATGAGAGCCTTCCTGGATATTGCCCTGCGAACCTCGCGGACATCCAACCAGTTCACGTGTACTGGAAGAACGAAAGCGATGACACCACCGAAGCAACAAACAAAGCAGAAACAAAAAGAGAGCTGTAAAATGCAGATTACAAAAGGAAAGCAAATCAAAGCACAACGGGTAGTTCTGTACGGCCCCGAAGGAATTGGCAAGACGTCCTTCGCAAGCAAGTTCCCGGATCCCCTTTTTGTTGACGTGGAAAAAGGAAGCAACCATATTGACGTTTCCCGTACCGAGTGTCCGCAGAGCTGGCAAATGTTCGCTGATATGTTGGTCGAGTTCCAAAAGAACCCGATGGGTTTTGGTACTCTGGTGATTGACACCGCGGACGCACTTGAGGCGCTGTGCATTCAAAAAGTATGCGCAGAGCAGGGGAAGGCTGGGATAGAAGAATTTGGCTACGGAAAGGGTTACGTCTTCGTAGCTGAATCCTGGGGTAAATTCCTGAGCTACCTTACTGCAATTTCTGAAGGCGGCATCAATGTCGTTTTACTCGCTCACGCCCACATGAGGAAATTTGAGCAGCCTGACGAATTAGGCGCCTATGATCGATGGGAGCTGAAACTTTCGAAAAGGTGCGCACCGCTAACCAAAGAATGGGCCGATTTGGTTTTATTCGCGAATTTCAAAACACACGTGCTAGACGTGGACGGTAAGAAGAAAGCGCAAGGCGGCAAAAGGGTCATTCATACGACGCACCATCCATGTTGGGACGCCAAGAATCGCCACGATCTGCCGCAAGAGTTGCCTTTTGACTTTGAGCAAATCGCCAGTTGTATTCCGCATTTACAAAAGGAGGGAACACCCAAAGAAAAAGCACAACCAGAAACCGAACCCGACACAGCGCCGAAGCTGAGAAAGCTCAAAACTGACCCGGCCAGCTTTTGCCCGGCGTTGTGGGATCTGATGGATCGACACCAAGTGACCGAAGAGCAAATACGCCGCGCAGTAGCGGCAAAGGAGTACTACCCAGAAGGTACGCCAATTCATCTATATGACCAAAAGTTCATAGAAGGTGTTCTGGTGGCCGCCTGGCCTAGGGTACTTGAAACCATCGAACAAAACGAAGGAAAAGAAAATGAGTAACGATCTCAACTCTCTTGACGTTGCCCTTGACTTTGAACCCACCATTGAGGACACGGGCGCCCGCGCGTATTGCCTGCTGAAGCCGGGTAAGTACCCCTTCAAGGTGACAGGACACACGAAGGCACAGCACGCAGGAAGCGCCAACCTGCCTAGCTGCCCAAAGGTGATAGTGGCCTGCGAAGTCGACGGCGGAGAACAAGGCAAGGCGGCGATAAAGTACACCTTTTTTATGCACGGGCGGTGCATCGGGTTTCTCGTCGACTTCTTCACCGCTATCGGCATCATGCAGCCAGGCGGTACGCTGAAAATTGACTGGAGCCAGATTGCCGGAGCGACCGGGCTGTGCGAAACGAAACACAGGCAGTACGAAGGCGAAAGCTACAACGAAATAAAGCGATTCTTGCGGGCGGAGCAAGCCCCGAAGCAGTCGGCCTACGCCGCGCCGCAAGACCAAGGTTTCACGCTAGGCGATTTTTAACTTAAAAAATGGAGCTACGTAAATACCAAAAAGAGGCCCAGGCTGCAATCGTGGCAGCCTGGGCCAGGGGAGTAAGGCGGACGCTGTTAGTTTTGCCCACAGGGTGTGGCAAAACTATTGTTTTCTGCAAGCTATGCGAACAGCTAGTGGCGCAAGGCAAAAGGGTTTTAATACTGGCGCATAGGGGCGAGCTGTTAGACCAGGCAGCAGATAAAATGAAAGTATCTACCGGACTAGGATGTGCAGTCGAAAAGGCGGAACGCAGTTGCTTGGAGGGTGATTCTCAGTGGTACCGAATCGTCGTAGGGTCGGTCCAAACCATGTCCCGTAAAAAACGGCTAGAGCGGTTCGATTCAAAGTTTTTCGATGCAATCATTGTGGACGAAGCGCACCACGTATTGGCAGGCAGCTACCAAAGAATTTTAGGCTACTTTGATAACTCAAAAGTATTAGGCGTAACAGCTACGCCAGACCGCGGAGATAGTCAAAATCTAGGTGAGTTCTTTGAATGTGTAGCCTACGAATACACTTTGCCCAAAGCAATTATACAAGGATTCTTGGCGCCTATATCAGCCCTGACTATCCCGCTCAAGATTGACCTATCAAAGGTAAAAACGCAGGCCGGAGATTTCAAGTCATCGGATATTGGTTGTGCTCTGGGACCTTATCTCGAAGATATTGCAACCGAGATGGTAAAACACTGCCGAGGGCGCAAAACCGTTGTTTTCTTGCCTCTGATATCGACTAGTAAAAAAATGAAAGCTATACTCGAAAGGCGCGGTCTCAACGTGGCAGAACTAAACGGACAAACGAAGGAACGCGGCGAGATTCTACAGGATTTCCAGGACGGAAGATATGATGTTTTATGTAATTCAATGCTGCTGACTGAGGGTTGGGATTGTCCCGATGTAGATTGTATCGTTTGTCTTCGTCCCACTAAAGTACGGAGCCTCTATGCGCAAATAGTGGGAAGAGGAACCAGGATTGCGCCAGGTAAAAAAGATTTACTGCTGCTAGATTTCCTATGGAACTCAGAACGCCACGACCTTTGCAGGCCGGCGCACCTTATCGCCGAAAGCGAAAAGGTAGCAAAAAAAATGATCGAAATATCTGAAAAAACACCCGGCAAGGCTGCAAGCCTAGAGGAGGCAATGGAAGAAGCAAAAGACCGGGTGGCAGAGATAGAGCAAAAGCTGGCGCAGCAGTTGGCCAGTTTCAAAAGCAGAAAACAAAAGCTAATAGACCCTCTGCAATTTGAGTTGGCGATTGCAGATCAGGATCTAAAAAACTACGTGCCGTCGTTCGGCTGGGAAATGGCCCCCGCATCAGATAAGCAAAAAACGGCGCTGATGAATGCAGGGATACAAGCCGACCGGATAGAGTCCGCAGGGATGGCTAGCGCGATTCTAACGCGTCTAGGCAAGCGCCGCGCCGCTGGATTGTCTACTCCAAAGCAAATAAGGTTACTCGAACGGTACGGCTTTGAGCAGGTAGGACAGTGGCCGATCGCAGCAGCGAGCGAGATGATAGACCGAATTTCAATCAATGGTTGGCGGATACCTACTGATATCGTGCCGAGTGAATACCGACCGGAAAAAAGAAAAGAGGAGAACCGAGAGCATGCAAACAGAACTACAAGAAGCGCTTGACCACTTGCCCGCAAGCTCATGCAGCTACGAAGAGTGGCTACAAGTCGGCATGGCCCTACATCACTCGTGGGGCAGTTGCCGAGATTGGGTCGCCTGGTCACAAAAAGACCCGGCTCGTTTTCGCGCCGGGGTATGTGAGGCGAAATGGAAAAGTTTTGAGGCGAAGGGACCTGGACAAGAAGTGACCGCCAGCACCATTTATCACCTGGCACAGCGAAAAGGCTGGCGCAGCACTGGCCGCGTGTTAGCGGTTGAAGGAGAGATTATTTACGACAGATCGTACGCGGCGCCTGCCGTAAAGGTCGCGACGCTGGAAAGAAAGCAAGATAACGCCGAAGCTATGCGTCTTGTTTTCGATCCAGAAATTGTAGACGAAGAAACCATATACCCACCTGGCAAAGCCTGGGACGGATTGAAAGATTTCCGTGACTACCTGACGGCGATTTTTGAACCAGAGGAGTTCGTAGGCTACGTTACCGAATGCCACGAGAACGAAGACAGGATATACCCACAAAAAGGCGTGTACCATCGCACCGCCGGGGAATTGATCGAGAAAACGCGCACCGCTCGCGACATGTCCTATGTGGTGGGCGATTGGCACCCGAGCGCGGGCGCGTGGATACGCTTCAACCCGGTGGATGGCCAAGGCGTGAAAGATGCAAACGTCACGGCGTACAGGTACGCGCTAGTTGAGAGCGACGAGCAGACGACCGGCATCCAACTTGCGCTAATCAAGGCTCTTCGGCTACCTATCGCAGCGCTCGTTCACAGCGCGGGCAAGTCAATTCATGCCGTGGTAAAAATAGACGCGCGCGACTACGCAGAATACCGCAAAAGGGTAGACCATCTATACAATGTATGCGAGGCGCACGGACTCAGGATGGACCGACAAAACCGCAATCCGTCCAGGCTCTCGCGTATGCCTGGCGTTTTACGTGATGGCCGTCCTCAGTTTCTACTCGCTACTGATATCGGGATGAAATCATGGGAAGCGTGGGATGATTGGGTCGCTGACGGGCAGGACGATCTACCCGAGATCGTACCGTGGGAAATTGGCAAAGAACGACCGAAGCCAAAACCAGAGCTAATCCAGGGTATATTGCGATTCGGCCACAAGATGCTGTTAGCTGGCCCGTCAAAAGCAGGAAAGAGCTTTGCATTGATTCAGCTTTGCGTTGCGGTCGCTGAAGGGTCGAATTGGTTTGGGCTAAAATGTGCGCAAGGCCGCGTTCTGTACGTGAACCTTGAGCTTGACAAGGATTCGAGCCATTGCCGGTTGTGGGACATTTACAAGGCGCAAGAGCGCATCAAAACGACAGGCAATATCGACATATGGCAACTGCGCGGCCACGCCACCACAATGGACAAGCTCGCGCCCAAACTAATACGGAAAGCGCAACAGAAAGGGTATACCCTAATAGTGATAGACCCGATCTATAAGGTGCTGACGGGCGACGAAAACAGCGCGGCAGATATGGCGCACTTTACCAACCAGTTCGACAAAATAGCAGTGACGCTGCAAGCCGCTGTAGTTTTCGCGCATCACCATTCAAAGGGCGCGCAAGGGCAAAAGGCTAGTCGCGATAGATCGAGCGGTTCTGGCGTATTCTCCCGCGATCCCGACGCAATCGTTGACATGGTGGAGCTAGAGTTAAGCGACACAAAACGCCAACAGATTTGCAATGAGCTACAATGCCACGCCCTGACCGCCTTGCTGGATGAACACGCAACACAGATCAAGTGGCGGGCCATGATTTCAGAGGAAGATATAGAATCAGCCATCAGCTTGCTTGGAGTCACTCAAGAACCGGGAATGCTTGAGGATGAAGACTTGAAAGATCAAGCCGCCGCGAAGGTAGCGCAAATCTTCGAGGATTGTAATTCTCTTAGCGCTTGGCGAATTGAAACGACGCTGCGTGAATTTCCTACCATGAAGCCTATAAACCTTTGGTTCAAGTTTCCAGTGCACGAAGTCGATACGGTTGGCGTGCTGAAATCAGCCGCGCCCGAAGGTTACTACGCACCTAAGCAAAGCCAAAGTCAAAGCAAGGGTCGAAGCAAGGCGAAAAACGACGAAATATCTAAAGCCATGTTCGACGAGGCTTTCGATCAATTCATAAACGACCCAGGCAACCCGGGAAAGGTACCGCCATCAAAACAAGAAATGGCAAAAGTGCTGGGCAAAAGCGAGAGAACAATTCACCGAAGAGTTTTAGCTTTCAATAAAGATTATGAGCTAAAAAATTCGCTAATACTACCTTTGGATAAGAGTAAAAAATGAACAAAGTGAACTACTTAAAACACATCGCGACAACCCAGACAAACAGCATTTGTCACGATGCCGGCATTTGGACAAAAACAGCATTTGTCACGATGCCGGCATTTGGACAAAACACGGCTTTTGTCCGACATTTACACAGCGTATATCTAAAGATATACCCGTACTGTCGTCATTCGTCCGTCACGGCTCGTTACCCGCAAGCGGGCAACTCGGCCCCGCTTGCGGAGGGCAGACCGTGACGGACGATGATACGACGACCCCGCGCGAAGGGGAGCAGGGAGATGATACCATAAAATTTTTCGTGCCAATAATTCCCCCAACTGCGACAGCTCAACAAAAGCAATTTGTAAAACGCGGCGCTAAAACGATCGCTTATGATTCCCCGGCTCTAAAAGAAGCACGCGCCAAACTCCAAGCCCACTTGCCACCCGCAGAAAAACAAAAACCAAAAGGCCAAGCTATTCAAGTTGTGCAAAAATGGATATGGCCCTCCCCGAAAGCATACCCGCCAGGCACCCATTACCGAACCACTAGGCCGGACGTGGACAACTTAGCTAAAGCGCTGATCGACTGCATGACCAAGGCCGGGTACTGGTGTGATGATGCCCAGATAGCTAGCCTGGTGGTAGAGAAGTTCTACAGCGACACGGCGCCCCCTGGCATTTTTGTTCAAATTTCAACTCTCACCGAAGGACACACCAAGCAATGAACGCAGCCACTATACCCGCGATTATAATTCCGTATCGCCGCGAACCCTACCTAGAAACCACTCTGACCAACATCGCAGAAACCGCAGACCACCCATACCGGCTTTACCTGGTGAACGACGAACCAGACTGCGGCCACGTGCCAGCGCTGCCGCGAAAAGCGCCTGCCTGCGTAGACGTCATTCACCTAGCCAGCCGCGGGCGTGGCCTATCGTACGCGAGGCACCTAGCGCTCAAAGCAGCAGAAGCCTCAGGCCATCATGTCGCAATTCTGCTAGATGCGCACATGTCCTTTTTTTGCGGGTCTGCTTGGCTATCACGTATGCACCAATACGGCCAAGACAACCCCGATACGTTTGCCTGCGCCATCTCGCTGCGCGGTCGCCCAAACAACATGCTAGCAGCCCACCACCTGGCGCACGGTCGCGTTGAATGCGGCGCCAGATTGATCGACCGCCAGACAAACAGCGAAGGCCGCCGCGAAATCTTCGCCCGCCGGTGGTCGGATAATCGCGACATATCGTATGCCCGCGATGTCGCGTGCCCGCTCGGCGGCGCTTACGTGCTGCGAATCTCGACTTATGCGGCTATCGGCGAACCCTGGCGGCTGCATGTTGGATGGGGGTGTTCCGAGCAACTCGTAGCGCTGGCCTGCTGGTATCTCGGGTACCGATGCCGCGTTATACCCGTACCCGCATGCCACATGTACCGCGATCAATCCCCACACCCGCAGAGGCTATGGCGCGTGCTGCACAATTCGCTACTATTGGCGCACCTATTCCTGCCAGAGGACGAAGAAGACGCAGCCGCGCGATGGCTCAGCCAGTACAAGCCACACGAAGCCGCTAAAGCTGCGCAGCGACTACCCGCGGACGAAATCGCCCGACTTCGGCAGCTCTACCACCCAGACGGCGAAGACGCCGCCGCAATTCGCGCCCGATTCGTCGAGGTGGCGCAATGAGACTCGGGCTGTATGTATCGCATGGCTCAGGGGTGCCGGAAACCATTCGCGCGGCTTGCCTAGATCAACTTACCCAAGCAGGTTTTGACCTGGTCATCTTCGTGGTACCGGCACACCTCAGATCAGAAATCACCGACAGATGGCCGTCCAGCGCCATACACATGGTGGATCAGGAATGCGTACGCCCGTGCCTACTGGATCGCTGGCATAGGATAGACACCGGCCTGCAAGGCATACGCAGAGCGCATCCGGTACACCTGCTCGAACACGACGTATACTACCCAGACGACTACGCGAAACGCCCCCGCCCCGACCTCCCCACCGTGGCTACTTACATGCCCGCCGTGCGGCTAACGCGCACAGGCTGGGGCACCGCTCAGGAGCTGTCTTCGACTTGCTGCGCGCGCGCTGGATATCTCAGGCAAATCTCGCGTCGCCGCTGCGAAACGCTAGAAGCCGGGAAGAGACAAACCGTAGACGAACCAGGGAATGCCCCCCGGGACCCAGGGAACGCGGCGCTACTGAAATACCCGGGCGTTCCGGTGATCGACATCCGGCACGGCAACAATTATACAGGCGATCGCACCGCGCAACATACGCACCATCCTGAATTAGGAGACTTTGCCGCGTTCTGGCAAATCATCAATGACGCAAAACACACAGAAAAGGAACCGACACCATGAACACCATCACACGAATCGAAATTATTAACGCAGTGGCAGAATCTATCGACGCCAAGACGTACCTCGAAATTGGCGTGCGCAATCCCGCTGACTGCTTTGACCGAATCGCAATTCCGCAGCGATGGGGTATTGACCCACGTGGGCCGCTTACTTTCGGCCCACGCGAACACAAAGGCACGAAAGACACCCAACCTGTCCGGGCATTCGTTCGCGAGACTTCCCATGACTTTTGCGCAGCGCTGACGAAAGCCGCCCACAGCCGAAAGCGATATAGACCCGCCGGGCGAGGCACCGTACCAGCACCAAAACCAGGCCAGTATGACGTGATTTTCATTGATGGCGACCATACCTACGCCGGCGCCGTGGCAGATTTTGACTTGGCCTATGACCTGCTTTCGCCTGGTGGCGTGATGGTCGCGCACGATTTATTGCCAGCAAACGACAACGAAGCTGCACCCACGAAACCAAACAACGGCAAGCCGTGGTGCGGTGAGGTCTGGCGCGCTTGGCGCGATAAAGTTTTGCACCAAGAGTCACACTGGCGCTCAGAGATCGCAAACACCGACCATGGCGTGGGAATCGCGCGCAGGTATCGGGATGGTGAACCTATGCCCGCGGAACCGATAAAGATTGAAAGTCACGAAGATTTGCGCGGCGTTTCGTTCTATCCTGGCCCTGGCATCGCTCACGTGCTGAAAAAATTACTTAGGCTCTAACGCATTTCATCACCAGACCTTAGCTTCGGTATGGCTATGCCACGCAAAACGTCTCAGCGGCGATGAAAACGGCCTTCGTGCCGATTCTGTGGGTAGGGTCGCAGACGGGAGACCCCCCCCGGGTAGGTTCTTCCAGACCCGACCGGGCCGGGCGACCG
>Ga0208542_1001010_pt1 | contig 12379 bp, 13 predicted proteins | sample DEB08_DNA_3_FD_185495 | JGI IMG/M metagenome (GOLD analysis project Ga0208542, IMG submission 185495) | Aqueous microbial communities from the Delaware River and Bay under freshwater to marine salinity gradient to study organic matter... | ecosystem: Environmental > Aquatic > Marine > Coastal ... | reverse complement strand
AGCACGACTAGGCCCCAATATTTTGGACGTCTAACAATCAAGATCCAAGTAAGTGCACCAGCGGCTAGAAGGCCTAATGCGGCTGGTGGCGCAAGTGAGTTGCGATTGAAATAAATACCTATCCAATGGCCTTCATCAAAATTGACGGCACCTGTCCAATTGTTTCGCACTGCATACCAAGAAGCAACCAAACCAGGTTGCATCGCCACCAAAAACAGAGTGAGCTGTTCGATCAAAGTGAAGCTTCGCGCTAAATACAGACCCGCCAAACAGGTAACAGTCAAAGTGAAGGATTCAACGAGTGAATAGCTGCTGAAAGTTGACCAGAAAGTCGACAGAAACATCCAGCCACAAAACAGGAGCAAAACACCAATGGGTCCTCTCAATAAACTCTGCGGAATGCCGCGATGAAACAGCAGTACGACTGCAGGAACCTGAACCAATAAATACGTCGCAAACTTGGTTGAACTGATGATTTCGCCATTTATTTGGCCGCTTGCTTCCCAAATTTTCAGTACAGGACCTTGAGTCAGCAAGCTAAGCAAAATCACTACATAGAAATATTCAAGCCATTTCAAAATCTGACTGGGCTTGGCAACGAGTGTTTGCACTGCAGAATAATCTACCTGAGCCCTTATCAGCACAATAGAAGGCTTCGCAGGCGGGGTTAACAACTTCGGTAGAATGCAAGTGTGACAACGACAAGCAATGAAGAGTATGACCTCTTAATCTCTGAGCTTTTTGCCGAAGCCCATGGCTTGCGAATGAAATATGAAGAATTCAGTCAATACACAGAAGCCAAAATTGCTGAGTTTGTTCTTGAACGCAAGCCAATGGCAATGCAAGTCGAACAATTATCGCGCGATTTGGCGGTTACAAATGCGCAACGTGCTCAGATTCATGCAGATCTAGTCGAACTTACGGCGCGAATCGACAAACTTACCGCCCAACGCGACGCTTCTCGCGCCAGAGTAAAGGCTCTCGAGTCAACTCGTTCATATCGACTTGCAAGAAAAGCTCGACGATTAATACCCAAATTTTTACAAGGCAAATAATTTAATGGCCGTTCGGCAATATCCGGTGATAATCACCGTGCGTGATCGTCTTTCATGTCTGCAACAGCTTTTAAAGTGGCTCGAGAACATGGGCCAAAACGAAATTTGGTTGTGTGATAACGACAGTACCTACCCACCACTTGTCCAGTTTTTAAAAAACACCAAGCACAATGTGGTTTACAACAAATTCAATTTGGGACATAGAGCACCGTGGTTAAGCGGGCTCGTACCACAGTTAGGAAATGAGAGATACTTCATAATTTCAGATCCTGATGTTGTTCCCGATGCGAATACACCGAGTGATGTGTTTGAAGTATTCGAACACATGTTGCATTCAAACCCGACAATTGACAAGGTCGGGTTCTCGCTTCGAATTGATGATCTGCCTGATCACTTCACCCATAAATCTGATGTCATCACCTGGGAAACCCAATTTTGGCAAAATGTCTATTGGCCAGGCTTTTACAAAGCACCGATCGACACGACTTTCGCAATGTATCGACCTGGCGGTGGGCACCAAAACGGCAACTCACTGCGAAGTGGTCCCCCGTACTCGGCAAGACATTTGCCGTGGTATCAAGATTTTGCCAATCTCTCAGAAGAAGATAGCTATTACATTCAGCACAGCGATCACCTGATTACAAACTGGAACTCTGACAAACTGCCAGCCACTGTGCAGGCACAACTTGCAAAGCTTCGTGCCCAACAAAGTGCCGCTAACTGAATCGCGCCATGACAAATAGTGCAATTTCAGTCAGTTCTCTGTCCAAGAATTTTCGGCTGTACCACGAACGCAACCGCTATATCAAGGCAGCGTTGCTACGTGGGCGACGCGCAAAGTATGAAGAGTTCTGGGCCTTAAAGGATGTCTCATTTGAAGTAGCCCATGGTGCAACTCTTGGGATAATCGGCTCGAACGGTTCAGGCAAAACGACGATGCTCAAATGCCTAACCGGAATCTACACACCAGAAAAAGGCGCGATAAAAGTCGACGGCAAGTTGGCCGCTTTGCTTGAACTCGGTGCGGGTTTTCACCCAGAACTCACCGGCGCTGAGAATATTTTTCTCAACGGTTCAATTCTCGGCATGTCTAAGCGAGATGTGCAGAATAAGTTTGCCAGCATTGTTGAGTTTGCCGGTCTCGAAAAATTTATCGACACACCAGTCAAGAATTTTTCTTCTGGCATGGTCGTCAGACTAGGTTTTTCAATTGCATCACACGTCGAACCTGAAATTTTATTGATCGACGAGATCTTGTCAGTTGGTGACCAAGATTTTCAACGCAAAAGTAGCGAAAAAATAGAAGAGTTCAGGCGTGAAGGCCGCACAATTGTTGTCGTAAGCCACAGCCTCGGGCTTGTTCAACAACTCTGCAAAGAAGTGATCTGGCTTGATAAAGGCCAAATTCGCCAATCGGGGCCTGCGGCAGAGGTGATTGCTGCTTACACCGGAGGCAGCTATCAACCACAGACCGAGCGTGATGAGTCATCGCGTAATCGTTGGGGCACGGGAGACGCTCGGATCAACTCGATTGAGTTGCTCAATCATGACGGAACGATCGCGCAGGTCGTTGAATCAAACGCGGGCGCGCAAATTAGGTTTCAGATTTCTGCACACACTCGAATTGAATCGCCAATCTTGCGTGTGCAGATAACGCGACTCAACGGAGACGTAGTTTGGGCAACCTCAACTCAGCGCGGCACAAATACGATGCGCGTTCTTGACGGCCCAGCAACTGCCACATTAAACATCGAGTCGACCAAACTGCTTGAAGGCACATACTTCGTTTCAGCCGCGATAACTGACTCAACTGGTACCACTGAATTTGACCATTGTGAAAACTGGCTGAGATTCAATGTGCACAAGACAAATGTCTTCGATGAAGGCATAGTCGCAATCAACTCAACTTGGAGTCTTGAGCGACACCACCGCTGAATTGGTTTAGAGCTCTTCGGCTAGACGTCGCTTCAGCTTGTTGAAAGTTGCAAGACCAATGATTAGTGAGATCACCGCAGCCACGATCAAGGCACCAACGTCTTGAAGTTTCGGAGCAGTGCCGTGATAAGTCGTTGCTCGAAAGGCCCGGATAAAAACTGCGGTCGGATTCCAATGCAAAATATTTTCAACCGCCAACGGAACTTTTCCCTCAATTATTTTGGGGTCATAAATAACTGGAGTTGCAAAGAACCAGAGTTGATTAATAATCGTCCACAAATATGGCAAATCACGAAAAAACACTGCACTAACGCTCAACACAAGCGCAATTCCGCCAGCAAAACAAGCCATTAGAACCATCAGCAACAAAGTCATTGGTAGCCAAGGGAGAATCGCACTGCCGGCGATCAATAAAACCAAACAGACCAAACTCATCTCTATCGAGAATTGAACGAAGCAAAATAAAACTTGTGATAAAACAAGACTTTCTCGGGCAAATGCAACTTTGCGCACCAAATTGGTATTGCTCAGGATTGATTGCAAACCAACACTGCAGATGAGAGCGAAAAATCCCCACGGAATAATCCCAGTAAGTAAGTACAGGCCATACGTAGTGATCCCAGAGGGATCACCGACCGGTGCTTTCGCGCCAAACAATAAGCCGAAAACAAATGTATAGATCGCCATCTGTGCCAAAGGATTGAGAAGCGACCATGACCAGCCGAGTACAGATCGGCGATATTTGCTTCGTAGTTCACGCAGAGTCAAGTTCCATAACAAGTTGCGTGAAGCAGCAATCTCTTTAATCTGTTGCATTGATCTCCAAGTTACCATTGCGCCATTGAGATAGACTTGAAATATCTCGCTTATGGATGGCAATTCTCCAGTCTCTCCAGAAACTTTGCAATCAGATCTGGCTCTAGAACTAGAACAACTGAAACACGATTTGCAAGTTGCCGAAGGCAAAATAATGCAACTTGAACTTGCGCTCTTGCAATCTCGAGATTTTGCAATCGGCGCAGCGGCTGAAGCTAGCGAGACACCAATTATTCGAGCCATGTATGTCGAATCTGAGCGAAAACTCGGTGATGCAAACGAACATATCAAGAGCCATCTGGCACATATTGCTCGACTTGAACAAGCACTTGCTGACTTATTGAAATTTGAGAAAATCAACAAAGATTTACGCACTCAAATCGAAACTCTTCATAATTCTGCAACATGGCGTATCGGTAGAAAAGTCATGTTGCCAATACGAATTATCAAACGCATCGTGAAATAGCGCCGATGCGGCCGCAGTTCAGCATCATCACGCCAGTTTTTAATCCGCCGCATGAGGCATTTGAACAATGCATAAAGTCTGTCTACGCACAAAAAATTACCGATTGGCAATGGTGCCTAGTTGATGACAAATCAACAGACAGTTATGTTGCCAAGCGTCTAAAGGAGCTTCAAGTCTTAGATAGCCGAGTCATTGTCTTTTCTCGCTCAGAAAATGGCGGAATTGTCGATGCAAGCAATGATGCGCTTTCGCTGGCGACGGGTGAATTTGTTGTTCTGCTTGACAACGACGACGAACTTCACGCCGATGCGTTGGCCGAAGTCGCCTCACGAATTGAACTTGACCCAGAAATTGACTACATCTACACCGATGAAGACAAAATAACTGTGGATGGCAAACATTATGACGAGTTCAAAAAGCCTAAGTGGTCGCCTGAAAGACTGCTTGCCCATAACTACTGCTCTCATCTTTCAGTAATCCGTCGCGAATTAGTAAACGCGGTAGGCCGTTTTCGACGAGGGTTCGAGGGTTCGCAAGACTACGACTTGATTCTGCGCATCGTTGAAAAGACGTCGAGAATTGCTCATATTCCAAAGGTGCTCTACCACTGGCGATCAGTGCCAGGTTCAGTTTCAATCGCGGCAGATGAAAAACCATATGCATTCATTAGCGCTACAAAAGCAATTTCTGAGCATCTGTCGAGAAAAAATATCGATGCTGAGGTCGAAGAAGTAACGCCGTACGCATTATCAAGAGTAAAACGCCGACTCAAACAATCTCCAGAGATCGGCATCGTGATTCCGACGTGTGGAACCACGAAGTCTTTGTTCGGGGTCGATACGTGTTTAGTTCTCAATGCCGTTGAAAGCATCGAACGTAAAACCAACTACAAAAACTTCGAAATTATTGTCGTCGCAGATGCGCACACGCCAGCAAATGTGCTCACTGAACTTCAACGGATTAGCCCTACGAATTTGAAAATTGTTAACTATGAAAAAGAATTCAACTTTTCAGATAAATGCAATGTTGGAGTCGTCAACTCTGACGCACCGTTTATCGTTTTACTTAACGACGACACTGAAGTAATCAGCGAAGATTGGCTCGAAGTGATGCTGGGATATATGCAAGAACCCGATGTTGCTGCGGTCGGCCCGATGTTGCTGCTTGAAGACGGTCGAATTCAAAGTGCTGGTCATTCACACACGCCGTACCCGCACAACTTTTATAACGGTAGATCAATCAACGAACTCGGCGAACTTGGCATTCTTAAGGTGGCACGAGAATGCACTGGTGTTACTGGCGCATGCATGATGGTGCGTCGAAACGCTTACTTTGAAGTCGGAGGTCTCAGCAAAGTGTTTCCACTTTCATTTAATGACGTAGATTTATCATTCAAATTTTTAGATCGCGGGTATCGAATTATCTGGACGCCATTTGCTCGTCTCTTTCACTTTGAAACTGCGACTAGACCAAATGTTTCAACACCACAAGAAGTTGAACTGATTACGAATCGCTGGGGTAACAGAATTTATAACGACGAGTACTGTCGCATCGAATAAATCTTGTGGGCGAGGGGGGACTTGAACCCCCACGTCCTTGCGAACACTGGCACCTGAAGCCAGCGCGTCTGCCATTTCGCCACTCGCCCGAATGGACTACTGACGCTAACAGTTATGCATAGATGTGGGGCGTAGAATTGATGCATGTTTGCGCGTGCATACGGCTCTGCAATCAGGCCAATAAACCTCGGGCGCGAACTACTTGGGTTGATCGATTCGATGGATAAATCGGGCCCAATCAACCCAGATTTTGTTGTCAATTTAAACGCGACAGATTATGAGGCTTTTGCCGATATTGAAAAACATCTGACACGCGAACTTGCAGAAGCGGCGACGCAGTTCGCTGAAAAAAACGATTTGAAGCATTCAGCACCAATATCTGTGATTTTGAGAGTTGACGATGCGATCAAAGTCGGAGACTTTTCGATAATCAATGAGAGTCAACCCGAACGCACGAGTGATGAGCTCGCTACCCAAAAGAACTCGATTGCCGTGCAGCCTGTGGTGGCCACAGCACCTCTGATTGAGGCTGTGTTGGTCATGCAAAATGGTGAGCGAATCGTTCTGGAAACCGACTCGCTTAAAATCGGTCGCCAAGCCACTTGCCGAATCGTGTTTAACGACAGCAATGTCAGCCGCGAACACGCTCAAATGCGTCGAACCGCCGATGGTTGGAAGCTTTTGGACCTTGGCAGCACCAATGGCACAAAAATCAACGGGGTAAAAATCTCCGAGGAGCAATTGCTTGTAAACGGAGACGAACTCAGTTTCGGTACTTCAAGTGCGAAGTTTGAGATTTCGTGAGCATTAATCAAGATGAGAATCGGTTCGCTTGATGTTGGTTAAATGGGGTGCATCTAGCGACACTGGCACTTTGCGAGTGCAAAATGAAGATTCTTTTCTTGCCCAAGAGAAGATTTTCGTGGTCGCAGACGGCATGGGCGGGCATAATGCGGGCGAAGTCGCGAGCGCCATGGCTATCAAAATGTTGGCAGAAGCACAAACGAACGGAATTGCTGATGCAAGTCAGCTTGCAAAAGTAATCGAACAGATTAACCATTCAATTTTTCAGGCTGCAGCGAATCAAACTGATCAGCGTGGCATGGGCACAACACTCGCTGTATTGGCATTAACACCAAACCAAACAACGAATGAAGTTTCGGCTGCGGTTGCCAATATTGGTGACTCACGTACATATCTATTTCGCAATGACGAGTTTCGGCAAGTCAGTGTTGACCACTCGTATGTGCAGGACCTGGTCAGTGAAGGTTTGATAACGCGTGAAGAGGCGCGGACACATGCGCGACGCAACATCGTAACGAGGGCTCTAGGTATTGAACCAAGTGTTGCAGTCGACACTTGGACGCTTCCGCTTATTACCGGTGACAGATATGTCTTGTGCAGTGATGGTTTGGTTGATGAAGTTACCGATGAAGCAATAGAAAAATGCGTTAAGCAAAAAATTGAACCACAAAAAATCGCCGATCAACTTGTCGCAATTGCAAATGCCAACGGAGGTCGTGACAACATCACCGTCATAGTTGTCGATGTAATTGCAGATGGCGCCAACTCAGCAGCAGCGTCTTCTGTAGCCCCTGCAACAGCGCGTAAAAAGAAGCCGCTGGTTAAAAAACTTGTGCTCAGTGGCGCGATTGCGATTACAACCGTTGTCGCCATCGTGCTTTTAAGTTCTTACCTGCGCAGCGGATACTTTGTTGCCTACGAAAACTCAGATTCTGATGCTCGAGTACTGATTTATCGTGGCAAGAATTTCTTATGGGTGAACCCAACTATCGAAGCCGACAGCACGCTAACCCGTGAAGACTTAAGTCTCGGATTGGCACGCGAGATCATTGCGCGACCATCATTTTCATCAACTTCTGATGCTCGTGACTATGTCAACCAAATTCGCGACGTCGTAGAGCAAACGAAGCCATGAGTGATAACAGCCGAACCATAGTCAACGACCGATATGAAATCGGCAAACGTATCGGGCGTGGTGGCATGGCCGAGATTTTCCAGGCCAGAGATATTTTGCTCGACCGCCCCGTGGCAATGAAGGTATTGTTTCCGGAATTTGCAACTGACCCAGCATTCGTCGAACGCTTTAGGCGCGAGGCACAAGCAGCTGCGAACTTAAATCATCCAAATATCGTCGCTGTTTATGACTGGGGCAAATTAAACAATACGTATTACATCGCAATGGAATACGTTAATGGTCGAACGTTGGCAGATATTTTGAAACAGAGCGGCACTCTTACCCCGATGCAAGTTTGCGACGTCATGAGCGAAGTTGCATCAGCGCTGATTTCGGCTCATCAAAACGGCGTGATCCACCGTGATATCAAACCAGGAAACATCCTTGTGAGTACAACCGGTCGGGTAAAAGTTGCTGACTTTGGTATTGCGCGCGCGCTTGGTGCAGGAGTTGAACAAGGGCTCACACAGACCGGCGCTGTGATGGGCACAGCCACCTATTTCTCGCCCGAACAAGCGCAAGGTGCATCTACCGATCAGCGAAGCGACATTTATTCGCTCGGGGTCGTTATGTACGAAATGCTCAGTGGCGTTCCCCCATTCACCGGCGAAAACGCCGTCGCGATTGCGTACAAGCAGGTGCATGAACGCGCCATGCCACTAGATCAACGCCTGACATCTGCTCCGCCAGAAGTTGCTGCAATCGTCGCTAAGTGCATGGAAAAATCGCCCGACGATAGATATTCGAGTGCTGAAGAAGTGCGTGACGAATTGCGTCGATTCGTCGAAGGTATGCCTGTCTTGGCGGTGTCTGCAAAAAAAGAAGCGGAACGTGCAACACAGGTGGTGCCACAAACAGATGTCAATGCAACGACTGTGATTAGTACGCAAGACGCGGCGACTGAGTTACTACCAAAAATTTCGCCGACTGCAACTAAGCAAACTAACTATCCGCCATACGACGATAAGTCTCCGCAACGTACTGCAGTGTTTGTTTTTGGTGCATTGTTTGCCGCAATCGTCTTGCTCGCGGGCGGGCTTTTTCTTTACCAGGCCCTCACCCGCAATGCGGCAAACGCGTCGATCACAGTGCCCGATGTACGAAATTTGACAGTCAAACAAGCAAGTGAGCAGTTACTCGCATCTGGTTTCACGCCGATTCCTTATGCAGCGACCAAAGATGGTGTTGGAAACGACATCGTCTATGCGCAAGACCCGCCGCCAAGTGTGCTCGCACGCTCGGGTGATCAAATCACAATCACATATAACCCAGCAAGTACGCCGGTTGCCGTGCCGCTTGTACGTGGGTTAACAGTGAAAGAAGCGACTGCCCTGTTGGCGCCACTGGGGTTGACTCTTTCAATCAAAGAAGTAGTCAATGATCCGAAGATTCCAGAAAATCAGATTATGTCGCAAGATCCAAAAGTTGATACACAAGTGCGTTCTGGATCGACGATTGTTGTAATTGTGTCTGGCGGTCTGGGTAAAGCAACTGTGCCGAATGTTCAAGGGCAAGTAGCCAACGCTGCACAACAGCTGTTGCAGACCTCGCCATATAACTTTGTCGTGACTCTGGTTAACGAAGCGAGTTCAACGATCGAACAGGGTCGCGTAATTCGAACCGAGCCGGCAATCGGCGCCCAGAGCCCAGCGGGCTCGGCTATTACAGTGTTTGTTTCATCGGGTGGGAACAAGGTTGCTGTGCCGCAAGTAGAAGGCCAGACCGAAGATGATGCGCGGGCACTACTTGCAACTGCTGGATTAACCCCAGATGTCAAATATCAAGACGTGCCCGCAAATGACATCAACATTGGCAAAGTAATTACACAAGGCACTGACGCTGGAACGCTGGTTGACCCTGGGTTCATCATTCGTTTGACAATTGGTCGCGCAGCAGTAGTTACGCCATAGTTTTATTTTTTGCAGCGCTTAAGAAAATTCTTAATTATCTCATGGCCATGATTGGTCAACACACTTTCAGGATGAAACTGCACGCCTTCTATATCTAATTCGCGGTGACGCACCCCCATGATGATGCCGTCAGTTGTCGAAGCAGTTACCGTCAAACAGCTTGGTAGCGAACTTGGTTCGATAACAAGTGAGTGGTAACGAGTCGCATTAATCGGCGAATTGATATCTTCAAAAACACCGATGCCGTTGTGGCTGATCTCTGATGTTTTGCCATGTTGGATTTCTGGTGCATTTACAATTTGAGCGCCAAATACATGTCCGATTGCTTGGTGTCCGAGACATACGCCAAAAATCGGTGTAACACCTGCAAACTTGCGAATAGATTCACACAAAATTCCTGCATTCTGCGGTTGACCAGGACCCGGCGAAAGCAAAACTCCATCGGGCTTCAATTTAATTGCTTCGTCGACAGTAACTTGATCGTTGCGCACAATAATCGGATGTGCCCCAAGTTCGCCAAAATATTGCACGAGGTTGTAAACGAAACTGTCATAGTTATCGATCACCAAAATTTGTGCACCAGTTCTATTCATTATCTTCAGCCTGCCTGGGAATTGAGCAATTACAAAGCGATTTAATCCCCTACACTTAATGAAGTTATGGCAAGCCAAAAGCGACGCAGCGGTGGTCGAACCACTCCAAAAGGCACAAAACCAGGCCGAGTACATGAGACCCATCGCCTCGATACGTCGGATACGCATTCAATGCACGGACAAAATATTGCTGGCGCCTCTTCGCGATATACGCCGCCAACTTTGCGTGAACAACGTGTTAGTCCATCTTGGGTACCTGTATTGATGTTCGCCTTGCTTGGTCTTGGCGCATTGGTGATCTTGCTCTACTACCTGGGTTTCGTACCTGGTGGTCGCAACAATTGGTACTTGTTTTCTGGTTTGCTTGCGGTTCTTGGTGGTTTATATACCGCAACTAAATATCACTGATCAATTTCAATCGATCGGCGCGATTAGATCCATATCTTCCAAACAATGCTTTGGTGGCGGTGGGTTTTGGTCTGGTGCCATTGTCATTCGTAATTCAGTGCCACAACTCGAGCAACGATAACGAACGTTTATGCGTCGCATTTCACCTGCTGGCGGTGGCGGCGGAAGTGTGGATGTCATGCCACGCAACATGCCGAGGCCAATCTTCCAAATGAAATAGAGAAGTGCGAGGCCAAGGCCGAACCAAATTATTGATCCCCACATTTCGGGTTTAGATTATTTAGCCGAGTCGTTCGATGATTGTGGCATTTGCTAAACCGCCGCCTTCACACATCGTCTGCAAGCCATAACGACCGCCTGTGCGCTCGAGTTCGTTTAATAGCGTCGTCATTAGACGAGTGCCCGAAGCGCCGAGTGGATGACCCAACGCAATCGCGCCACCATTGACATTTACTTTTTCCATGTCTGGGTGAAGTTCTTTCTCCCAAGCCAAAACCACCGATGCGAAAGCTTCGTTAATCTCAACTAGGTCGATGTCGTCGATTGTTAATCCTGCTCGCTCGAGCACCTTTTTTGTAGCCGGAATCGGTGCAGTCAACATGTAACGAGGATTCTCGGCTGCGAGTGCGAAATTAACGAAACGTGCACGAGGCTTCAGACCAAGTTGTTTGGCACGCTCTTCAGACATGATCAGCACTGCGGTCGCACCATCGGTAATTTGCGATGAGTTACCTGCTGTGACTTTGCCACCATCTTCAAGCGGGCGATATGCCGGTTTGAGAGTTGCCAGTTTTTCGAGAGTCGACTCACGGATGCCCTCGTCGGTAGTCATTACTTTGCCTTCAGAGTCAAGTGTTGGGATGATTTCATTTTGAAATCGACCTTCTTTTGTTGCACGTGCAGCAAATGTTTGCGACCGAACACCGTAGCGATCCATATCTTCGCGTGTGATGTTCCACTTTTCGGCGATTAACTCGGCAGAAATACCTTGGTTAACAAGACCGCCATCGGCTGCATATCGCGCTTGCACAGTTTGTCCGAATGGGAAACCATGTTTTCCTTCAGCGATCGATGAACCCATCGGTACGCGAGTCATCACTTCAACACCTGCGGCAACTACAACGTCGTATGCTCCGGCAATAACACCTTGAGCAGCGAAGTGAGCGGCTTGTTGGCTTGAGCCGCATTGACGATCAACAGTTGTACCTGGAACACTCTCTGGCCAACCAGCAGCAAGTACCGCGTTTCGTGCAACGTTCAAACTTTGTTCGCCAACCTGCATTACACAACCCATGACGACGTCGTCAATTATCGCTGGATCAATACCAGTTCGTTCAACAAGAGCTTTCAAACTATGCGCCGATAAATCAACTGGATGCCAGTCTTTAAGACGCCCATTTCGCTTGCCACACGGTGTTCGAACTGCGTCGACAATCACTGCTGTTTTCATTTTGATCTCCTGATGCTTTAAATGTTCTTCTAGTCTGCCCCGCCAACGACCTTTTTAGGAAGTTGAAAGTGGAGACCAAACGTAGTCACGATAAGAGCGCGAAATATAAGCAAAATCGCAACTTTGCTCGATGCTGACGACTGTCCATGTTTGCGATCAGCGATCGATGCGGGGATCTCAACAATTTTGTACCTTCTTCTGCCACTTAT
>Ga0208542_1001009_pt1 | contig 12393 bp, 15 predicted proteins | sample DEB08_DNA_3_FD_185495 | JGI IMG/M metagenome (GOLD analysis project Ga0208542, IMG submission 185495) | Aqueous microbial communities from the Delaware River and Bay under freshwater to marine salinity gradient to study organic matter... | ecosystem: Environmental > Aquatic > Marine > Coastal ... | reverse complement strand
CAAGTAGCGGACTATACGTACGAGTACCATAGATGGGCGGCGCGTATACCGAGGCTTTTAGAGATAGTAGAGGACTACGCTTAACAACTAAATAAATCAAACAAATGAAAACAGAAGAGCAAAAGAAAGACCTGGAATGGTTTGATAATGGAGGGGTGCATTTTAACAAAAGGCACGGTAATAACGACACTTGCGTAGAAACTAAGCCCGTTTGGATGCAATGGGAAGAAATAAGCTTAGACGGTGAAGTGGAATGTAAAACCGGTATAGGCAAGTTTGGTTTAATAACGGACATGGACACCACAGAGACAGTGGAGTCAATAACCATATTTAAAGGAATTGACGCCGATGATTGGCCCTACTGGGACGAGCTATTTGTAGAATACCTACATTTAGAATGGTGCGAACTTGAAGAGCTGCAGAAGGCATTATAAAGGAGTACGCCTAATTTTGTATAATAGTTACTTTCTATTATGGCGGGACACAGCACAAAGGCGAAAGGGGTAGATAGGCGGAAGAACCCTTATAGGAACTTCTTTAGGGAGAACGTAACAGACGAACAGCTGCGGGCTATCTGGCTTAAGGTATTAGAGGCTGCTGAAGAAGGCGATATAAAGGCGCAAAAGGAAGTATTCGACCGTCTGTTTGGACGGCCAGACGTTAAGGTGCAGGCAGACGTACAGCAATTAGAAAAGATAGTACCGCCGTGGATGCTGGATAATGAAGGTAAATCCTAACCTCAAGTTTTTACGGGACAACTACCTAACCAAGCGTATACTGGTTCTGCAAGGGGGTACGCGATCGGGTAAGACGTTCAGCGCTATACAGTTTCTTATAGAGCTTTGTTATAAGTACCCTAACGCGGGAATGGTTATAACAATAGCCAGGGCAACCTATCCAGCTATACGTGGGTCTGTACTCAGGGACTTCATAGATATACTTAACAGCTTTGAGGCGTACCGGGTAGAGAACCACAACAAGACCGAGAGTACGTATCTACTGGAAGGCAACCTAATAGAGTTTATCAGCTTAGACCAGCCGCAGAAGGTCCGAGGGCGTAAAAGAGATCTACTCTTTATAAACGAGTGCAACGAGATAACATTAGAGGGCTGGAACCAAATGCTATTTAGGACCACGGCCTGCGCGGTTATCGACTTCAACCCGTCCGATCCTATGCACTGGATATATGACGAGGTACAGACGCGGAAGGACAGCGAGACGCTTATAACTACCTACAAGGATAATCCGCACCTTTCGGACGTGGTCATAGCCGAAATAGAAAGATTTAAGGACGTAGACCCCGACTACTGGAAGGTATACGGCGAGGGCAAAAGGTCAGCAGGAAGAAAGGGACAGATATACACTACCTGGCAGAAGGTCCAAGAAATAGACTGGACGGAATGCAGCTCTATTACCTACGGCGTAGACTTTGGGTTTACCAATGACCCGACTTGTGTAGTAAAGCTGGGCCGTAAGAACGACCGCCGGTACGTGGAAGAGATAGTATACGAGAAGGGCTTAACCCTGGACCTATTAGCCGACCGGATGAGAAAGGCGGGAATAGACGGAGGGGACACCCTTATATGCGATTCAGCCGAGCCGCGAAGTATTACCGAGCTTAAGCGCTACGGGTTTAAAGCGATCGGCGTAAAGAAGAGTAAAGACTACAAACGACATGCGATTTTAGACCTTAAGCGTCTTAGTATCTTTGTAACTGCGAATAGTAGAAACATTTGGGAAGAAGTAACCTGGTACGCTTGGGAGATGGACAAAGACGGGAAGCCGAGAAGTCCAGAGCGGCCGATAGATGCCTTCGACCATTCAATGGATGCGATACTATACGCAAACAGCGTTAAACCCAGGGAAGTGTATATATGACATTCTTAGAACGGCTACAGAAGGCTATTGGATTCGCACCAGCGCGAACCCTTCAACAAATTGAAGAGGCCGAAAGAATCACTAACAAGTATTTCGCCGCACTTTCCTACCTGGGCAGGGGGCCAATTTGGAACGATGACAATGTACAGAACTACGTAGAACAAGGGTATGCAAGAAACCCCGATGTATTCGCCGTAGTTAGTGCAATAGCTCAAAAGACCGCCGCGCTGGATGTTAAGTTAATCGAGAACGTACAAGGGGAGCAAGTAGAATTAGATCACCCGGCGCTAAAGCTCATATACGAACCCAACGAAGAACAAAGCAAGTTCGATTTCATAGAGCAGCTGGCCGGCTATCTACTTATTACTGGAAACGCTTACGACTACTGCACTTCTCCGGCCGATGGACCTAACGCGGGGCGGCCGATAAATATGTACGTTCTTCCGTCTCAGTTCATGGACGTAGTAGGCGGCGATATGGGGACACCCGTAGCCGGTTATACTATGAGCCTCTGGGGGAATGTAGAGGGCGCCGAGTTTACTACTGACGAAATCATACATTTCAAGAACGCCCAATACATCTACGGCGATGGGCAAGAGCGGTACGGCATGAGTCCGATCCGTTCGGCTTGGCGTTCTATTGAAACCGGGAACAGCGGTTACGAGGCCAATAAAAAGGGCTTGGAAAACTTAGGACCTCCGGGCGTACTGTATGATAAGGGTATGGAGGGTATAACCGATACTCTAACCGAGGTACAGCAAAGGAACCTTGAAGCCAAGTTCAGAAAGATGAGCGGCACGAAGAACAGCGGGACCATAGCCGTAACCTCGGGTAACTTGGGGTATATCAACTTCGGTCTGTCCGCCGTGGACCTGGCCATAATGGACACGCTGAAGATGACGTTAGTAGATGTCTGCAACGTGTACCATGTGCCAAGCCAGCTATTTAATAGCGAGATAGGCAAGACCTACAGCAACCTAAAGGAAGCGCGTAAGCAGATGTATACAGACGCCGTACTGCCTATGGCCGACCGCATCTACGGCAAACTGTCTCGTAAGCTCTTACCAAAGTACCCAGACCTCAAAGGGCGAGACGTCTATTTTAAAGTAGACCAAAGCAATATAAACGAGCTTCAGCCGGATATGCAGGAACTGGCCAACTGGCTTAACGTCTCTTACTGGCTTACTCCAAACGAGGCCCGCGAGAAGATGGGCTACGAAAGAGAAGCGGACCCAATGATGGACGAAATATATATGCCCGCTGGCCGTGTTCCTATTTCCTTAAGTGGGTTAGATGCCCCACAAATAGCCGAGCAGATAAACGGCGATAGCTTGCCGAATGACTAAACGCGAAGGGGCCAAGTACTGGACCCGTAATGACCGCAAGCGGGGGCGCTATGTCCGCAAGTATAACAAGGTCTTTAACAAGGCGCTAAACGACCAGATAGCAAACCTCTTAGAGTATCTGAAGTTAGCTACAGACCCGCAGGCGGTTCTAAGCGCTGTTACTACTCTGGTCCGCAGGGACGATCTAAAAGCGGCTTTCGTTGACTTGTACCAAGAAGTAGGCGTAGACTTCGCGACCGGCTCCTACAATCAGATTAAGCGAGAGGCAGACAGCTCTAAGGAAATGACCTTAGAGGACTTTCAATATATATGGACAGCTCAGATGTTAGAGTATGTAGACACCGAGGCGGCCACTTATATAACCTCCATTATAGGCAGCAGCCAAGTAGCGGCCAAGCGGATAATTCAACGGATCATAGCCGAAAGTTTAGACGAGGGTCTAAGCATATTTGAAACTATGGAACAGCTAAATAAGCGCGTTCCTATTGAATGGCGCAATATATCCAAGTGGCGAAGCGAACTAATAGCACGGACCGAGGTTCTAACAGCGTCCAACTACGGAATAGACACGGGAGGCCAAAGCATAGCGGATGAGTTAGGGCTACAGCTTAAAAAAGTATGGATAGCCCGAATAGATAGCCGTACGCGAACTATACCGCCGGATGCCGCCGATCATGTAGTAATGAACGGGCAGACCGTGGACCGGGACAAACCTTTTAACGTGCAAGGCATTAAGATGATGCGCCCAGGGGACCCTAACGGAGAAGCTAAAAACCGCTGTAATTGTCGCTGTACTGTGGCCTTTGTCCGGGACGATGGGCAGCCGATGTTTAGTGAAATGTAGTTTTTTACTCTATGTAATTTTGTATCGAAATGGCTAAGACCTATAAGAACTATCCGGAGGCGGTAAGTAATAACGCGAAGAGGGGGATAGAGCTTAACGAAGCTGTAAACAATAGGTGCGCCACTCAGGTAGGTAAGGTCAGAGCGCAGCAGCTGGCCAATAAAGAGGCGATAACTTACGACACCGTTAAACGGATGTACAGTTATCTGAGCAGGGCAGAGACCTACTATGACGAGAATGATACGAAAGCCTGCGGGACTATTTCGTATTTGTTGTGGGGCGGCTTGGCCGGGAAGCGTTGGAGTAAGAGTATAATAGACGAAGAAGAAAAGAGTATGAGCGGTACGCTATTGCATAAGGGCTTTAATGATCCGTCAATGATCGTCAAAGACGTGGACGGAAAAAAGGGCGTAGTATCTGGCTACTTCTCTAAGTTTGGGAACGTAGACAGCCATAACGATGTAATGGCCCGCGGCGCTTATTCTAAGTCTATTGCTGAGAATGGACCCAACGGTAAAGGGCGTATTGCTCACCTTTGGAGTCATAGCAGTTACGAGCCTATCGGTAAGCTCATGGAGCTTGCAGAAGATGACTACGGCCTATACTTTGTTTCTAAGCTGGTCGATAGTGCAAAGGGCCGGGACGTTATGGCCTATTACGAGGCTGGAATAATTAACGAGCATTCCGTAGGCTTTTCTATTGTTAAGATGGCTTACGAGATGGACGATGAAGAGAAGCCCAAGTATGAGCGGGTCCGCACCATTACAGAAGCTAAATTGTGGGAAGGTTCCAGCGTGGTCATAGGGGCCAACGCCGAAACCCCTACAGTATCGGTAAAGTCCGGGGACGAGGTTAGTAACCTTGTAGAACGCCTGGGCAAAATGCAAAAGCTACTTCGTTCGGGTTCTACCCTGACGGACGAGGCTTTTACACAACTTGAGATCGAATGCACCCAAATACAGAAGGCGCTTAGTTCACTCGTAACGGATGAGCCGCAACAGCACTCAGAAGAGACCGAGCCGAATCTGCTGGACATTTGGAACCGCATTAATCTGAATAAATGAATGTTTCTTAAATCTGTCTAAAATGAACGCAGAAGAACAATTGAACAAGATTGCTTCGGACGTTTCCAGCTCTGTAGAAAAAACCAGAGAAGAGCTGAACGGCCGCATTGATGCAATCACCAAGGGCCAAGCTGACTACAGCAGCCAAATTGACAAGCTGACCGACCTGGTTAAAGAGGTACAAGGCAACAGCGAAGAAGTACAGAAGCACAGCGACAAGCTGGACGCTCGTCTGAAGGAGCTTACCAAGAACGGTATGTCTACAACAAAGGCGGCCGAGCTGACTACTTCCGAGGCTATGGCTAAGTCCATCGTAGAGAACCCAGAGTACGAGGCGTACAAGAACGATCCTTCAATTCATAAGGGTATTCGTATCCCCGGTATGCTGACTAAGGCTGTAGGTACTATGACCTTTGCAGCTTCTACTACTGGAGACGTAGCCGAGCAGACACGCCTTCCAATCTTGCCAGACGTAGACCGTCCTAACCGTGTCCGTAACTTCATTCCCCAGGGAACAATGATCGGAGACAGCGTACGCTACGCTAAGGTTACTGGCGGCGAAGGCACAGCCGGCAACCAGACCGAGGGCAACGCAAAGAGCCAGGTAGACAAGGATATGGCCGAGCAGACTTTCAACGCTCAGGTTATCGCTGCTTTCGCTCGTATCTCTACGCAGATGCTTGACGATATCAGCGGCATGACTTCCTACCTTTCTTACGAGCTTACTCGTTTGCTGATGAACCAGGAAGATAGCCAGCTTTTGACCGGGGACGGAACAGGTACTAACCTTTACGGACTTGCCGCCGCTGCTGCTGACTCTAACGACCTCAGCACTACAGCCAACTGGGCCGAGCCTAACAACTGGGACTGCATCCAAGCTGCTTCCGGCTACTTGGCTTCTCAGGACTTCATGGCCGACTGCGTAATGGTTAACCCTACCGACTTCTTCGCTATGATCGGTTCTAAGGGATCTAACGGCCAGTATGTAGCGCCTTACTACTTTGACGCTGTTCAGAACACTTATACCCTCTTCGGTATGCCTGTTTATCACAGCTCAGCAGTAGCTGAAGGTTCGTTCTTCGTGTTCGACAAGGCCGCAGCGTCTCAGCTGTTCCAGCGTTCTGCACCTTCCGTACAGTTCTTCCCTCAAGATTCTGACAACGCTCAGAAGAATTTGGTTACTGTCCGCGTAGAGGAGCGCCTGGCGCACGTTCGTAAGCACGATAACGCGGTATTTACCGACACGTACGCGAACGTCAAGTACATCATTACTCCTACATAGTAGTAGCTTGAGTAATTACTAAGGGGGCTTCGGTCCCCTTTTTTTATGCTCAAATGTTAAAGTCTGGGCGCAAATGTTAAAATGCTTGTAGGGTATTCTAACTCTTCGCACATTAGCCACATGAAACAAGCAGACAAATACCCTTTTGTATTTTCAGACGGCCCGTCTTTCAGGGCACAAAAGCCCAAAACTATGGCTTCTGTTTCTTCTTCTTTTGGCCGCTGGAACGCTCTTCCCCTTGCTCAGCGGATTTACTCGGACGAGTTCGTTCGGTTAGCCGCTAAGGGGTATAACCCTGCTGAATGCGCTGAGCGTGCTGCTGCAATCGTCCGCAGCGTAGACGGCGATTTAGCCGCCAGCTTTGAAGAGCTTAAAGGCTCTTCCTTTAGAACTCCTGCGGGTATGTTCCGCTGGGATAGCGCGGATAAATTCCCGGTCTGCTAATCTTAGCAGCAAGCCCTACCGGGCTTTGTTCTTAGAGGCTCCGGCCTCTTTTTTATTGCCCTATCTTTGCGTTAGCTTACTTTCATGTTTTCATGTCTGTTTAGGTGTTTGGTGGCAGCCCCGTGTAATGCGGGGCTTTCTTATGCCGTAACTTTGAAGCATGAGAATAGACCATACACTAACGGCGGTTACCCCGGCTATCATTATCAGCCGTGAAGAATTTCGGCTTTATGCCCGCGCCGTAAACATCACCGGCGAAGATGACCTAATAGATAGGCAGTTAGAGGCGTCTACGCGATACGTAGAGACGTACATAGGCCAGAGCTTGAATGAAAACCGAATGCAGGCGATCCTTTGGGACTTTGACGATGACCGAGACATGGACGCGGGAGAACTTAGATACGTGCTGCCGATGGGTCCGGTAAGCGCTATTACTTCCGTAGTAGGCCAGGACCTGGAAGGGGCAAACACTACCCTAACAGCAGACGAGGACTACTACCTACTAACCGGGGGGCGGCTTCGCATTCCATCGCCTACGGCCTACTCTACTTATACGGTTAATTATGTGGCCCAACTGTCCTACGTTACTGAGAACGTAAAAGAGGCTATTATTAAGATATGCGCCGAGCTGTACCAGAACCGAGGTATAAGCGTAACGGGTACTATTGTAAGTAACCTTAAAGCGGATCTAAACAGCCTGCTGGCTAAGGAACGTACTAAGCTCTTCCTATGAATCCGGGGCTACTAAATGAGCAAGTAACGTGCTACGCCTACACTACTCAGGCGGATAGTATGGGCGGCTTCCGGTCTAAAGAGTCTGTAAGTTTTACGGACTGGGCGAACGTCAAGCGGTTAGGCAGTTCTAAAAATGCAGACGATGCGCGGGTACTGAACGTGGCCAGGTATGAAATTACCATGCGTTCCCGCTTGGATTGGTCCGGCGATATAGACGGCCCAGACTTTCCGAGCGATGTATTTAGAATAGAGTACAGAGGCAGAAGCCTGAGCGTAGACGGTCCGGCTATGGAGGGACCAGATAGGGCCTTCGTAACTTTCCAAGCAGTAGAGCGGCAAGCGTAGTGCGGATAGAGTTCAAAGTAGACCAGCGCGAGATAGATAAACTTATGCGCGATCTATCGGCCTACGGGGGCCGACTGGCTAAAGAGGTAGACGATGAAACCGCGTACGCTGCTTATGAGGTTCAGCGGTTAGCAGCTGAAAAAGCGCCTCACAACCTGGGCCGGTTAGGTAGTTCCATACAAGTACAAAAGCAATCTAAGTTAGTAGGCTATAGTAGAAGGCTTAGGGGCCAAGCTGCGCGGGTTACTTATATCGTAGGTACGGCTTTGAAATATGCGGCCGCTGTAGAGTTCGGGAGCGTTCCACATTGGGCGCCTATAGCACCCTTAAAGCAATGGGCTAAGAGAAAGTTAGGAGACGAGGGCGCGGCATACGCTGTACAAAAGAGTATAGCAAAGAAGGGTACAAAGCCTAAGCCATTTTTAAGGCCTGCGTATTTTAGGGTAATACCAGGCTATAAGAAAAAAATCAAACGATTACTAAGGTCCGTTAGATGAAGGTAGGGGTTTGGATGCCGTTATACGGCCGTCCGTTAGTTCTTAGAGCTGCTTTAGAGAGCTTTAAGGCCATGCGTATACGTTGGCGAAATATGGGCATAGAGTTAGAGCTATGCGTAGGCTGGTCCCTGCCCGATGACCTTACGCAAGTGGTCAATCACTACGGCTATCCGTATGCGTCTGTTTTCGCCGAGAATGACCCTTTAAGCTACAAGCAGGAAGCTATTTTAAATATAATGCGCGGCCGCTTTGACTACTATCTACAAATAGGGTCAGACGATGTATTTATAGAAGAGGCGGATATTTATTACGAAGAGGCCCTAACCAGAGGGGTACAGTATGTAGGATGCCGGTCCGTTTACTTTATAGAACCGAGTAGCCAGAGGGCAGTTAGTACGGCAATGACCCATACAAGCGTAAATAGCGTCTTTGGTGCGGGTAGGCTATGGAGTGCCGAGGCTATGGATAAAGTGTTAGAGAACGGCCCTATATGGCCCAAGGCTATGAATAACCAGCTGGACCTACTGAGCGAAAAGCAATTCAAGGCCGCCGGGGTATGGATGGAAACCTTCGAAGAAGAACGGCCCTTTATTGTGGACATTAAGAGCGAAACCAATATCTGGAAGTTCAAGAAGTACCAGAACGAACGAGCTGAGGACTATAAAGAGATAGTAGGACGGATGGACAAGGGGGCGCGGGCCGCCGTAAATTTGTTACATGAAGTTAGCGCAGGGGCAAATACTTAAAGCGGTTTATACGCTATTAAAGGACAAGGTACTGGCCCCAGAACTGGCGGGAGCCTATAACCTTAACTACGTCCAGCGCGTAATAGATGACGGCGGGAGCATTATAGTAAGTACTTGTTTCAGCAATAACACAAGCCTAACGGGGTCTTATATTCCTGCCTACACTTCACAAACCCCAACCTTTGCGGATAAGGCTTATATCTTTATCTATGGTCTAAACACAAACGAGACCGGGCCGCAGGATGAGTTTATATACGAGGTTGCTATATCCGTTAAATGTGCAATAGTAGCCGAGCGGACCAGCATAAGCGCAGAGGATCTAAATAACTTCGGGGACACCGTAGCGGACCTTATGCAGCCTACTACTTTTGACAGTATCACAGTAACGGGCTTTAATATCGTTACGCAACAGCTGGAAGCGGTAAACTATGTACTGCCTGAGGTCCAGGACAGCCGGTACGAATGGTCTGTAACTTTGGACTGGCTTGTAAGAGTAGAAGAGATTTAATACATTCGCCGCGTAGCTTTTTCATATCGTTACGGTTTAGGTTTTGAAGGGTCTCAGGGATGGGGCCCTTTTTTGTTTCTGCCTAATTTTGTAGCACATAAAAACTCTACATAATGGCGAAAATAGACGGCCGTTTTATCCGCCTTGAATTTGGCGCAGGAACATTCCTTAAAGGGGTAACTACCTCTAACGTGTCTCTAAGTGCAGACATGATCGATGCAACTAACTACGAATCTAACGGGTCTAAAGACTACTTGGCCGGTGAAAAGGGCGGGACCATCTCGGCTACTTTCCTTTTTGATCCGGACGTAAGTTCAGCCAACTTCGGGGACATCTTCGATGCTTGGGAGGGTGGAACATCTACCGCGTACGTCTACGGTCATGCGTCTACTGGTTCGGAGGTTCTTACTGGTTCCTGCCTTGTTTCTACTTTGGACTGGGACGGCCCAAAGAACGAGGTAAGCACTTGCACAGCTACTCTGCAAATTACCGGCGCAATTGTCCGCGATGTCGCAAGCTAAAGTCTTATGGAATAACGGCGCATCCTTGCACCTGGGCGAAATCCTGGGGCATGAGTACGTAGACGAAACCTACAAAGCTCTAAGCGATGCGCTCGTATATTTCCAAAAGGTCCGGGAGGCGGAAGAGGACAAACGAATAGCCGCCGCACGGGTCAAGCTATCGGACTGGAAGGGGTTTGCTGCTATCTATTTAGCTGCTCACCTTGCCTACTGCGATAACGCAAAGGATACACCAGAACACGACTTAAACAGCGCTTTAGGATATGTACAAGCTAATCCTGCTGCTATCGTTGATGTGCTTGTTATGGCCGTCAATACCCTACCGAAAGCTACGGAAGAGGACACGGGGGAGGCAGTAGCCTAACGTGGGAGGACTTACTGAACCTCGCCTGCGGGGATTTGGTACTACGGGAGGCTGAATTTAAGTCCATGACGCACCGGGAATTTATGCGCCGGGCGTTAGGCCATCAGCGGCGCGAAGAAATGGAGTGGCACCGGTGGCGTATGGGTATTTGCTATATGGTAAACATCCAAGCGAGCAAGGGCCATACTATAACGCCGCAGGACGTTATTAAATTACCGATGGATGCGGGCGAGGTAGACGGCATAGATAAGGACACGAAAGAGGCGCTAAAACAATTTATGCGGAATGGCTAATACTATAGGCGAGCTTAATGTAGAGATAGGCGCTGACTTAGATAAGTTAGAGCGGGGGTTAGAGGATATTGAGAAAGGCGTAAAGGGTACGGGCGATAAGGTTAAAAGTATCGCCGCTCAGTCTTTTGGTAAAGTAGCCGGAATCATTGCCGCCGCTTTCTCTGTTCGTGCTATCGTACAATTTGGCCAGGAAGCCGCAGACTTAGCTGCAAGGGCTGAGGGGGTACGGACTGCCTTTGAGCGCCTTAATAAGCCCGATTTATTAGCCAACCTTAGAAGAGCTACAAGGGGAACCGTAACGGACGTAGAGTTAATGCGCCAAGCGGTTCGGGCTGAAAACTTCCAAGTACCGTTAGACCGATTAGCTACCTTCTTTGAATTTGCATCTGGACGAGCTGCACAGACGGGCGAAAGTGTAGACTACTTAGTAAATAGCATCATAGACGGTATAGGCCGCAAGTCTACGCTGGTTATGGATAACCTGGGCATAAGCGCCGCAAGGTTACAAAGTGAGATTAAGAAGGTAGGAGACTTTGGGGAGGCCGCAGGAATCATTATTCAAGAAGAGTTAGGTAAGGCTGGCGAAATAGCTCTAACGGCGAGCCAGGAAATAGCAGCACAAAGGGCCGAGCTTGAGAACATCAAAACGGAGATAGGGGAGAACCTAATACCCGTACAACTTGCATACAACAGAGCACTATTAGAAGGAAGCCGTATTCTCGCGAACTTTAACCTTGAATTTTTTGAAAACTTCACTATAGCACCTTTGAAGCTGAGTGAAGAGAATTTCGATGCTTTGGCCAAGGCTATGGGCCGGGTTCTTACCGCTCAGGAGAAGGGTAAGATTTTAGCCAACGGCTTTACGGAGGAGCAGCGGGAAATGATTAAGGCCATAAAGGACGGCACATTCGATTTTGAGGCGTATAAAAAGGCTCAAGAAGATTTAAACAAAAGTCAGGAAGATGGTACAAAAACGGGCGAGAAGTTAGAGGACTACCTAAAGCGCATTAACGACCAGCTTAAGGAAAAGCGGTCTTTAGAAGAGTTTACTAAGGACATGGAGGACCTTAATGCGGCTATGGAATCGATGATAATCGGAGACACGGGCGCGGGTTCTTTTGCTAAAGATATATCGGACGGCTTTAAGGAATTAGATTTAAGCGGGTTAGAAGATATCCCTGGAATAGAAGGCGAAGAGGGCATATTAGACCCGGCTACAGAATCATTAGATCGCTATACTGCGGGTCTTGCTGTGGCGGCTGATGCGGCCAACCTATTCGGCGGGGTCTTGCAAAGCTCTTTCGATGCGGCGTTAATGGGAGGGCAAAACTTTTTCGATGTATTCGGAAAAGCACTAAAGCAAATGATAGCCCAACTCGCAGCGGCGGCGGCTTCTGCTTTAGTTCTGTCTACTATCATAAGCGTGTTTACTGGTGGAGGTATAGGCGGTACTTTTAAAAAGATGTTTTTCGGAGACCCTACTAAGGGGGGTGCGGCCGGTTTAGCCGGGGGCTTTGGCGGGTTAA